>JAEEGL016596001.1_pt1 | contig 27926 bp, 12 predicted proteins | sample 9134231 | NCBI WGS metagenome assembly JAEEGL01 (sample SAMN16246548, study PRJNA631951) | gut metagenome | biome: gut microbiome; feature: rumen; material: fiber-attached | host: Bos | place: Iran: Karaj | collected 2018-10
CAATTCAAGAGTTTAATCAAGAAAAAGTCATATGTTTTTTAACTGAAAACAATACCTTTGAAATATATAATTTATTTGATTTAAAAAATCCGACAATTCAAATTGATTTAAATGATAATAAATTTTTACTTAATAAAAATATAGAAATTATAGCTTGTTATCTTTATAAAAAATTATTACTTATAATAATAAAAAAAGAAAAAAAATATTTTATAATTGTTATAAATTACTGGCTGGGAACCCATAATAAAATTGAAAATTTAGTCTCAAATAATAAAATTTGGTGTAACATTGATTATAATTTATTAGATAATTTAATAATCATAAATGAAGAAATAAATATGGATATTGTTAATACAACTTTTGATAATTTTCATCAAGACTCAATTTTTATTATTTTATCAAAAAAAAAATTAAATTTATTTAGTACAAAAATAGAAAATAATTTATTGATTTGTTTGGGAAAATATTTAAACTCAAATTTTAATTTTGAAAGTTTAAGAAAGATTGAATTGTTAAATAATGGTCTAAATGGAAATATATTTGATTCATTGAATTTACTTTTCAATGAAATGGATAAAAAATATCATTTATTGCTTGAATTAATTTGGAATTATTCAAATGAAACAAATTTAAAATTAGAAAATTTCATTTCAAAATTTAATGGAAATACTAAAGAATTAAATTTAGAATTTATTATTCAATTTTTAGTGACCAATTTATATAATAGAGGTTCATTGAATATAAAAAATTTCAAATTTTTATTAAATTTATATCAAAAAATTTCTAAATCGGAAAAAAGTTTTTATAGTGAACATTTATTAAAAAATTTTGAAATATTATATGGAAATTCTATTATTCAAAAATCAATTGTAAAAGAAAATTTAAAATTAGATGTCAACAATAATTTATCAATTTCTTTGACTCAATTGAATATTAGTGGAAATGAAATAAGTGAAGAAAATGAGAATGATTCTTCTTTTATTTTTACAAATAATAAAAGAAAAAAAACAAAAATTAAAGATAATAATGTATTTAGTTTTACTGTGACAAACAGTAAATTTGAATTAATTTCTTTATTTGAAAAAATATTATTTTTTACAATTTTAATAAACCAATTTAATCCTGAGTTGATTAATTCAGAAAAAAATTATATAAATTTACAAATGGAATTATTTCATAAAAATTGTTTTAAAGATTCAATTTGTTCATTTAAATCTTTTAAAATTTTAATAATTAATATTTTAATTGATGAAAGTGTTACAATTACAAAAACAATTATTGAAGAAATTTCAATATTAAAATTAAAAAAAATGAAAAATGTAAATGAAATTAAAAATTTAATTTTCTTTTTAATTGATTTATTAAAATTAAATGAAAAAATAAGAAAAACAACAAACAGAATTTATATTAACTTATTATCATTTCTAGATATTGAAAATAAAAAAGAAGAAAAGAACTTAAATGAAATATTTGACTTTTTTAAACAATTTGTAATACCATTTGCATTAAATATTTGGTATAAAGGAAATTCATTATATTTAGATAATAAATGTATTTATTTAAATATAATATTGATTATTACTTTTATTTATTTTTTTAATTATCAAAAACTCAATCAAATTGATAAAGAAAATTTAAATATTTTAAATAACTTTTTAACATTAATTTCCCAATCTGAGCTTTATAAAAATAAAAATATTTCAAAATATATTGATAATTTACAAAAAGAGTTAAATCAAAATGATGATTTAATTCCAGCAAATAATAATATCCAATTTTTTGATAATTTTTATGAGCTAATTAAACAAAACAAAGATAAATTAACACAAAAGGAAATAACAATATACCAATTAATTCAAAATTCCAGTGGGAATATACTTAATTTAAGAAAACTTGAAAATTTGTTTAATAAAAAAAATAAATAATTATTAATATTAACTTAGACTAATGAAATTATTCTTCAAATTTTTTAATTTTATTTTTATAATATTTTGCACCTTGTTCATCACCATTTTCTTTTAATAAGTCAGACATGAATTTATATAATTCTTTTAATATCAATTCCCCAAAAACATTATTTTCTTTATTTTGTTTGTAATATTTTTTTATGGAACTCACTAAAATTTTCATTGATTCCATATCACTTTTTTCAATTTTAAATTCTTCTTCTTTTATATAATTTGGAATTATCATTGAAATTTTATCATCAATTTTTTTATTTTTTTCTTGAATTAACAAATCAATTTCTTTAAAATATTCCTCTTTTAATGTAATAGAGTATGAAAAAGTTTTGTTTTTAATATATGTTTTATAAACAATTATAAAGGTAATTTCTATTTGTTTTTCTTTATTGGATTTAATTTCGTTTTTTTTTATAATTTCAAAATTATTTATTTCAAAAATAAAACCAGAAAAAAAAATAGAAGCCCATTGTTTCATTCCTGGAAATTGAGAAGGAACTAAAAATAAATAATTAATATCATTAATAATAAAATAACAAAATTCTTCTTTAGGTAAATAGCTAGTTTTAAATTTATATAAATGATTATCATTATTTACTAAAAAATCATTCACATTATATAAATATGTCATGCTAAATTCTCCAGGAATATATAATAGTTGATAATTGGTAACACAATTATCATAAGTATTAATAAAATTAGGAATATTATTTATTATTGATATTAAATTTTTTATTATATCATCATTATTTTTAACGTTCCAATGATTAGAAAGACAGTTAAATAAATTTCTATTATCAAATAACGAAGGAAAAGTAAAATTTGTTTTACATAAAATTATTGGTATTTTTAGATTATAATTTTGAACTAATAGAATTTCAAAATTTATTGGAAATCTTCTTTTATTTAAATTTGTTTGTTTCAATAAAGTTATATTTAATTGAATTGATTTCTTTTCTATCTGAAATATATAAGAAATTTCAAAAAATTTTAAGTCTATTTTTATTGAAATTTCTGTTTTTTATTTATCAAAATTATTATTTTTTTATTTTTACCCTGTTCTAAGTTTTTTTGAAAATAATTAAAATCTATCATATAAGAAAATATTGAATTTTCTTTTTTTGAATTACTATCTATCTTTGAATTCAAAATTATCTTTTTCATTTTTTATTTTTTAATATGAATAAATATTAAATTTAATTATTCAAATTTATTGAAAAAATTATTTATTGCCATTGAAATCTAAATAATAACATTAAGAACTAATTATTAAAATAATTAATTTTTATTTATAATTTTTATGATTTAGAAATTGTTATACTTCATATTAAGATTCAAAAAAGTAAATAGTAAATAAAAATAAAACTCTTTAAATTAAAATCTTTACTGTTAAAAAAAAAAATAAAATGTGGAATGATTTGAAAAATTAAAATTGAAGTCCCAATATTTCAAATAAAGAAATGTCACATATCCGAAAATATCAGTTTAAATAGTTAATTATATGAGTTCAATTTTTTATTTTATATAAAAAAATAAAAGAATGGAATCAAAAAAATTGAATTTTTTTGAAAATCAAAATTTAAAAGAAATATATTTATCAAATGAAAATTTAATAAAGATAATGTTTAAATATTGTTCTTTACATGACATTTTAAATCTATCATTAGTATCAAAAAAATTTAATCAAATTGCTCAAAAATTTGATTATTTGTTTAAAGAATTAATAAATAATGTTTTTTTTTCAAATTATGAAAATTACAAGTAAGAAAAATTTTATAAATAATTTTAGTCTTGATATAAAACTTTCAAATGATTGTCAAATTTTTTGTAGTGTTCTGACAATAGATAACAATAAAATTATAAAAAAGGATTTTTCATCACCTTATTTTACAACATGGAAAAGTTTATTTTATTCAGGAATAAGAATTAAAAAAATATGGACAGAAAATAATTTTTCAAATGAATATAAAAATGAACTTTTAAACTTTTCGAATTTTCTCTATAAAAATTTGAAATTATGTGAAAATATGCCTTGTTTAAGGCAAGAAAACAGGATTGTTGAAAATGAAATTAATTCTCCTTTACAAATTTATTTATATGATTTTTTATATGAACAACAAGATTTATACAATGAGTATAGTTCAATTTTTAAAAGTATAAATTTAAAACCCAGAAAAAATTTGCCTTTTAATGATTTTATTTTAAGTTATCATTTTTATTTGAATGAAATTAAAACTGATGTGAAAAAAATTAATCAATTAAAAAAATTAAGATGGTATCTTTGCTTTGATAAAGATAATTATCATGAAGACACTGAAATTAATCTAAATATAAATTTAGGAAAAAGCTCTTTATTTGATTTTGATATAAATTCAAATTCATATGATAATATAAATGAAAGTTTTTCTTCAAATGGAGATATATCTATTAATATTAATGATAATATTTTATTTCAAAATTGCTTAATGAAAAAATGTATGGATGATATAACTGAAAATGAGCCTTTAATAATTGATTTTGAATTAATCAAAAAATTAATAAAAGGAGAAGATAATAAAATATTCTTTTTATTAAAATGTATTCATTTAACAGTTTCAAATTTTTGCCAACAAACAATGAATTATTTATATTCAACTTATAAAAATAATCAATATGAATTTATTAAAGAATATAATAAAAGATATAATAATTTTATTGATTGTGCTATTTTAATAAATAATACTTGTGAAAATGTAAATGTAGCAGTAAATTTTTTATATGAAGAAATTTTAAATGATTATCCTTCTTTCCCAAAATTTTCAATTTTTCGTTTGTTATTAAAAACTTGGTATACTGAAATGACAAATAAAATAAATGAATATGATTCAATAATGTCTTTTTTTAAGCAAGATATTTTATCAATTTATTTAAATTTTCTTTCACGAGATCTAGATTCAATAAAAATGAATATATCTTTGCCAATCAAAAATTCTTCTTCTTTTGGTGAATATTTTATTCATAATTCTAATCATAGTTTCAATGATTTAAAAAATACGAATTTTACATCTAAAGTATCTAAAGATAATTCTCTAAATAAAAATAAAATTATTTGTCCTTTTGGTTCTTTTTATGAAGATAATAATATTTGTTATTCTATTATTGAACAAGGTTTAAATTCTCTTAATGATATTTTTTGTAATGAATATTCAGTTTATCTTTTGAATTTGACTTATATTGACACAAATAATATTTATAATGATTTAATTAATAATATATCAGATTCTATTCAAAGTAAAATTGAAGTTTTATTTAATAACTTAATAATAGAAGAAAAATTTTCGGAAACTAAGGTTATAAATGAAATTTTAAAATATTTTTCTTCGTATTTTTATACAAATAGGATTATAAATAAATTAAAAATGAAAATATTCTCTACTGTTCATGTAGTTTTATCTATCCTATTACTAACTTCTTTAAAGGAAAAATTTAAATATTTTTTAAGAAATTTTAACATTAATACATTAAAAAATACTGGAAAAGTATATAAAAATTTAAATATAAACTCAAGTGTTTATGAAAAATTATATGAAGAATTAAAAATGTATCCCTACGATGAAAGAATCAAAATATTAATTATCAATAAATTTTCTTGTGAAAATTTTTCAAATCAATTAGTTTATTTTAACTTACTTAAACAAGTAGATAAATGGTTCAATCAAGAAAATGAAAAAATGTTAAAAAAAAATAAAAAAGTAGAAAAAGAAATTTCAAGAAGGAATATATCAAATGAATTTAATGAATATAAAAGAGCATTACTTTCTCTAAGTTTAAAGCCAAATTTTGATTTAATAAAAAAAGTAAGAAAAATAGAAAAAGAATATAATAAGAAAAATAATGAATTTGAAAATGATGATATTCAAATGGAAGAGGAAAATAATATTAATGAAAGTTTTAATATTAATGGGGTTTATGATATAAATAATTTTGATATTAATAATAATAATTTTAATGTTTTTGATAATGGATTAGATTTTAATCTAGATAATTACAATTTAAATTTTAAATAGTTTTACAATTTTGAAATCCTTTTTTATGTTTTTATTTATTATATTGTCCTAAATTTCTTGTATTTCATGTTATGAAAGTATTCTATTATTAAAGAGTTTTTAGTATAATTTCATTATAAATTTAAATTTTGTAAAATAAAAATTCAATAAAAAAAATTTTTAAAATATATTAATCAATACTATTTCCCATAAATAATATAAATTAAAAACAATGTTTTAATTTAATGTAATTCTTTAAAACTTAAGATATATTTTTTTATTTGATTATTTTTTAAAAATATATTTTTTAAAGAAAAAAATAAGAGATTACTAATTCTATAATATTTAAAAATGGATAATTGATATTCTAATACTTTTTGACAAAATAATATTAAAAAAATAATTTGTTAATAGAATAGGAATAATAAAAAATATAATTTATAGATGCTTTTTTCGAAAAACTTATTGATTATTAAGATTTTAATTAATTTGTAACTCTGATTTTTATCAAAATCCTTTATATATTATGAATAATTTTATTAATTATTAAAATTGATTTATGAATTATTACTTTAAATCAATTTTTTTGATTGAATTTAACAATAAATTTGGTTAATTAAATTTAAAATAATAATTTTAATATTTTTTTTGAATGAAAAAATGTTTATTTATAAACTTTTAATTTAAGAAGTTTTATTGAAATAATTAAATTTGTAAGTTTATTGGTTTAATCAAAGAAATAAAAATATATTAAAAGAAATAAAACTTATTATTATTAGATAATAAGTTGATATATGATAAAAGATAATAATAAAAGTTTTTAATTGATTAAATAATTTGTGATTTTAATTATTAATATAAAAAAATAATACAAATAAACTTTATTTTAAAGCCAAAACTCAATTCTTTAAAAAAAATAATCTGAGAAACAATAACATTTGAAAAAAACCGGGATTTCAATTTTTGAGAAACAATTAAAATTTCAATAAGAACATTGAACAATTATATTGTCCATATTTGGCTTTCAACATAGCATTATATTGTAAATAAACAGAAAAAGCATAATAAGGAAAAGGGAAAGTAAAAGAAATTAGGAAATCAAAAACAATAGAAACAGCCAAACTACCTAAACTTTTACTATGAGCTCCACAATAAGCAGTAACAAAATACCAAATAAAAATATTTAAAATAAAACAAATAATAAAATAAATAGTAAATTTAAATTTTAATTTACTAATCATACCATTTAATTTTTGAAATAATTGTTTTTTATCGTTTTCTCTTTCATTATTAATTTCATATCTTCTAAATTCAGTTCTAAATTCCATAAAATATTCAAAAATTTTCATTACAATATAAGTTGAAATGGTGGCTAAAAATCCAAAAAGACATTCATAACCAAAGTGAATATGTTTTTTCATATGATATAACTTTCTTAAATGAAAATTAAAAGTATATAAACAACAAAAAAAAAGATCAAAAGATAAAGTAAGAATTAAAAATGATAATTTATAAGGAAAAATTTCAAAAATATCTTTTCTTAAAAATAATGAAATTAGTTTATGTTTTTTTTTCAAAACAAACCAATATAATTCACTGTAAGTATATTTTAAATATTTTTCAATTTCTTCATTAAATCTTTGTATTTTTTCAGCTTCTTCTAATTCTAAAGCTTTTCTTTTTATTTCTTCTTCTTCTTTAATTTTTTTCTCTAATAATTCCTTTTTTTTCTTTAAATCTGATGATTGACTTATATTATCAGATTTTCTTAAAGGTGATGGTGTGAATTTTTTAGGAGAAGAAGAATATTTAGAAGAAGGGTTATAATTATTTATATTATTTTCATTGGTTACATTATTTTCATTATTATTTTGATTTTCATAATTGAAATTAAATTTAAAACTATCCGATCTATAAGAATTATCTAAATAATTTTGATTTAATATATATTTTTTAGCATATTTTTCACCAGCTTTATCATTCGGAATATTATTTTTTTCATCGTCTTCTTTTTTAATTTGTTGTAAAATTTGATCTATTTTTCTTGGAGGATTATTTACTAATTTTTCAGATTTTATAGGTTCTATAATATTTGAATATAAATAAGAGAAAAATGGTTTTGTACCTTTAATATAAAAGATTATACAGGAAGTAATTTGAGTAACAAAGAAAATTATTAAGCAATAATTTCCTATATTGTTTTTAAATATATCTTTTGAAAATACTAAATTATAACATTTTACAAATTGAAGAAATTTATCATGATATAATTGATTATTTATAGAATATTTAGTAAAATTGGCTTTGTTATATCCTGTAAATGTTTTTCTTCCAGGACAAGTACAATTAACTCTATATTTTGAAGTATCAATTTTAATTTCAGAACAATCATTTTCACAAAAATAATATTTATTTTCTAAATAGAAATATTTATATCTATCATTTAATAATATATCATACCCACCATCTGGAAAAGTTGAGCAAATATCAGAAAAAAATTTATTTCCAGGAATATAATTAACAATATCATAATGATAATTAGTATATATATTAATAGCAAGTGAAACAGATTCTTGTTTATTTCTTTTAAAATATTTAGAAATTGTGACATTAACATTAGTACAATAAGTATTATCTAATTGAATTCCATACTGATTAAAAATAATATAATCAAATTGAGGAGCAGTTGTATCATCTCTATCAAATTCAAATAATCCAATATAGAAAAAAGAATCACTTTTTAATGAATACATTTTTTTTAAAATTATTAAACAATCATCTAAATTATCTAAAAACCCAATTCCAATATCATAAGCCATTTTATCACAATCTTCAATTCCAGCATCAGTGGTATTACATAAATGAAAATAAGAATTTTCTCCATAAATATATTTATTTACAGGAATTTTATTAGTAGTAAGATAATTTCCTAAAGTAGTATAAAAATCATATAAATCACTTAAAGTATGACATTTATTTTGTAAATTGTCTTTAATTGAATTTTCAGGACATTCTTTCAAACATTCATATTCATGAGTATAATAAGTTATAGGAGCACTATTATATGCACTTGAACATGTTTTTACACATTCATTTGTATTTAAAACTAAATAAGGATAATCTGAAGGACATGAATCTACACATATATGTGAATCATCTTCTATATTTTGATACCAAGAATTTGAACAATAATTTATACAATTATTTGAATTATAAGGATCAAATTCATATCCTGATTTACATGATGTACATTTATGATCTAATTCAGTTCCTTTTTCTAAACATGATTTACATGTTTTATAACAAGTTATAAACACATTATTTACATTATCGAAAAAATATCCATCTACTGTTTCTGAAGATTTATGACATTGATAGAATTTATCTTCTAATCTAAAATATTCATTAGTATTATCACAAGTAATACAATTCATTTTCTTTTTATCTCCTCCAAAGTCACAGGAAGCACAACTTATATAACAATCATCTAAAATTCCATAATTATAATTTGCCACAAAAGTTTTATCTAGAATTGCTGTTTTGCATTCTCCTTTATATATATAATTATTACATTTTACACATTCTCTATTACTATCAGATATTGTATATGAAGGACATGCACCAATACATTTTGAATGAAATCCATATGTTGGAGAAGGACAATATTGTACACAATTCACACCATATTTATATTTATAAGCTGATTTACAAGTTAAACAATTATTATTGTCACCTATTGGTCCTTGTGAACAAGTTTCACAATTTCCATGACATTCTTTAAAAGAATTATCATTACTATCTAAATAATATCCATTACCTATATTATCTTGACTATAACATTTATTGGGAATACTATCAGTGCTTTTAAAATAATAACCAGAAGCACATGTATTACATTTATTGTCTTCTCCACTAATACAAGTTCTACAATTATTAGAACATTTCTTCAGAATAGATGATGAACTAAGATAATAACCTTCTAAAGAATTATAACAATTATTTCCTAAATCTTCAGCTTTATAATATGATGAATCACAAGTAAGACAATTATGATTTGATTCACTTCCTCCAACTGAACAAGTACCACAACTAGTATAACATGGTGTAATATAACCAGTTATTGTATTACCATAATAACCATCAGACGGTTGTATGCATATTTTATCAGTCATACTTTTCCAAAAATAACCAGAAGCACAGGTTAAGCAATCACTTGATGTGCCTCCATTACATGTTCTACAAGATCCATCACATTCTTTCCATTGATATGGTGTTAAATCTTTATCTAAATAATAATTTAAATCAATAGTATCTGAATTATAACAATTATTTGGTGATGATGTTGAAGGTAAAGAATTATATTTAGGATAATATTCAGAATCTGTTAAACATGATATACATTTTTGATCATAAATTGAAGAAGATAATGCACTACATGTATAACAACTCCTATAACATGATGATATCATTATTGTTACTTCACAAATACTATCACTTAATATTTCTTCATCATTTGTACCATAATATGTAAATTTATAATTTCCTGCTGTTGATGGTGCAGTGTATATAAAATTAGTATTAGAAGGATATTTTCTATTAATAATAACATTTTCTTCAACACCACCATTAATAAATTTAAAAGATGCGCTTATAGGTAATTGAACGAATTTAACTTTCTTATCATCAAATTGTTTATTATCAATATAATTATCAAGATTAATAGTAACTTCCCCATTAATAAACCCAGAAAATGAAATACTATTACAAATAGGAGTGACAAAAGCTCTATAATATCCTTTTCCTCCTTCATTTGAATTAGAATAACTTATTAAAGTAATAAATCGATTTAAATATACTGAATTAGGAGACTTAGGGAAATGAGAACTACTAGATAAATCTATTTGTTCACCATAAGTTGATAAATCAGATGTAAATCTTCTATATTTCATAAAATTTGAGCCTGTGCATAAAACAAAATAATAAACTCCTATTTTTCCTACTTCAAATTTTGTATAATCAGAATCTATATCACATCCTTGTAAAAAGTTCTTTCCTGATTCATTTCCACTAACACTTCCTGTTGACTGGGTTGCAATTAAGCAATCAACATATCCATTATTCTTAGTATAACAAACGAAAAATGTTCTTTGATTTAAATCTAATATTTTTTGAGCAATTGAAGTAGAATCACAACCATATTGCCTTAAATTATGATTGGAAATTGAAGATAAAGCATTATTATATACATCTAATATACATCCTGTCTCTGTATCAATATCAGATTTATAAACACATATAAATTGAGCATAATCTGAAAATCCTTTACAATCTATACTCTTTGAATGTACTGTTCGAGAAATTAAAACTGGAGTACCTTCAGAAATTCCTGATGGAGAATAAGAATAAGAAAAAGATATAAGATTTATTTTTGAAGATGTATCAATCCATGCAGCATAAGCTTTATTCAAAGAGGAAACCATTAAATTAAATAAACATATATAAGAATTTGCCCAAAAAGAATGTTCTCCAACTGGAACAACTGAGTAACTTGTGCCAAGAGGAGATTGTGATACAAATTTAAACCCATTTGCGCTTATTTTTTGTGTTTTTATTGCAAAAGCATTTCCTGAGCCTGGATAAACTATTACTGCTCCTACTTCAGTTTCATGAGAGGAAGATAAAACGAGAATATTATCATTTTGAAGTTCAGTAGAATAACTGGATACAACTAACTTATCAGAACCAAATGCATATGACTTTGAATCATAGGCTATTGATTTTGGATAATTGTTTCCTATTTCAATTGGATTATTTACTGAAAGAATTTGATTAACTATAATAAAATTTAAAATGAAAAAATATTTCATTTTTTTATTTAATTATTTATTCTAATTTTGGTTTCTAATTTTTTTGAGTAATATTTTTATATTGAAAAATTTTCTTTTAAATTTTTTTTGTTAATCATTATAAAATAACATAAATATATAATAAATTTAACGATGATATGAATAAAAACCTTTTTTAATAAACATTTATTTGTAAAATTATTTTTCATTTTATTATTTTTATAAATTATTGTAATAATTAGAATAATTATATTTATAGAAGACTGAAATAAAAGAAAATATTCATATAAATCAAAAATGAATTAATTATATATAGCTTTGAATCAATTAATTTTCACATTTCCTCATTAACTTTTTTTACAAAGAAAAATCTTTATTTATATATTCAATAATAAATCTGGCCATAATTTTTTCAAATTCTTATTCTTAATAATTTATTGCTTCAATTATTTGATTCATTAATCATATTTTTATTTACAATTTATTTCTTGTCATTTACATTTGATTTGAGTAATATTAAAGGAAGATAAATGTTTCTATTCAAAAAAAATATCGAAAATATAGAATAATCAATCTTATTGATATAAGATAAATTGAATAAAACTTAAGACAATAAATAAATGTTAATTAATTTTAACTTTTGAGTTAAAAAATAAAGTATAAATCAATTCAAATAACATTCATAATCTTCATATAAATAATTAACTAATATATTTCCTAAATTTAAATCTATAACAATTATTCAAATTATAATTTAATTCTTTTATGTATTTATTTATTTATCTGAAATTTTATTTAATTGTTGTTGAAGAAAAACAAGTATTTTCTCATAATTTAATATTCTTCATGCTTCAATAAATCTATATATAAAAATCCTACTTTTTCTATTATAACAATTTTTTGAAAATTTTAAATTCTTCTTTAATCTCTTAAATTACTTCCCCTCTTTTTTCAAAAAAATTTGATATCTTATTTTTCTAAATTGAATAAATTTAATTGAAAAAAATTCACCATTATTTTCTGGATAATTATTCAATGAAATACAACAAAAATATTATATAAAAAATCTAAATAAATATAACCCTCAATAAGGAAATTATAAAAAAAATTGAATCAAGAAAAAAAAATAATATTAAAATATATTTTCAAAAATGGAAGATCAATATGAAAACATAGAAAACTATGCTACATTATTTGATTCAATGGAAGAAGGAAAAATGTATTTTATGAAAGAAGAATTAACTGAAGTAAATTATAGACCCCATTTAAAAATAGAATTTGAAAATTGTTATTCTTCAATAGCAAAAAATGGAGGTTTAGTAGCTTTTTGTAAAAAACCAAAAATTTTGATAATGGACAATGCCAATCCATTAAAATTTAATGTGATAGTGATGAGCCAAAATGGTAATTATTTAAAATTAATTCCTTATGATGAAAAAAATAAAAATTTAATTTTATTTGGTTTTAATTATGAAGAAAAATTATATGGTATCCATGATGATGGAACAATAATAAAATTTAATATTGAAATTGAAAATTATGAAAATAAAATATCTAGCGATATTTTTAAAAAAGAAAAAATTATATCATGTAAATTTTTTGAAAAAGGATATGTTTCTCAAACAGAACAATTTAATTTTTATGTAACAAAAGATATTAAAAATCCATTTCCATATATTTTTTTCCCTTTAAAATATATTGGAGTAACAAAACCAATAAAAGAATTTTTATTTTTACCATCATCAATAACCAAATCAAAACAAATTGAATTATTATTCCCAAATTTTAAAGGCAATGGAATAATTCATATAACTGGAAAAGGAGAAAATGAGGAATTTAAAGAGCAAGATAATTATGATGAAATTAAATATATAGAAACCGATATTAAATTACCTTATAATAATAATTGTGGAATTGACAATGAAAATAAAGAAGATATTTTAGGTAATATTTCTGCTTTAGCTTTATCTCCTTTAAATAATCAAATTGCAATGTATAGAAATGATGGAACAGTATTTTTTTTTCATAAAAGTTTAGATGAAGATTTACATAATTATCCAAGAATAAAAGTTCACTTTACTGTGAATGATAATCCTAATGATAATTATGAAAGAAATGAACAGAAAGCAATTTTAGAATATAATGATAATACTCAATTTCTATTTTGTGGTGAAGATGCTGTTTGTATTTGTGGTAAAAGGTTTATTATGTTAATTAATTCTAAAAATAAAACTTTATATTATAAAATCACTGAAAAAAGTGGAACATATGCTTTACAAAATACTGAATTTATGTTTTGTTTAACTGAAATTGATGGATTGAGAGTTATTACTCATAAATATTTATATTTTATTTCAAAAGTTTCTAAAGAATTATATCATACTTGTTATCCTTTTTCTAATCATCCTGCAAAAAAATTATTAAATGCTTTTAAGTTAGATTTAGAAAAATCACCTAATAGCGATTCTGAAATTAGGAAAATTATAGAACAATTAGGTGATGCCATTAAAACTTTGTTGATTGCTGCTTCTAAAATTAGTTATTATGATGAAAATAATGATAAGAAAAAAATTCAATTTTATCTTTTAAAAGCAGCTCAGTACGGTAAAAATTATGTTCAAAATTTAAATTATGATTTTTTTGTTCAAACTTGTCAAGAAATAAGAGTTTTAAATAATTTACACTGTTGTCAAAATATAAATGATATTCCAAGATATATTACTTATTCAGAATATAAAACAATTAAGGATATAATTAAAATCCTAATTAGGCAAAATAATTTTGCATTAGCTTATGATGTTTGTAAATATTTAAATTTAGACTATTCAATTCATATCATTTTTCAAAAATATGCTTCATCACAAATAAAAAAATTAGGAAATGCTTCTATTCAAGAACAAAATCAATTATATGAAAAAATAAGTAAACAATTAAAAAATATACCAAATATTTCTTATATAAAATTGGCTAAAAGAGCTTTTAAATATGGTGCTCATGAAATTGGAAGTAAATTTTTAAAAGAAGAAAAATCAATTTTAACTAAAATTCCACAATATATTAAATTAAGAGATTGGGATACAGCAATTTTACTTTCAATCGATACTTATGATAGAAATGTTATTTTCAGTGTTATTGATAAAATTTTCAAAGATAATAAAGATAATACCAAACATTTCATTGAAATTATTTCTAAATATAATAATATTAATCTTGTGGTTATTGAATACTTAAAGGCTATTAAAGAAAAATATCCTGATTTATTAGAAGTTTATTTAACTCAGAATAATTTATATGAAGATTTATTTTTTATTTATTTAGAAAGATTTTTTGAAATTAAAAATTTACATGACAGAAAATTAATTTTAGGAAATTTAAAAACTTGTTTAAAAAGAATTAAATCAAATGAATTTGATTTTTCATTTTATAAAGAATATTTAAATTCGTTGGAAAATTCAATTCAGTTCAAAGCCCAAATTATTGAAAAAGATTATATTTTAAATACAGATACAGGCTCATTTGATAATTCAATTTATGATTGTTATAAAATTTGTATTTCTCACAACAATTTTCAAATAACAGATAAAGAAAATAAAACTTATAAATTATCAGATAAAAAATATTTGATAATGAAATTAAGAAATTTTGCTGAAAAAAATCAATTTGAGGAAATAAATAAAATTTTGGAAAAAAACAATAATAATTTGAAAAAATTAAATTTAACTCCTTATAATTTAGCTCAATTATATTATGATTTCAAACAATATGATGAAGCTACTAAATATATAAAACAAATGATTGAACCTGATTATTTTACTTATAAAATTGAATTGTTAAAAATGATGGAAAAATATGATGAAGCTGTTGAAATAATAATTAGTGATAAAGATTGTGATAGAAAAGAAGATTTAATTAATGATATTATAAGTAAAAGACCTGATTTAAAACCAAAATGTGATGAACTATTTAAAAAATTCGGTTAATAAGTTATATATTATTATTTAAAATAAAAAAAATTCAATTTTATTGAATTTTTAATTTATTATTCTTCAATAGAATGAATAATATTTTAATCGTTAAATTTTTTCAAAAGAATATAAGAAAATTCAACAATTATTATATATTAAAATAAAACAAAAAATAAAAATAATTCAACTAAATGGGAGTTATACAAAATACACAATGTTGTGACCAAAGTAAAATTCAAAATAAAAAATAAAAGTATCTAAATTAATAGGAGAAATTAGGGTTGAAAATAAAAATCAATTTAGTCAAGAGAACTCACTTATGAAATTAGATACTGTAAATAAATATTTAAATCAAAAATCATATTCAATCAAATTGAATAAAATAAAACCAAATGTTCAAAGTGTACAAAGTGGAGAAGCAACTTTATTTCAAATTGTTCAACTAAAAAAAGTAAATCAACTTAGAAAAACTTTTACAGAAAAAAATTTATCAATAATGAGTATTAAAAGCAGTGAAATAGAATCTTATAGAGAAAATAAAATTATAAAAGATAATGAAAATAATAATTATATCCTGACTGAATTAATGGAAACTAATATAAGAAAAACATTATCAAATCATTTTGTTTTTAGAAATATAACTTCCGAAGTTTTAGATTCCGTCATTAATCAAATAATTTATTGTTCTTTTAATAAAGATGATATTATTTATAAAGAAGGAGACATTGGAAATTTTTTTTATATAATTTTTAAAGGAAAAATTGAAGCAACAAGTGAAAAAAATAATATAATTAAATATTATGGTGAATGGGATTGTTTTGGAGAATTAAGTTTAATTAATCAACAAAAAAGAGAAGAAAATATAAAATGTTTAGAAGATGTTGAATTATTTTCTATTGATGGAATTGCTTTTAGAGATACAGTAAAAAGAATTAATGAAGAAACTTTTAAAGATAAGTTTAATTTTATTAATAATGTTTTTATTTTTAAATATTTAGATTCTATTTCAAAATATAATATTGCTCAAAAAATGTTTGCAAGTAAATTTAAAAAAGACATAAAAATTATTTCCAAAGGTAAAATAGCACAAAAATTCTATATCATTCAAGATGGATTAGTTTCTTGTCAAATTGATAAAAAAGAAATTAAAAAATTGAGTATTAATGATTATTTTTGTCATAATTGTATTTTATTCAATGAAAAAAATTATTTTGATTATTTTGCAATTGAAAATACTTCATGTTTTGAAATTGGGAAAGAAGATTTATATGAAGCTTTAGGTGGAAATTTTATTAATTTAATTTTATTTTGTTTATTTAAAAATCATATTGAGAAATCTGAAAATTTAAAAATTTTATTTCCTGAAAATTTAATTCTTGATGTGTTTAAAATATTTTCTGTGGTAATTTATTCATCAAAGGAAAAATTATTTGATGAAAAATCAAAAGAAAAATATAAAAGAAATCCAAAAAGATTAATTTTTATTGTTGATGGAAATGTATATAAAAATAATAATATATATGCAAGCAAAGGTGATTTTATAGGAGAAGAATTTTTTACAAATTTTAATAATAATATTTTATTTGATAATTTAATATGTGATCCAAATTTAATAACTCTGGAAGTAGATATTTTATTATTATCGAACAAGATAAAAATTGATTTAAAAGAAAATAAACATATGAATTATTTAACTAGAATGAACAAATTAAAAAACATAGAATTATTTAAAAATTTATCCGAAAAAGTTTTAGGTTCTTTAGTTTCTAAATTTGAAAAAAAAATATTTCCAGAAGGTGAAGTTATAGTAGAAGAAGGAAAAATAGCGAATTCAATTTATTTAATTTCAAAAGGAAGAGTGAAAATAACAAAAGAAGGTAAATATATAAGAGAATTAGAAAGTGGAAATTGCTTTGGTGAAAGTTGTTTGTTCCCAAATAATGAAAAAAGCACAGAAACAGTAACAGCAATTGATGGAAAAGTGATATGTTATCTTTTATCAAAAAATGATTTTGATTATCTTTTAACTGATGAAAAAATTCAAAATTATATATCAAAAAAATTTGCTTTACAAGATACATCAATTCAATTAAAGGATTTACATTATATTAAATTTTTAGGAGAAGGAAAATTTGGGTCTGTTTCTTTAGTACATAATAAAAAAAATATTTATGCAATAAAAGCACTTTCAAAACAACATGTTGAAAATGATAAAATATTAGCAAAATATTTTGTATATGAAAGAAGAATAATGTTAAGTTTAGATCATCCATTTATTGTAAAAATGGTAAAAAGTATGAAAAATCAATTTTATTGTTTTTTATTGATGGAATATATAAATGGTGAAAATTTAAATGATTATTTAAATAAAAGAAATGAAAAAAATAATATATATGAAACTCAATTTTATATAGGAACATTAATATTAATATTAGAATATTTACAAAAAAAATTCATAATTCATAGAGATTTGAAACCATATAATTTAATGATAGATTCAAATGGATATATAAAACTAATAGATTTTGGAACAGCAAAGATTTTATCTAATTATACTTCTACAATAATAGGAACTCCTCATTATATTGCACCTGAAATTTTACAAGGAAAAGGTTATAGTTTTTCTTGTGATTTTTGGTCGGTTGGAATTTGTATGTATCTAATATTTTATAATGAACTTCCTTTTGGAAATGATTCTCATGAAGTTATTGAAATTTATAAACATATTTTATATCAGGAAGTTTGTTTTCCTAATATTGAAAAAAAAGATAATAAAATAAAATTTGTTAATGAATTTATATCTGATTTACTTACTAAGAAAGTTAATAAAAGAATATGTAATACAATTAATTTAAAACGTATGCGTTTTTTTGATGGATTTAGTTTTGAAAAATTATATGATTTTTCTTATGACCCTCCTTTCAAACCTGAAATCAAAGAATTAAATAACATGATGGAAATTAATTCTCCTTATGAAAATATTGTAAAGAATGATGAAGTTCAACAAACTGTAAATAAAAAAGAAAAAAAGAAATATATACCAAAAGATTATAATAAAAATTGGGCTGATGAATTTTAGAATTTTTTAATTTTTTCTTTTTTAAAGGAATTTTTATCAAAAAATTGTTTTAAATAATAAAAGAAATGTAGATATGATGAATAAATAAATTCACAATACAAATGTAAATTTTATTAAGTGATTCATTAAATTATAAGATACAATTTTATAAAAAAGATATGTATATAGATTGGAATCACTTATAAAAAAATGATTATTAATATCAATTATTGTTTATTTAATAAAATGTGAAATATTTATATTATTATACTCTTGAAATAAATTAATACAAAAATAGAAAATTTTAAATTTTAAAAATTTCTAAAATGTTTAATTACAGATGAATATAATTTAAGTCATATTTATATTTTTATTTAATTAATCTATAATAAAATATTAAATTATTTAAATGATTAAAAAATGATCAATTTAAATTCTTTTTTGTTATAATGAATTCTTTAAGTTTTTGTTTCTTTTTCAAAAAAAGTATGATTTATGAATTTAGAAGAAAATTTATGTATTTTTATAATTCTTTTTGTTAATAATAAATAATTGTTTTTAATTTTTTTCTTCATTATTTTATTATGATGTATTAAAAATTTTAATTAAATTATTTGAATGTAAATAATAATTTAAAACATATATTTATTTTACATATTTAGAATATTTGTTCAAAAGTTTTTTAATTCTCTTTTGAATAGTATTTAATTGAACTTTTATATCATAATCATTATCTAAGGAATTAGTTAGATTTATTTGGTTTCTATTGATAGAATTTGATAATTTAAATAACTTATTATTATTAATTTTAGGAGATTCAATAGTATTAGAAATTGTATAAGCACGTTCATGATTCATAGAATTAGTAAAATCATTTAATAAAGTAGCCTTTCTTAAATTTATAAAATATCTTGAAGCTGTTGTTAATAAATTATTATTAAATTTGATTCCATAATTATTAAATATTTTAGGATTATTTGGTTGTTCAATATTAATTTTATTTTTATTTTTAAAAGAATTATTTAAAAATTCTTCTTCCTTTTTTTCCTTTAATTCTCTATTTTCTTCTTTTAATTTTTTATTTTCTTCCTCAAGAATTTCTATTCTTTTTTTTAATGATATATTTTCATTTGTTATTTTTTCCATTATATTATTTTTATTAGTAGAAAGGGAATTTCTTTTAATATTATTATTTATATAAATAGTTCCATTTGAATTTGATTTATTTTTTGAATTTATAGTTAAAGTTGGAAATACTTTCAAATTCAGATTAGAATAATGTAAATCAAAAATATTTTTGATTTTCAATTTTACATTATTTTGATTTATATTATTGTGAATATTTTCCATTTTTTTCCTATTTAAAAAAGCAATATATTAATGTAAATTAATCTAACAAAAAACTTAAAAATTCTTTAATTTTTTTATTTTATGAATATTTATAAATTATAATTAATTTTAAAGTAAATTAAATTTTATAAAAAAAATGAATCATATAAACTTTATGTATATTAAAAGAAAAGAAGTTCAAAATGAACAAACAGATTTTTCAAAACAAAAAGAACCAAAAAAAATGTTTTCTAATCATAAACATACTTTATCAGAAATAATGGCATTAAGAAAAAATAATCCAGATTTAAATTTATTTAAAATTGACAGATTAAATACAATTGAAACTAATGATAAAACTCCTGAAAAACCAAATAAATCTAAAAAAATAATTTCTTCAAGTTCTTCAAACATATTTAATCAAATACATAATAATAATAAAGAATCAAAATTTAAATTTAATATTCAAGAAGAAGATAATTCTGATTCAAATTTAAAAGAAAAATCTAGAAAAAGAAGTTTTTTATTGAAAGATTTCAGTTCAAATGATATTTTTTCAGGAAGAATAAAAAAAATTTCAAAATATATAAAAACAGAAAAAAAGAATATTATAATAGAAGAAAATGAAAACAAACAAAAAAATAATGAAAAAGAAGATTTAAATATAAATAATAATGATCAATATTTTAAATTTAAACAAATTTATAGAAATATAGAAAGTGAAAGATTAAAACATGAATCAAATTTACCAAAAGAATATTATATATCTCAAGAAAAAAATTATAATACAATAACTTTATCTTTACAAGACAAAAATTTAGTAAATGAAGCAAAAAAAAAATATTTTGAAAAACGTAAAAAACAAATAGAAGAAGAAGAGAAAAAAAAAGAGATAATAAAATTTAGAGAAGGTTTAATAAAAGATAAAGAAAAGAGAAAAATAAAACAACAAGTATTACATAGACATGAGAAATATAATAATACAATAACAAAAATAAAAGATAATAATGTTTTAACAGAAGGAACAAAAAATTTAATATTAATAGAAAGAATAGCAGCTGAAGAATCAATACAAAATGGAATTTATTCTTCTTGGATAAATGTTAATATTAAAAATGAAGAAATTGAATGTTTTAAAATAGGTTCTAAACATTATTGTTTTTGTACTCACTTATTTACTGATCATAAAAAAATCAATAAAATATCAAATGATACAAAATGTAATTTATGTTCTTGTAATGAATATATTTTTTTTCCAAAATTACCAGAAGAAACTAATTTATATAAAGAAGCTTATAAAAAATTATTTAATTATAATAATTGGAAAGGAAAATGTTTATGCAGTCATTCTAATGAAGAGCATGAAGTAAATAATAAAAGAAAATGTAAAGTTAAATTATGTAAGTGTACAAAATTCAGGTCTGAATTTTTATGTGGAATTTGTGGGAAAAAATGGGAAGAACATTATATGCAATTTACTACTGAAGATGAAAGAATTAGATTAGGAATGCCAATTGGAAGTGAATTTAAACCTTTTACTAGGAAAATGTATGAAGAATTACTTAAAGATGATTTGTAAAGTTTTTTTGAAATTCTTAAGTTATTGTTTTTTTTAGGATATTTTTTACTTTTTTTATTTATATAATAAAAGGAATATTTTTTAAAATAAAAAAAATTCAAGGTAATTATTGTAATTATAAATATATGTAAAAAATGTTTGAATTATATTTTTTATTAAATTATGTTTATTATTATTTTTTTTAAAAATTTATATTTTTTTTATAGTAAAATATTTATATATTGTATTATAATTTAAATAATTAAAAATAAAGATAAATATGAAAACAAATAAATGAATAAAAGTAAAGATGGTTATAAAATATTTTATTATTTAATCATATCATCATTTATCATTCTTTTAATTTCAATCATTTATTCAAATATAAATATCTCCAAAATAATATTTAATTTTAATAAAAAAGTAAAATCAAATAATAATCAATATTATTTTATTCTTGTTTTAGATATAGAAATAGGAATTTCAATAATTAATATTATTCAAACATTAATTTTTGGAATTTATGGTTTTTTTAAAATGAAAAGATGTTACTTATTAGTTTATCTTTTTTTTACTATATTTGTATTTATTTCAAATATATTAATTTTTAACATAATTTTATTTTATTATCCAAATCAAGTAAATCTAAGTTTTTATATTGTTTCTGCCCTAAAAGAAATTATTCATTTGATAAATATTATATTTATTATAATAGTTCAAAAATATTTTAAAAATGATGAAAAGTATGAAAAAATAACATTAAAAACTGATAATTTATCAGAAAAAATTTTTAAAGCTCTTGCTGAACAACAACAAAATATTTTAAGCCAGAATTTAGAAAAATATGTTGATTTTTCACAATTAAATATTTATTCTGAAGACTTAAATTCTTCAGATAAAGTTTCTTTTTGAAATAATTTCAAACTTATTTAAAAATAGTATAATATCTAGTATATTTTAATAAATATATTAATTATTTGTTATAAATCAATTAATAATATATATAATATAGTTAATTAAATAATTTTATTTTTTTAAACTGGAAAAAAATATTTCACTTTATTATTATTCTTCATTTAAAATAAAAAAAGAATTAAAATCATTAGAAAACAAACAAATATTAAGTAAATAGTCAAAAATAATAATATATTTTTCATATTAAAAAATGTTTTTTATATCCTTAAAATTTATAAAAAAGGTAAAAATCTTTTATTTCTTTATCATCCCTAAAATATTTCAATTTAATTTTTATATATAATAGATTTAATAAATTATTAAATTCTCAAATCTCTTTCCGCAATTTGAAATATAGTATTCCTAAAATATTTTTTTTTATTAAGTCTAAAGACAATAAACAAAGAGAAGTTATAATGATATATATAAAGAAATTATTAATTTTAATATTTATTGTTTTTTTTTTATTAAAGATATATTTTATCTTCTTTTCTCATTAATTATAAATAATAATTAAAAGGAGATTTTTAATGATTTATTATTTTATCAAATCATAATTTTTTGATTTTTTTTAGATTTAGAGTAAATTTTATATAATTATTAATTTAATCAATATATAAAAAATTCATTTATTTATAAAAGTAGACTAAAAGGTGTTTAAAAAGTTTATTACTTTTAATATTTTCTACCCAATAAAGGTTGAAAATAATATTTAATTATTTTTCTTAAAAAAATTAAAAATAAAAAAATGAAATCTTTTGTACATTTTTTAAATTAAATTGAGAAATAATTTTTTATTAAAATAATGATTATTTATATCCAATCTATTTGCAAAAAAATTTCTATTTAATAATAATAATGGAATAAAATTTGAATAGAATTTATTCCCAATTATATAATTAAATATTTTTAAAATTGAGATACTATTACATCTTTATTACCCTTACTTAATGAATCATTATTTTGATTATTTAACAAATAATTACAATTAATACAAGGATTTTGTAAACATATAATAGTATTCTTTAATTTTTTAGAATAATTGCTCATTTTTTTATTGATATTTTTAATATGATTAATTTTATGTAAAAAGTGATTTCTATTTTTTCTTAATTTGAAGCAAGTTTTTTTTAATGTATTTAATTCCTCAAATAATTCATAATTATCTTTATCAATCAAATTATTAGAAATTTTATCAAAAATATTTAAATTATATGAATCATAATCAATTTGATCAATTTCGGTATTTAAACCTTCAAAAGAAAATTTATCACTATTTGAAGAGCAATCTGATTCATCAGAATCTAAATTATTCATATTTATTATTAATTTTGTATTGTATCTTTCATTATATATTTTTGCGATTAAACCTTTATTAATTTTATTTTTTATTTTTTCAGTTTTTTTTTGTTTTATCTTTTCATTTAAACATTTAATTGCATCTTTTATTTTTTCTTTGTTTGAACATTCACTTTTTAAAATTTGCTTATTTATTTTTTTTAAGTTAATATTTGATTTATTCGATAAATTCAAATTTAAACACTCTATATTGTTTAAAGGATGATTTAAATAAATTTCTCTATTTAATTCTTTAATAAAATTATATTTTTTATTAAATTCAAATGTATTTTTCATTTTTTTAATTAAAGAATCTTTTTCATTAATTTTATTAATTATTCTAAAATTTTCAAGAGAGAGTAATTTTTTTTCTTCTAGTTCAGTCTTATTTAAATATTCCTTATAAAAATCTTTAATTTTTAATTGTAATGATTGTATTATCGATGATAATAAAGATAGATCTTCTTTTTGTTTTATATTTTGTTTTTGAAATTCAGTTAAAAGATTTTCATAAATTTCCTTTTTTATTTCATTTTTTTCAGAAACATTTATTTTGTCGATTTTATGAATATATATTTTAATAATATAAGCAGAAAATTTAAATAATTCTTTTAAATAATCATCCTTTAATTTTTGATATTTATTTTGCTTTTTTAAATCATTATATATATTTTGAAGATCTTTTATTTTTCTTTGTTTATAAAAGAAATTATTTTTTGAACTCATATTTTTTATATATATATTGATGATTTATTATTTAATTATACTAATTTTTATTTAAATAATAATATTTTTTTTATATTACCTAATGATAAAAAATGAAATAAAAGTTTAAAATTAAATTTCCCTGAAATATCATACCAATAAAATTATATCTTAGTAAACCTATATAATTCATAATTTTTTTGTAAAAATCTACCTTCACTATCTTTTAATCTTTTTAATAATAAAATAATTATAATGCTAAAAACAATGAAGCATAGTTTAGAATAACCTTATTTAATAAAGTTACAAAAATTTATACATTTAAAAATTAAATTTTTTTCTTTTTCTATTTACTCTTAAACAAAAAGGAGCTTTTTGTAATTCTACAAAAATTTTTAAACTTTGATTATAATTTATATTTTTTATTTTTCGAATTAAATCATAATCTTTATTTACCCATTTATTATCAACTAATTCACTTATTTTAGGTCTATTTTCTGCCTCAACATTAATTAAATCAGAGACTAATTGTTTTAATTCAGAACTATAATTTAAATTTTTAATTACTGTTTTTCCTTCATTTATAAAATTGATAATATTGTCTTTATTTGCTTTAATTTTTCTTCCTTCTTCATCTTTAATATCTTTGATTAAATCTTTTCTAGCAATCATACTAAATAAAATACATCCAAATGCAAAATAATCTATTGTTCTTATATTTGAAGTTAAGACTTCTTTAGAGTTATTATAAAATTCAGGAGACATATATTGATAAGTTCCAGTTTGTAAAGTTGCTTTTTTATGTTTATTTACAATTTGTTTTGTAACTGAGAAATCACTTAATTTGATTGTAAAATTATCTCCTAATAATAAATTTCCTGGTTTTATATCAAAATGAACTAATAAATTTAAGTCTAAAAATTCAAAAACTTTTATAATTTGATATGCAAAAAATTTAATTGTTTCTTCTGAAAAATTATATAACCATTGAAATTTATTTGTTTTATTTTTTATTGCAAGAAAATTATAATTTATATAATTATAAATAAATAAATTAAGATCAATAAATCTAGCTTTTTCCATAAATAAAACAAAAACTTTTTGATTTTTTATTTGATTTTCTCCACTTTTTAATCCTAAAATAATATTATTTGATTTTAAATTTAATGAAAATCTAATTTCATCTTTTATCTTTTGTTCTTGTAATTGAAATTTATTTTCATTAATTTTTATAGGTTTATAAATTTTTAAAGCAAAAGAAATATTATTACTGGTTGATACGTGGTATACTTCTCCAAAAGCACCACCACCTAATTTTTTTTTAATTTTTATATTATATTTTTGTTCTAAATATTCTTTTATTTCTTGTGTTATTTCATTATTTTTTAGCTTTTCTTTTAACATTTTATTAGAAAATTAAATTTTCTCTAAATATTTTCTTAAGTCAATAATTTAAAAAAGCTATTTTTGAAACCTTATCAACTAATTTGTCATTTAATTTAGCTTAATTTTATAGTTTTATGTTATTGTTTTAAGATTATTGTTTGAAAAGTATTATTTAATGATAAATAGGTTTAAAAATTCTTTTTTAACATACAAAATTTGAAAAAAAAATTTATTTATTTATTACATTTTTCTTTTGTCTTAACTAACCAAAAAAAAATATTATTATTTTCATCTATTTAAGATTTTTTAATGTTTTTAAAAAAAATCTTTTGGGTGGATGTTTTTCATGAATAGAGGATTCTGAAATAAATGTTATATAAATTATAATTAAATTTAATAGTTTTAACATTAAAAATTTAATAATTTAATTTGGTTGAATTTTTTTCCATTTATTTTCTTTCTTTTAAATTTAATTTTTTAATGGATTCAATTAAAGAAATTATTAATCAAAAAACAAAAAGAGAAATTGAATCTAAAGAAATTAAAAAAGAAATAAATGAGATGCAAAAATCAAATTATCTTTCTTTGGAAGAAGCTTGTCATGAATTTAAAAAAAGGAATAAAGAATTAATTCAAAATTTAATTATTTTTAATAATTATAATTTTAATCTTAAAGATAAAAAAAAATATCTAACATTTGAATTTTTAATATTATTTATTTCAAATAAGGAAAATATAAAAGAAGATGTTAAAATAAATTATCAAAAAATAAATGAAAAATTGAAAAATTTAGGAAATAATTATACTTTAATTATAAAATATATAATAAATAACAATGAAATAATTGAGGATTTAAATTATATTCCTGATAATTTAAGTCCTTTTGACTTTTATTCTTCAATTAGTTTTTTAAAAAATTATAAATGGAATTGGAAAAATAATTATTTATTCCTATTAGGAGATAATGAATATTATAAACAACTTATCTATTCTGTTTTAATACAAAATAAAAATATTAATAATATTATCAATGAAAACAATGAAGATAATTTATTAAAAGAAATTTTTAAAAGAGAAATAACTTTTAAAGAAAAAATTGAAATGTTCAATGAAGAGAATTTAAGTTATATAAAAAAAAAATATTTTGGAGAAATAGAAAAAGATGATATTAACTTATTCACAGAAATTTCAGAAAAATTAAAAGAGAAACAAATAATTTTAGATGAAAATGATATCCAAACAATGGATTTTATTCAAAAAACTACTAATATAAGTATAGAACAAGAAATAATTAAAAAGAAAAAACAAGAAAGAGAAAGAGAAAAAGAAAGAGAAGGTAATTTAAAAGAAGGAAATGTAAAAGAAGGTAATTTAAAAGAAGGTAATTTAAAAGAAGGTAATTTAAAAGAAGGTAATTTAAAAGAAGGTAATTTAAAAGAAGATAATTTAAAAGAAGATAATTTAAAAGAAGATAATTTAAAAGAAGATAATTTAAAAGAAGATAATTTAAAAGAAGATAATTTAAAAGAAGATAATTTAAAAGATCAAAATTATAAAGCAAATAAAAAAGATGATAATAAAATAAAAAAAGAAGAAAAAAATGAGAATAACAATCGAATAAAAAAAGAAGAAAAAGATGATATAAAAGAAAATAATAATGAAATTAAAGAAGGGAAAAATGAAGAAATTAATATGGAGAAAAAAATTGATAAAAATGATTTATCGAATGAATATCAAAAACAAGAAATAAAACATATAAAAAGAATTAATTTATCTTTTTCTATTAATTTTAATAATA
>JAEEGL011769501.1_pt1 | contig 27925 bp, 25 predicted proteins | sample 9134231 | NCBI WGS metagenome assembly JAEEGL01 (sample SAMN16246548, study PRJNA631951) | gut metagenome | biome: gut microbiome; feature: rumen; material: fiber-attached | host: Bos | place: Iran: Karaj | collected 2018-10
AGTGATAGATGCGGAAGTACGCGCCGTACATATTTATCGTAGGTTTGTTCCTCTGTCTTTACGGAGTGTTATATGAACGCCCCGTTCGTTGGGATTTGACGGACGACAAGCACTATAGTCTGAGTGAGGCCTCGAAGACCCTGCTCCGTGCTACCGATGCGCCTATCGAAGTAACCCTCTTACTCGACGGAGACCTCAACGCCGGTTTCCGCCGACTCAAGCGTGCCACCGAAGAGACGATCGAAGAACTCGGCGTCTATGCCGACGTCGTAAAGGTGAAAGGTGAAAGGTTAAAGGTGAAAGGAGATTCTCTCGGTCTCTCGCCCATCATCATTCACGAGCGGGAGCAGAACGGTAAGACCGCGCAAACGACCGTATATCCCTACGCCCTGCTTTCCTACAAAGGCAAAAAGGCGGTAGTGACCCTTCTCAAGAACACCCGCGGCCTCAGCGGCGAAGAGAACCTCAACGCCAGCATCGAGCAACTCGAGTTCGCTTTCATGGAAGCGCTCCACCTGCTCACGCAGTCCGAGACACCGCGGGTAGCCATCCTCGAAGGACACGGTGAACCCGACGAAGCGCATACCTATGACCTCATGTCGGCCCTTAGTAAGTACTTCGCCGTAGACCGCGGAGCCATAGCTTCGGACTCCATCGATGCCCATATCCTCGATGGCTACCAAGCCCTCCTCATCCTCGCCCCGCAATCAGCCTTCAGCGATGCCGAGCGGTTTATCATCGACCAGTATATCATGCGTGGCGGTGCGGTGCTCTGGGCCCTCAATGGTGTTCAACTGAGTGAAGAAGTGCTGCAGAAAGAAGGCTTCACACCTATCATCCCTCTGGACCTCGGCCTCACCGACCTGCTCTTCCGCTATGGCGTGCGTATCAACCCCGCCCTCGTGCAGGACGTCCAGTGTCTGCCTATCCCTGTGAACGTGTCCTCCGATGCCGAGCATCCAAACTTCCAACCCATGCCTTGGACCTATGCGCCCCTGCTCCTAACCAGCCAAGGATCGCCTATCACGAAGAATATGGGACAAGTCATGAGTACTTTCGTCAGCCCGATCGATGCCGTAGGTGGAGAAGATGGCATCGAGAAACGCATCCTCCTGGCTACCAGCACCGCCAGCCGTGTCACCGCGACACCCGGCGAGGTGAACCTGAGCGATATGAATCCCGATATGTCGGAGTTCAAATACCAATACGTCCCGGTGGCCGTCTCCCTCGAAGGCTCCTTCACCAGTGCTTATGCCCACCGCATGGTGCCCGAAGGTGTGTTGACCGACGAACCGATTCGCAAGGTCGGCGTACCTACCCGCCAAGTGGTTATCGCCTCCGGCAGCATCGTCATCAATGAGCTCCAGAAGAACCAAGCCCTACCAATGGGCTACGACCGCTATAGCGGCATGCAGTTCTCTAACCGCGACATGGTGGTCAATGCCGTACTCTGGCTCACGGATGCTGAAGGACTCATCGCCCTGCGAGAGAAAAGCATCGCGCTGCGCCTACTCAACGACAAGCGCGCACATGACGAACGAATGAAGATCCAACTGATAAGCACCATTAGCCCCGTCGCTATCTTAGCCCTCATCGGCGGCATAGTGTTTGTGATAAGAAAACGTAGATATGAAAGGTGAAAGAATATACAGCAAATTGCTAGGACTTGTTGTCCTTTCAATTTTCAATTTTCAATTTTCAACTTGCTTGGCGCAAGAGTTATTGAATTACCCGCTCGACACCATCAACGGGGAAGAGGTGTATCGTTATCAAGTAGAACGAGGCATCGGCCTGTACAGAGTCGGAGTAAACTTCGATGTGCCGCAGTCCGAGATCCTTCGTCTCAACCCGCAATTACGCGAACGCGGACTCCACCTCGGCGAAGTCATCCTCCTGCCGACCAAGCGCCCTGTAGTCAAGAAGGTGACTCCGGTGGTTCCGGAGAGTCCGATTGTTCCCGAGGTTCCGGTTGTTCAGGAAACTCCGAGTACTTCGGAAGACCACTTCACTACCGAAACCCTTTCGGTGGCTTCCCTTGCCACAGACTCTCTCGCTACAGACTCTCTCGCTACAGACACCCTCGTGCCCGACACCCGTCGTGTCGTTGAACTGGCTATTCTCCTGCCTTTTGAGAGTCGTCAGACTAAACGCAGCACCAACGCAGAGCGTATGATGGAGTTTTACCAAGGTGCACTCCTCGCCATCCATGACCTGCAGAACGACAGCATCCTCTTTCGCCTGCGTGTCTACGACAGCGAGCGGAGCGAACGTCGTGTCGCGGCTCTCTGCGACAGTACGGACTTAGACAGCGTTAAAGCCATCCTTGGCCTCGTATATCCCATCCAGATAGAGCGCATGGCCTCTTGGTGCGAGCAACACCAAGTACCGTTGCTCCTGCCCTTCAGCGATGATCTCGAACTGGAGAACTATCCCTATGTGCTCCAATTCAACTCGACGGACGAGCAGGAAGCGGACAGCCTCTGCGCTTGGCTCAGGCACCGCCATGCCCACTGTGTGGCTGTTGAAGTACGAGACGAAGACCTCTCGGCATCCGTCCGTACCCTCCGTAAGCAGATGCGGGTACGAGGTATACCCTGCACCGCCATGGGCTTGCAGGATCTGTTGACTGACTCAGTCGCCTATGCTCTCTCCCCTGATAAGGAGAACATCATCCTCCTGCATAGCGATCGCTACCAGTTAGTACGTATGGCAATTCCCCATATCGTCAAACTGCAAGAAGAAGGCTATCGCATCCGCCTCATCAGCCAGTTCAGTTGGACCAAAGAGAATCTGGGAGTCCCGGTCGTATATACCTCGCTCTTCTCGAGCAATACGAACCGCGAGGCCTATGATGCACAGTGGAGAACCTATTTCTCGGAAGAACATGTATCCGAGGCGCCGCGTTATGACCTGCTTGGCTATGACCTGATGCAGGCCCTCGTAGCATGGCTTAACGGCGAACAAACCCATACAGGCCTCCAATCGTCTATCCGCTGGCAACAAGTGAGACAGGGCGGATACCAAAACGCATGCGTAGAAGTCGTAACATATTAACCCTTGTCTGTCTGCTACTCGCCGCACTCGGCGCACAGACCCTACAGGCCCAACCCCGCTTACGCGCACGAGAGTTTTACCTCGGTGTGCATGGCGGTGTGACAGCCAGTTCGGTGCTGTTCAATCCTGCCGTATCGAATATGACGCCGATAACAAACGCCTGTGTGCTCGGCGGCAACGGAGGTATCACCTTCCGTTATGCCGGGCATAAGTACTGCGCCTTCCAGATGGAACTCAACTATGTTCATCGTGGCTGGGCGGAGAAAAACAGTGCCGGCGAACGTTATGAGCGCAACCTCCACTATATCAACCTGCCGATCCTCATGCACCTGAACTTCGGTAGCCGAACCTGCCGCTGGATCTTTAACCTCGGTCCGCAACTCGGGTACTGCGTCAAGGACGAAGGCAACAAAGGCGTCCTCGTTAACGGTCTCGGACAGACAGAATACCAGCCGATTGACCATCCTTTCTACTGGGGATTAATGGCCGGCACCGGAGTCTCCTTCCCTACTGCCCGCGCAGGTATTTACGAGATAGAGGCGCGCTTCGAGTATTCCTTTGGAGGGGTCTTCGGAACGAACCTCACGGACCACTTCGCCATGGCCAGCCCCATCGACCTGAGTGTGAACTTCGTATGGATGTGGCCCATCAAAAAGAAAACAAAAATACAATGATATGAAAACAAATTATGAAGTGCGTTATGCGTCGAACCCGACGGACGCAAAGAGTTATGACACTACTCGTCTCCGCAAGGATTTCCTGATTGAGCATGTGTTTGTGAAAAATGAAGTGAACATGGTCTACTCCATGTACGACCGCATGATTGTTGGCGGTGCAATGCCTGTAGGCGAGACCCTGCTGCTCGAAGCCATTGATCCGCTCAAAGCGCCGTTCTTCCTCACCCGCCGTGAGATAGGTATCTTCAACGTAGGCGGCAAAGGTCGCGTCATAGCCGGAGACAAAGTGTTTGAACTCGACTATAAAGAAGCCCTGTACCTCGGTCGCGGTGACCGCGAGGTGAAGTTCGAGAGCCTTGACGCTAACAAACCCGCCCTCTTCTATTTCAACTCCACCACCGCGCACTGCACCTACCCCGACAAGAAGGTGACGAAAGCCGATGCCGTCGTAGCCCATATGGGCAGTCTCGAGATGAGCAACGAACGCGACATCAACAAGATGCTCGTCAATCAGGTGCTGCCTACTTGCCAACTGCAAATGGGTATGACCGAACTCGCTACCGGCAGTGTATGGAACACCATGCCGGCTCACGTCCACAGCCGCCGCATGGAAGCTTACTTCTATTTCGAGGTACCCGAAGAGCAAGCCGTTTGCCACTTCATGGGTGAAGTTGAAGAGACCCGCCACATTTGGATGAAAGGCAACCAAGCGGTTCTCTCGCCCGAGTGGTCCATTCACTCTGCCGCAGCCACCCACAACTACACCTTCATCTGGGGTATGGGCGGCGAGAACCTCGACTATAGCGATCAAGATTTTAGTAAAATAACTGACCTCAAGTGATATGAAAAATCTCTTTTCTTTGGAAGGCAAGAACGCTTGGGTAACAGGCGCTTGTTACGGAATAGGTTTCGCGATTGCGAAAGCATTCGTGCAAGCCGGTGCAGACCACATCATCTTCAATGCCCGCAGCCAAGAGGCTATAGATAAAGCCTATGAACTCTACCGCGCCGAAGGCATCACCAATGCACATGGCTACGTATGTGACGTGACCGACGAGAAAGCGGTCAAAGCCCTCGTGGAGCAAATCCACGCAGAGATTGGTCCGATCCACATCCTCGTCAACAACGCCGGCATCATCAAGCGTATCCCGATGCACGAAATGAAACGTGAGGAGTTCCAGCAAGTGATCGACATCGACCTCGTCGCACCGTATATCGTCTCGGCAGCCGTGCTTCCGGAGATGATGGAGCGCCGCGAAGGAAAGATCATCAATATCTGCTCGATGATGTCGGAACTCGGACGAGAGACGGTTAGCGCCTATGCCGCAGCCAAAGGTGGCCTCAAAATGCTGACGCGTAATATCTGCTCCGAATACGGAGAATATAATATCCAATGCAACGGTCTGGGACCGGGATATATTGCTACCCCGCAAACCGCACCTTTACGCGAGCCGCAGCCCGACGGCAGCAAGCATCCATTCGATGCATTCATATGTGCCAAGACCCCTGCCGGCCGTTGGTTAGAAGCCGATGAACTCGGTGCACCTGCCGTCTTCCTCGCTTCGCACGCTTCGGACGCAGTCAACGGACAAATCTTGTATGTAGATGGCGGAATACTCGCCTATATTGGAAGACAGCCGAAATGAAAAAATATCTGTTTTTCCTATTAGCCCTTCTGAGCCTCACGGCTTGTCATCAACAAGCGGTACAATCCAAAGTATATGGCCGTTATGTACCCGAGCGCAAGGATGACTTTGCATGGGAGAATGAGTATGCGGCATTCCGCATGTACGGACCTGCCCTCAAGGCCGAGAACCCTTCGAACGGTGTAGATCTCTGGCTCAAGGCTTCGCCGGAACTCGTCGTGGATAGTTTCTATTACCGCGAACATGTCCTCGGTCTGCCGTATCACATCAACTACGGCAAAGGACTAGACTGCTATAAAGTCGGTCACACCTGCGGCGCCGGAGGACTCATCGTCCTGGCGAATGGTCAGACATGGATCGGCGGACCGTACGACCGCTGGACCATCCTCGAGCAGACTCCCGAGCGCTTCGTCTTCCGTCTCGAATACGACAGTCTCTTGGTGGACGGACATATCCTCCAAGAGTCCATCACTATCACCGCCAAAGCAGGACAATTGCAGAATAAGGCGGAAGTGGTGCTTACCGGAAACTATCCCGGAGAAATGCTCGTCGGAGGAGGTATCTACCTGCATGACACGGTGGACTACTACCTGACCATACCGGAGGTGGGGTACGTGTTCTACGAGGAAGATGCCTTGAGCGACAAGACTGCTGCCAAGATGAACTACGATTTCAACGGCAGCACGAGTCAGGGACGAATCCAGCTGTCGGTTAAGACTCCTGGAGCCACACAGACGGACATCATAGATGGTAACTTGATTGCAGTTCGGCCATACCAGCTCGGCGACACATTGACATACTTCTTCGGGGCAACCTGGAGTGAATGGAAAGAAAAATAACACGCAACAATGACGTACTTGATTATTCGATTGGCGACATTAGGAAATGTAGCGATGACGGTGCCCGTTATTGCTTCCCTCAGCCGTCGCTATCCGAACGATCGATTCATTGTAGCGAGTAAGAAAAAACTCGGGGCGATGTTCGCTTCCCTACCCAACGTAGTGTTCTGGGAAGTCGATAACCACCTCGACTGGCGCGGAGTATGGCGCCTATGGCGGCACTTGCGGCACGAAGCTGATGCCGTCATCGATCTCCAAGACGTGCTTCGCACGCGGGTCTTTGACCTCTTTATGCTCCTGAGCGGCAAGCATGTCACCCGCATCCGTTATGGGCGTATCCGCAAGCACTTCATCACGGTGTGGGGCATCGGCAACAGAAACCTCCCTACGGAGTTCGACCGCTACGAAGATACTTTCCGCCGCGCCGGACTGGAGACCGATAGAGACTTCGAAGCCATCAAAATCAACCGCGCCGCAGCGCAGACCATCGAAGAACGCTTCGGCGTCAAAGAAGGACAATGGATAGGACTCGCGCCTTTCGCCAAATCGCGCTCGAACATGCTGCCTTACCGCGTGACCAAAGACATCATAGAGCGCTTGACGCAAACCCCTGACACACGGGTGTTCCTCTTTGGAGCCGGTGCAGTCGAATCGGAGATGTTACGCCAGTGGGCCTCCGTCTTCCCGCGCACCACGAGTGTCGCCGGGCAACTCAAACTGGAGGAAGAACTGGAACTCATGCGCCAACTCGAAGCGATGATTTGCATGGACAGTGCGAACCAGCACCTCTCGAGTCTTGTGGGCCTTCGCGCCATTAGTGTATGGTGCGCCACCCACCCGCTGATAGGCTTCGCCGGATGGAAACAACGCCGCGAAGATATCATCCAACGCAACGACCTTCGATGCCGTCCCTGTACTTGTCACGGCACCAACCACTGTCGATATGGCAACTACGCCTGCCGGCAGATAGAAGCAGAAACAATAATACAACAACTATATGAGTAAAATTATTTCATTAGCGAACCAAAAAGGAGGCGTCGGCAAAACGACTACTTCCATTAACTTAGCAGCCGCCCTGGCTCATCAAGGCAAACGCGTGCTGCTCATCGATGCCGACCCGCAGGCGAACACCTCGTCGGGTCTGGGAGTCGAGATCAAAGAACTGGACAACACGATCTACGAGTGTCTGGTGAATGGTATCGACCCGCACACCGCTATCGTCGAGACTAACACCAAGAACCTCTGGCTCATCCCGAGTCATATTGACTTAGTAGGCGCCGAGATCGAAATGCTGAATCTTGAGCACCGCGAGACGCTCCTCAAGCGCGTCCTGGAGCAGATTCGTGATAACTATGACTACATCCTCATCGATTGCAGTCCGTCCCTCGGTCTGATCACTGTTAACGCCCTCACTGCCAGCGATAGCGTCATCATCCCTGTACAATGTGAGTTCTTCGCCCTCGAAGGTATCGCCAAACTGCTGAACACCATCAAGATCATCAAGTCCAAACTCAACCCGACTTTGAGGATAGAAGGCTTTCTGTTGACGATGTTTGACAACCGCCTGCGCCTCAGCAACCAGGTATATGAAGAGGTGAAGCGTCACTTCGGCGACCTCGTGTTCAACACCGTCATCGCGCGCAATGTGCGCCTGAGCGAAGCTCCCTCGCATGGTGTCTCCGTCCTAGATTATGACCCGTCGTCGAAGGGTGCGCAGAACTACACCTCTTTAGCCAAAGAACTTATTAAACGACAGACCTTATGAAAAAGATGACAGGACTCGGACGAGGCCTCGATGCACTCATCGACACCTCGCATGTAGATACCAACGGAGGCAGTTCTATCTCGGAGATCGAACTCTCGAAGATCGTTGCAAACCCTGACCAGCCGCGCCGCACCTTTGATGAGGAGGCGCTGCAAGAGTTAGCCGACTCCATCCGCGAGCATGGTGTGATCTCGCCTATCACGTTGCGTGACAACGGTGACGACACCTATATGATCATCGCCGGTGAACGTCGTTTTCGCGCAAGTAAGATGGCGGGCTTGGAGCGCATCCCTGCGTATATCCGCACCGCCAAAGATGAGCAAGTCATGGAATGGGCCCTCATCGAGAATATCCAGCGTGAAGACTTGGATGCGATCGAAATAGCATTGGCATACCAACGCCTCATGGATGACTACAACCTCACGCAGGAACGTATGTCCGAGCGCGTAGGTAAGAAGCGCGCCACGGTAGCCAACTACCTCCGCCTGCTCAAATTGCCGGCAGAGATACAAGTCGGTATAAAAGAGCACAAGATCGACATGGGCCATGCTCGCGCCATCCTCGGCACACCTTCGGCAGAACGTCAGTTAGCGCTCTACCAGCGTATTCTGCGCGAAGGACTCTCCGTGCGTCAAGTGGAAGCGCTCGCGCAAGAAGGAAAGAAAGAGAAGAAACCCGCCAAACCGGCCCTCAACCCCTACGATGAATTGCAGAACGAACTGAGCGCCAAACTTGGCCACAACGTGAAGATTCAGGCCGGCAAACTCATCATTCGTTTTGCCGACAACGACGAATTAGCCGATATTATTGCGAAAATCAGTTGAAACGTTGGCTCTACATAGTACTGATGATGCTTCCGCTCTTGGCACAAGCCCAGCAGCAAAAAGAGGATAGCACCTTCTACAAGAAGCCCGATGCCATCAAGGCGGTCTGGTTAGGGGTCATATGCCCGGGAGCAGGTCAGATCTATAACAAGTCCTACTGGAAGTTGCCTATCGTGTATGGCGCCTTCATGGGTTGCGGCTATGCCATCAATTGGACCCAGAACCGCTATTCCAATTACAAAATGGCTTACCTTGACCTCTACAACGATATCCAAGCAGGTACGGTAAGCGAAGACCCCTCGAAGAGTTACATCGCCGTTATACCTGATGGCTATAACCTGCAGCGCGTAGGAGGAGCGACTACATGGGTAAAGACGCTCGACAACCGGCAACAGATCTTCCGGCGCTACCGCGACTACTCGATCTTGGCTGTCGTGATCGTCTACGCCCTGTCTCTCATTGACGCCTATGTAGATGCCCAACTATTCGATTATGACATATCGCCCGATTTATCCCTCAATATAGAACCGCAGATTTATTATGACTATCAGCACCAACAGAGCGCTGAATTAAAATTAGCTATACAGTTTTGAAAAAGATCTTATTCATACTTCTATCCCTCTGCTGCCTCACCGCGATGCAGGCGCAAGAGGTAGTAACAGACAGTATTGCCAATGACTCCACGGATGTAGAGTCGCTGGAGTTAGTACCCATGCAAGTGGCCGACAGTGTTCCCGCCGACACCGTCATGTTAGCAGATACCATCGTTGAGCCAATCCCGCCTTTCTATCTCTCGTGGAGCGACAACGAGCTCTCGGATATCGAGATGCGTTCCTTAGAATGGAGTCTCAGATGGCTCGACACGACGGACTGCGTCGCCTTGCACGATACGGTCACTCTTCCCGACTCTGTCTATAAAGCGCGTCTGCAAGCCTTGCCTTGCGTCATTGAGTTGCCCTATAACGAACGCGTACGGGCCTTTATTCTGCGCTATGTCAAGCATAAGCCCAAGCAAGTGGCACGCCTCATGCGCATGAGCGAATATTACTTCCCGATTTTCGAGGAAGCTCTCGCCCGATATAACCTTCCGTACGAACTGCGCTGTGTACCTATCATCGAGTCAGCCCTCAATCCCATGGCCCGCTCACATGCCGGCGCTGCTGGTCTGTGGCAATTCATGCCGGCTACCGGTAAACTGTTCGGATTGGAGATCAACTCGCTCGTGGACGAACGAATGGATGTGATCAAAGCCACCGACGCAGCCTGCCGTTTCCTTAGCAGCATGTACAATGTCTATCAAGACTGGAACCTCGTCATCGCCGCCTATAACTGCGGTAGCGGAAATGTCAACAAAGCCATCCGTCGTGCAGGAGGCAAACGCGATTTCTGGTCTATATACCCGTACTTACCTTTAGAGACCCGCAACTATGTACCTATCTTCATCGCCGCCAACTACGCGATGAACTACGGTCAGGAGCATGGAATATGCAAGGCGCCGATAGAGAATAAATCCCTGATCACCGACACCATCCGTACTACACAACGGTTGCACCTGCAACAGGTGAGTGAGAACCTCTATATCAGCATGGATGAACTGCGCCGCCTTAACCCGCAGTATTCGCGCGACATTCTCCCCGGAGGCACTCCATACGCGCTGTGCTTGCCGTCCGACAAAGTAGGATTGTTCATTGACCAGCAAGACTCTATCATCGCTTACAAAGCTGATAGCCTCATCAATAACCGCCGTGCAGAGATAGACATGGCGAAGGTGACTTCTATCAATGGAGCCTATCGTGTCAACGGTGTCACCTATTATAAGATTAAACGAGGCGACACGCTCGGCGGCATTGCGAAGCGCTTCCATTGTACGGTGAAGCAACTCAAGCAGTGGAACAACCTGAAGAGTGACAACATTCGGGAAGGCCAGAAATTGAAAATCTGCAAGTAATGGCTGAGATCGAGAAAATATATTACTCGCTGCGCGAGACTGAACAGGAGACAGGAGTTCCTGCCACCACGCTGCGGTATTGGGAGAAGCAGTTTGATGAACTCAACCCGCGTAAAGACGGACACGGAAACCGCTATTACACGCGGGCCGATCAAGAAATCATCAAGCGCATCAAGTATATCCGCGACGAATTGAAGATCACGCGCATCGAAGCCATCCGCAAAGAACTCAAAGGCAACCACAAGAAATCCGATGAACGCCAAGCGGCCTTAGAAATCCTGCTGCGCGTCAAAGAGGAACTATGTGCCATCCGCAAAATGATTAAGTAACATGACCAAAGAACGCGATGTGGTATTAGACATACTCCGGGCATTGGCGATCCTTATGGTAGTCACGGTGCACACCTGGTCTTTGGCGCGTATCGATGCGAATGCATATCCGGTGTTGAGCGTCGTGTATGCATGCTTCCATCGCTGCGGTGTTCCGCTGTTCGTGATGATCTCCGGCGCCCTGCAACTATCCACACCTATCCGGCCCTTAGGAGAATTCTACAAAAAACGTTATCTACGTATCCTTATTCCGTTCTTTATCTGGAGCGCAATAGTGTATATACTGTCGTGTCTGGCCGGCAAATATCCGGATATTCATTCGCTGAGCGACGGAGTGCTATGCTATATCCCGTATATGCTCACCAATCGCATCAATGAGGCCTATTGGTTCATCGGCCTGATCGTCGCGCTTTACGCCATAACGCCTTTCTTGCAGCGCACCTTGCAAGCATGCAGCCGCAATGAACTGATTGGCATCTGTGTTGTATGGCTCTGCTACGTGCTCTTAAGACGTTTCTATCCCTCGCTCTATTTATTGGAATATACATCCCGACTGACGTATTTCTTGGGATTTTATATTCTGGGCTACCTGCTCTATAGAGAATGGGGAAAACGCTTGACGGCGAAGCCGAACGCCGTCATTCGCGCAGTCAGCGATTGCAGCTATATGATCTACTTGATGCATATGGTGTTTATTACGCCGTTCTATATGCTGGTTGGTTTTGGGGGAGCAACCGCACCCTTATGGCAACTCATTCTCATGCCTATCAGCACGAGCGTGCTGGTGGTAACTATTTGTACCTTCGGCGGCATACTGATTAAGAAACTGCTGCCATTTTACCGTTATTTAGGAATTAATTGATATACATATGAAAATAGATTGGAAAAAAATAGCGCCTTATTTGGTAGCACTGGTCGTTTTTATTGGCTTTGCTGTACTCTACTGCAGCCCGATATTAGAAGGCAAAGTACTCTATGCCGGCGATACGATGAACTGGCAAGGTGCTGCCAATGAAGCCCTTGAATACCGTGCCCAAACCGGCGAAACGACTTGGTGGACAAACTCGATGTTCGGAGGCATGCCTACGTATCAAGTCACCGGTAGTTTACCTTCCGGCCAGTTCCGTAACACTATTACCGAAACGTTACACTTAGGCTTTGCCGGAAAGATGGAATCCATAGGTTTAATCTTCGCTTATTTCTTTGGATTCTTCTTGATGCTCATCTGTTTCGGTGTGAATCCATGGCTCAGTCTCATTGGCGGTTTCGCCTTGGGCCTCAGTAGTTATTTTTTCCTTATCATCCCTGCTGGTCACATGACAAAAGCGACCGCATTAGGGCTGTTAGGACCGATGATTGGTGGGTTCTATGCGATCATGCGTCGCAAATATTGGTTGGGTATTCCTTTGTTCCTCCTTTATGGATTTCTGGGCATCACTTCCCATCCGCAGATGACGTATTATATTGCTATGCTTATAGGCGTGATGGGATGCGCGGAACTATTTATCCACATTCGCGACAAGCAATGGAAAGAATTAGGCATATCGATCGGCGTTTTGGTTCTGTGCTTAGGACTGATCTTAGGTACTAAATGGAGTTGGATGGAGATGAACAACTCCTATCTGAAGCAGACCATGCGTGGCGGACATAGCGAACTCACTAAGCAAGCAGAGAATGCCCCCGCAGAAGGTCTTGATATCAAATATGCTACCGATTGGAGTTACGGCAAAGGAGAAACGATGACGCTCCTTATCCCGAACTGGGAAGGCGGTGCCAGCGGCTACAATGTCGGCAAAGACTCAGAACTATGCAAAGCGCTCCGCAAACAGGGTGTGTCGAAACGCGATGCGGAGCAGTTCTGCGAACATGCGCCTACCTATCGAGGCGAGAAGATGTTCACCTCCGGAGCCGTGTATGTCGGTGCAATTATCTGCTTCCTCTTCCTGCTCGGCTTACTCATCGTACCTGGTCCGTATAAATGGGCGCTCCTCTTCGCGACGCTCATGTCGATTTTCCTCGCCTGGGGAAAGAATATGATGTGGCTCACGGAGCTGTTCTTCAACTATTTCCCGATGTACAATAAGTTCCGCGCCGTAGAGTCTATCCTCATAGTTGCAGAAATCACCATGCCATTACTCGGTTTCATGGCGCTTCAACGTATCGTATCCGGAGAAGTCGAATGGAACAAACTGCGCCCGAACCTCCTCATCGCCGGAGGCATCACCGCCGGCATATGTCTTTTTGCCGCACTCTTTGCCGGCAGTTTTGATATGACTAGTAGTTACGATGCGCAATGGAAAGGCCAGATGCCGCAGTGGGTTTATGACGCAGTCTTAGACCAACGTGTAGCGATGGCAAAAGCCGATGCATGGCGTTCGTTATTCTTCGTTCTTGTAGGCTGCGCGCTCATCTATTGGTACGCATGGCAGAAACAGAAAGAAGATAAGCCGACCTGGTCGTACGTTCTATATGGAGGTATGCTCGCACTCATTCTCGCGGATTTGACGCCGGTCAATAAGCGTTTCTTCAATAACGATAACTTTGTGAAGCAGAAAGAGAGCGACGCTTTCTTCAAGATGCAACCGTGGGAAGAGGAGATTCTCCAAGACAAGAGTCTCGATTACCGCGTTTTGAATCTCAACACTAACACTTTCAACGACGCTCGTACCAGTTACCGTCTCAAATCCATCGGCGGTTATTCGGCTGTGAAGTTACGTCGTTATCAAGACCTCATTGACGAGCATATCTCGAAAATGAATTGGAGTGTACTCAACATGCTCAACACCAAGTATATCGTTACTCGTCAAGGCGTATACCCCAACCCCGATGCAATGGGGAATGCATGGTTTGTCAACGACGTACTCTTTGTACCGACACCTGACGACGAATGTGCCGCACTCAACACGTTGGATCTAAGCGAGACCGCTGTGGCGGATGAACAATTCCGCGAAGTCCTGACTTGCGCGCTGCAGCCCAACGAGAACGATGAGATTGTATTGACGGAATACAAACCCAACGCGCTTACCTACTATGCTAAGAATGCGAACGATCGCGTAGCTGTCTTCTCGGAGATTTATTATCCTGAAGGCTGGCATATCTATGTAGATGGAAAAGAGATTGCACTCGGTCGTGCCAATTACATCCTCCGCGCCGCTGTTATTCCGGCCGGTGAACATACGATCATAATGCAATTTGTACCGACAGCTCTAATTCTCGATAAATGGTGTTATGCTCTAGCAATCCTTCTGCTGCTTATCACAATAGGCTGTCTTACGTGGCCATTATGGAAAGGTTGGCTACCGACTAAGGCCAAGTAAACCGCGCGTCACATTCGCACGGAATTGAATGAGTTTCCATCCTTTAACGGGGTGGAAACTTATTGTATAGCCGCAAAGTAATGCGATTGTCCCGCACCATTTAATGACTTCAGAGAACAAACGTTTGAGGTATTTGCCCTTTCCAATCGCTAACGTGCGTTGGCGTTCGCTGATTCCTATTTGGGTGGTTAAACGATTGAAATAGTCGGGTTCGAGTTTTGTCTGCGGAATGATATGATGCAGTACCGGTGTTGGCAGATAGAGAACCTGCATACCCAGTGCATGCATCTTATCGAAGATATCTTTCTCTTCTGATCCCATGAGGTTTCCGCCTTTGCGCCCCAACGCCGTATTAAACAAGCCGACTTTATCAAAAACAGACTTCCGATAGGCTGCATTGCCACCTCCTGGATAGCGACCTTTCGGATATTCGCGCACCTTATCGCCATAGTTCATCCAAGCCGTCAATAAAGCTTTTGTATAAGGCGTCATCCAACTCGGCTCTTCTGTCTCGTACAACGGCTCTATCGGACCTCCGCAAGCCATAGTCTCGGGGTGTACAGCAAACCACTCCGCATAGGTGCGCAGATAATTCGCATCTACGAGCGCATCATCGTCGATATATACGATAATATTTCCTTTCGCTTCCTTAATGCCCTTATTACGTGCCGCGGAGAGACCCTGCTCCGGTTCTAACACATAGCGGAAGTTCACATCTTTATGCGCTTTAGCAAAAGCCTCGCATATCTCTCGCGTATTATCCGTGCAGTTGTTATCCACCAGTACGATCTCATACGCGCTTTTAGGCATATCATTCGCAGCAATACTCTCCAATAGATTGCCGATATACTTCGCCCTATTGTATGTACAAATAATAACAGTTAGCATGGCTTATTCCCGTTAATTAAGACATCATAGAAGGTACCCGTTCTATTGATATCAATGCCATATTGCTCGAACTTATAAGTCAGTTTATGAATAGATGATAATTGAGTCACCAATTTATAAGATTCAGCACTATAGGGCTTAGATAATAATTGGATAAGATAATCCATTTTATACCAATAAACAAATGGCATATTCTCCAATGATTTCCTGTTAGCTTCTGATGCTTCAAATGCTATTGTAAAGAAGAGATGTATGATGCTATATGAAATCAATTTGTTTTCATGAGCCCAATATTCATAGTGTAAGGACAGCACATCATTGATAACCGGATGATTTGCGCAAGCAGATATAAATGGAGATTCCACTTTTATGACACCACTTCTATCCGTACTAAAACAAAAAATATCAGCATTCCGAATATAATCAGGCAATACATCAGTGAGCAATATGGTTGCATCAATCCAAGTTCCTCCATATTTTTGGAGCAAAGCTAAGCGGATTATATCAGCAAATTGAGTGTGCTTGATTATTCCCTTATCATGCTTTTCGCAAATGTATGTAGGGAGAGACACATAATCTTGTAGATTATTTTCATCAATCACAACGACTTCATTATCCCCTGCATATTTTCTCATCGAAGAGATACATCTCTTGACAAGCTGAGGTGCTTTTTCTTCTCCCTGCCACCAACAAGTCCATATTATCTTTGCTTTCGGAGATAATTCACTATTCGGATTCGACTTGCAAGCATACTTATAACGCTGTAAGTACTCATATGCTCCGTTACGAGCACATAAATCGATCACCTCTGCACTTGGGGAGAACAACCATTGCTTGAATTTTAGCCATGCAGCTTGCAAGCCTATTTGCTTAATGCGGTTAAATATTTTCATTGTTCATCTAAAAATGTAATCTTTGCTAAATGTGTTTCTCGTTTATCTTCTGGGGGAATTTGCATATAATCGCCATAAAGTGTTGTTAAATAAGCATCAGGATCATGAGGCGCATAAAATAAATGCCCCTCAAACATAATCTCAGTTAATGGGAATATGTCTTTTTCGACTATATGGTTATACGAAAACCATCCATATGTATGCCCCCATTTGTGTGTGTGAAATAATTTTGTCCAGGTTCGACACACGCTCACACAAAATATCGCAGGTAAATAGCATAGATATCCTAAAATTTTCTCTAGTATACGATCACTATAATTGCGCATTCCTCTTAAACAACGTATATATACATAATCGATAATATCTTTCAGACACTGAGGCACGACTTCTTCCACAGGAATTAAGTCAACAAAGATTCCCCTTTCTGTCATTCGTCTACATCCGGGATCTTCGAAAATTGAATTTTTGTCACGCACCTTACTTATAATTAGATGGTGATTTTTATCCAATGTTATATCTTGATAACACATGTGATTAGGTAATTCTGCTTGTAGAATCTTGCGAATTTTTGGAATATCCTTCCATAATACATTTATATCTAAATCGTCATCCCATGGGATAAATCCACCATGTCTAACCGCGCCAAGAAGCGTACCACCTTCTAACCAATATGCAATACCATGCTTGCGAAAAATCTTATCTATCTCAAGCACTATCTCCAACATCCGCATTTGAGCCTTACGGAGTGTGGAGCCTTCCGGATTATATTTTCGTAAATCTCCCATTATTTATTTTCTTCTCTCAAACGAATAAGCGTTTCATTAATTAACGTACTACTAGTTCCTTTCGTATATGGAAAATACACTACTTTCGCACCAACCTCAGCCAACTCTTTCTCTATCTTATTCCACTTTTCCGTGCCCTTCCAATCGTCCCCAACAAACATAACATCGAAGTGGTATTTCTTCCACGCGCCGAGTTTGTCCATATTCTCCTGCGTCACAACCTCGTCCACATACTTGATAGCGCCCACTATTTCCTTGCGTTCCTCAAAAGGAATAACCGAACGCTTCCCTTTATACTCAACCAAATCATCAGTCGAAACACCTACAATCAAATAGTCGCATTGTGCTTTAGCCTTACGCAAAAGATTCAAATGTCCGATATGGAACAAATCATATACGCCCGTCGTATATCCAATTTTTATAGGATCCACCATATTCAGAAACTCTTGCAAGCAATATAGCAACCATTTCTGATTTCCCGTCAGCGAGGTCATGTCAATATCTCTTCTGAATTCCGGACGTGTTGGACCCGCCCAATCCTTGAAATAAATATCTACAGGACGCGGCATCGGAGTCTTCTCCGGAATAGGAATTTCCGGATAGCACATGTGGAACAACTCACGAATCAGATATTTCGACTCACCGCTACGTACACGCTTCAAATCCAACGGATCTGCCATCTTCACCATTCCCGATGGGTCGAAGAGCGGAACATACTTCATTCCCGCCGTTATAACCGCATTACAATAGGATCCACTCGACTCGTGCGCAAAGATCTCATCTTGGAAACGCAGAAAATCAATCTTGTTATTCGGCAAACGGTAACGCTCATAGATATGTGCCATCGAAACCGGCTCCTTAAGCACTTTCTTGGGATCCAAGAACGTATAGAATTCTACCCACTCATCAAAATCCCAATCTTTCGACAGCATCTTGTCCATACCGCCAAACACCAAGTCACTACCATCAGCAGCCACAATTTGCTCTACGCCGTCTTTCTTCGCTTGCAGCGCAGCCTCCATAATTTGCGGCTCAATCGAATGCACTGGAGCTCCCTTCATCTTCATCAATGCCGGAAGATGCTTTTTCACTATATCAAAATTGATATCTACATAATGCAGATTCAACTTATATTTCTCTGCATAGAGTTTCGCACGCTCCATGTCTCCTGTCGAGAAAGTACCATCCATAAAACGGAACGTATAAGCATCCGTACCCGGTTTCAGGAATGCTGCCAAGCATGCAGAATCCATTCCTCCGGACAGCAAGATACCTAACTTTGTATCTTTCTGCTTCTCAGCAAACATCTCCTTATACGCCTTCGCTATATCTGCCGCTGTCCGGACCAACACCTTCTTCTCTTCCGGATAAGGCATGTCCAATGTATGCTGCAAGCCTTCTTTAAACTGCTTATTGGGGTCTTCTACATAACGGAACGTTAAGTACGAACTCATGCAATAATTCTTATCTTCCATAATGCTATTAATTAAATATGTGAGCAAATTAATATTTCTGATTATTAGTGATTCCTTTCCAAATGACAGACGCCAACGATTGACTCTGCGGCTTGTATTCTTCGCCGGAAAGGATTAGTTTCTCTACCTTCAATTGACGCAGATCCTGCGGTTTTACGTCATATGGGCTCTCGGACAAAATAACCATATCGGCTATCTTTCCTGCTTCCAATGTGCCACGCTCTTTCTCGTCAAAAGTCTGATAACATCCGTTATACGTCAACATTCGCAATGCCGTATAGACATCTACCGATTGACTCGGATTCGTATGGTTACATGCCCGATACAACCAATCCAACGGATCCGGGTTCGTACATGGAGCATCACTACCCTGTCCTACTACACAGCCCTTCTCTACAAATGTCTTCACCGGATTCAATCGAGCGTTTCGCTCCTTACCTAATATACTCTCCGTGTACTCAGGAGGCTCCTGCCGCCAATTATCAAAGGCTGACTGCATCAACAAATTGATATGATACTTCGCGCAGATTTCTATTCCTTCTTCCGTCGGAAGACATGCGTGAATAATACCATGTCTATGATCGTCTCTCGGGAAATCGTCCAAAGCGGCTTTCAAAGCTCTCGTAGCTTGTTCAAATGCCTTATCGCCTATCGCGTGCATCTCTATCTGCAAGCCCATTCGATTCGCTTTCTTGCAGAACTCAATCACTTTCTCATCCGTATAGTATAATACACCGCTATTACTCTTATCATTCACATACGGCTCAATCATTGCCGCATCCTGTGAACCATAACAGCCATCCAAGGCACATTCAAAACATCCACCTATTCGCGGCAATTTACGACTTGTCGCCACACTTGTATCCATCGACTGCGGAAATACTCTTATCTGAAATCCGTTCTGCACGCTCTTCGCGAACAATTTCTCTATCGTTATATCTGCATTTAGCGGAAAACCTACTCCACTCACGGTATGGACCATACCTATTCCATGCGCAGCCTCATAGTCAACAGCCTTCTGCATATTTCGAATCATATTCGGTATAGATATCGAATTGGAAATATAATCCGACACTGCAAAGAATGCCTCTTGGTTCATTTCTCCGCTTTCGGGATGATAGCCGCGTAACTTGCACAACTTCTTCTCTAATTTCTTCAGCAGTACACTATTTACCACACACGCATGTCCGTCGTATTTCACCATCATCATTGGCTTGTCCGGACATACACTATCCAACTCCTCACGATTGATTAGTCGTTTCTCCTTTACGGAATAAGGTGATGCTCCGAAAGCCAGCAAACTCTTCTCCTCTGCTTTTGCTACATATTCCTTAATAGCGACCAACATCTCTTTATTCGACGTGAAGTCCATTACATTCAGCCCCGAATGGAAGATAGCAAACGAAGCAAAATGTTGATGGGTGTCCACAAACGAAGGCACAATCGCCTTCTTGCCTAATTCAAGCAACTCAGCAGTTACATACTCTTTGGGCAAAACATCGCCTACATACACGATCCGTCCCTTATCTTCTACAAGATATTGATAGACGCTATTCTTCTCATCCACAGTTACTATGTTTCCGTGATATACTCTCATTTCTATCTCCCTTATTTAGTTTCTTTCTAAAAATTTGCTCTGGCATAAGTGGCAACTTTGGCAAAACTTTTGTCACTTATGCCATTTGTGCCATGTTATTTTTTGCTTTGCACTTTCTGCACTTTTTGCACTTTCAGGTAGGCTTCTTGTCGGCTTCTTCTCGGGTTGTTCTAAGGACTAAAGTCTAGGATTACCCCGTAATTACCAGCAAATTACCCTGTAGTTACCCTGAGATTATTTTGACTTCAATATCTCATCCGCAATCTCACGTATCGCTCCTTGCCCTCCGGGGGTATTTAATATCTTGATGCCCTTGATGGCCTTCACTTCCGGTCGTGCGTTCGGCGGGCAACAGGGATACCCAACGGCGCTCAGCAGATCGAGATCGTTCACATCATCGCCCACATAGCATACTTCCGCTAAGGAGATACCTAACTTATCGCATATCTTCTGCGCGGCGCCCAACTTGGTCATACTCCCTTGACGGTCTTTGCTACCTACGCCAAGATACAGGAAGTCCAACTTCAACTTCTCTGCTCTTGCCTTCACAATCGCCGATTGCTCCGACGTTAATATACCGCACGGGATTCCGCCCTGGCGCAGCAACACCATTCCCATACCGTCGTACACACAGAATCGCTTCATTTCCTCACCATTGGCCGAGTAATACATTCCCGTATCCGTCAGACATCCGTCTACGTCGGTTAGAAATAACTTAACGTCTTTCATATCCCTTAATGATAAAATCTTGTTCCGGGCAGGCAAGAGAACGAGTCGATAATTCCGACCACTTTGTTCTCATCTACCACTACCAAGGTATGTATCGAGTGATGATTCATCGTCTCGCCGGCTTCCACGATCTTCGCGTTACTGCTAATCGTCTTCGGGTTCTTACTCATAATATCCGCTACCGGTGTGGCGAAGAAAGCTTGTCCTAATTTCTGCATCGCCCGGCGTATATCGCCGTCGGTGATAATACCTACCAATTTCTCCTCTCCGGACGCTCCGCTCTCCACTACTATTCCTACTCCCAATTTACCGTTGGTCACTACCTCAATCGCTTCGCTCAACGGCATATCCGGACGAACAAACGGCAGGTCCTCTGTGAACATTACCTCTTCTACTTTCGCCAACAACTTACGTCCCAAATCTCCGCCCGGATGCAACTGCGCGAAGTCCGTCGGTTGGAAATGTTTCGCCTCCACGAGTGCACACGCCAACGCGTCGCCGAGTGCCAAGGTAGCTGTGGTACTGGCCGTCGGAATGAGATTTAGCGGATCGGCTTCGCGCTCCACCGCGATACTCAAGTGAATATCCGAATATTTGGCCAACAGGCTATCTGCCTTTCCCGTCATGCCGATGATCTGAATCTTCTTCGCCTGAATCAGCGGCAGGAAGCGCAACAACTCTTCCGTCGCGCCGGAATACGAAATAGCCAACACTAAATCGTTCTCCGTGAGCATACCCAAATCGCCGTGATACGCATCCAAAGGATTCAGGAAAAACGCCGGTGTACCCGTACTCGCCAAGGTAGCCGCAATCTTCGATCCGATATGTCCGGATTTCCCGACACCCGTTACGACGATCTTTCCCTTACAGGCATGAATCGCCTCCACCGCATGCACGAAGTTCTCGTCTAAGCGCGGAATGAGGGCTTCAATCGCTTTCGCTTCGCATTGCAAGCAATCCTTGGCTTTGTTAATAATCTCGGTTTCTAACATTGCGATAGTATATTTTCAAACGCACGCGTCATGTTCGACCATGCGTATTTCGTTTTCTCCTTCTTTAGATACGCTGTGAAGGCTTTCTGCCGCTTGTTCTCAAAATAATCCTTCAAGTCTTCCGCGATCGCCTTCGCTTCCGGCGCACAGGCATAGCCCATCTTTCCGTCATGCACGATCTCACCTAACCCTCCGACATTCGTCACCAACATCGGTTTCTCGAAATGGAAGGCCACCTGGGTCACACCGCTCTGCGTAGCCGTCTTATACGGTTGTACAATTAGATCCGACACACCGAAATACTTCCTCAAATCGCCATCGGGTACAAACTCATTATGTACAATCACCCGTCGTTCCAAACCCAACTGCGCGATCTGCGCCCGGTACTTCGTTTCATCTTCATAAAACTCACCTGCGATAATCAACTGCAAGTTCGGCAGTTCTTCTTTCACTTCTCCGAAAGCGTCCAACAACAGATCCAAACCCTTGTACGCGCGCACTAGTCCGAAGAACAACATATAGTCCTTGTCGGCAGGCAGATTCAAGGCCTTGCATGCTTCTTCTTTCGCCATGCGCTCGCCGTAATGATCGTATATCGGGTGCGGCGAGAAAGTTTTGGGCGTGTCCTTTTTGTCCAAATTGTCTATATCCTTGACCACACTATCCGAGAGCGCCACAAATCCGTCCTGACTCTTCACAAAATACGGCGCAAAGAGTTTATCCAGTATATTCGGCTCATGCGGAATCATGTTATGCACCAATGCCACACATTTCGTCTTGCCGTTCTTACGCGCGATTTTGGATATAAGTCCATACGCGGGTGCAAAGAACGACATCCAATAGCAGCATATGAGCATATCCGGTGCGGCTTTTTTGATGGCTTTTCCCACGCGGATCCAGTTCAGCGGATTGCAGGAATTCAATTCCCTACGGATGGTCAAACCCTTCGGCGCAGCCTCTTCCGTATATTGCGTCTTCCCGGGGAAGAGGAACGACGGATATTGCAGCGTGAAGGTCCAAATCTCCACTTCATGTCCTTCGGACACAAATTGCTTAGCCAAGCGTTCGTTGAACGTAGCTAACCCACCGCGATACGGCCAAGATGTGCCCAAAAGAATGATTTTCATAGGTCTTCCTTATACGTGATTTTCTTATTTGCTTCGTCGCCTTCCACAATGCATACTTCCACCTCGGGATTGTACTTCATCAAGATACCTACGTCGTCTGTCGCTTCTATCTTTCCTTTTTCTATCGCACGCATGTAGGCGGGACCTATAACCAGATAGTGGAAAGCTTGCGGCGTCTGTGCACGCATAAACTCTTTGCGATTGCGAATAGCGACCACTTTACCATCTTTGGTCTGATACAGCGTGTCTGTTACAGGCACGGCTACCGTTACCGCCAAATGACTCCTGAGCGCTTCTGCTACCCGTCGTAGAATTTCCTGCGACACAAACGGACGCGCAGCATCGTGAAACCAATAGAACGTGTCCGGATCTTTCTTGTCCTCTTTGAGGAAGAACGAGATGGCGTTCCATGAACTCTCCCAGCGCTCGCTGCCTCCGGCAATGATTCGTTTCACCTTGTGCCACGAATTGCGCGCCACTATTTCCTCCGCTTCTTTCAACCAGTCCGGATGCATCACAATGACGATCTCATGAATAGGAATCGCCTGCTCAAACGCATCCACCGAGTGCTCCAAGATCGAGCGCCCGTCCTGCAAGGGCAGCAACTGCTTCGGGGTCGTGCCACCTACTCTGCTACCCGTTCCGCCGGCTAATATGATCGCTATATGCTTCATTCTTTAAACGCGTTCCAGCCTTGGGCCTTGAGTGCTAATTCCTCGCCGTTTCGGCCAATCAGATTACATCCGTACTCCTGCTTCGTGATATGACCGATGATATAGAGATCCTCCACGGGAATGAGTTTCTCGTAGTCATCCAGCGAGCAGGTGAACAGCAACTCATAATCCTCGCCGCCGTTCAGCGCGCAAGTGACGATATTGAGGTTCATCTCCTCGGCTAAAGCTGCAGCCTGGAAATCTATCGGTAACTTATCCTCATAGACGCAACATCCTACACCCGATTGGCTGCAGATATGCATCAACTCCGACGATAATCCGTCCGAGATATCCATCATCGCCGTCGGCTTTACTCCCACTTTCCGCAGGCTCTCCAGTATATCCCTTCTTGCCTCCGGTTTCAATTGTCTCTCCAGCAGATACTCGCGGCCTTCGAAAGCACTCGGAACACCCTGATTATTCGGAATATTCTGATTACTCAGAGCTATTCGCTCGCGCTCCAGCAACTGCAAACCCATATAAGCCGTGCCTAAGTTTCCGCTCACGCAAATCAAATCATTCAGCTTCGCGCCGTTGCGATAGACGATATCCTTGGCCGCAGCGGTTCCCAAACAGGTGATCGAGATCGTCAAGCCCGTCATGGATGCACACGTATCTCCGCCTACCAAATCCACACCGTAGCGCTCGCAAGCCAAGCGAATGCCGCTATACAACTCCTCGATATCTTCGACCGAGAAACGCTTGCTGATACCCAGACTCACTGTGATCTGCGTCGGAGTACCGTTCATCGCATAGATGTCCGAGAAATTCACCACCGCCGCCTTATAGCCAAGGTGTTTCAAAGGTACGTATTCCAAATTAAAATGGATTCCTTCCAACAGCATGTCGGTCGTCATCAAGACCTTCTTGCTGCCGAAATCCATCACCGCACAATCGTCTCCAACACCTTTCTTTGTAGACGGTTGCACAGGTTTCAAATCCTTGGTGAGGTGCTTGATCAAACCGAACTCACCATACTCCGATATTTCCGTTCTAGCCATAATATGCCTAATTTAGCGCACAAAGATACACCAAATAATTGAAAAACAAAAATCGAAAAGCGAAAATTTACGCAAATAGGTACTTTTTTGTAGAAAAATGCGCGCGCACTTGCGTATATAAAATATTTTTCGTACTTTTGCGGGCTTTTTACGTGCATATGATTGAATATATCAAAGGAATATTAACGGAATTGAACCCTGCGGAGGCGGTCGTGGAGGCTGCCGGCGTGGGTTATTCCTTGGCTATCACCTTGCCGACATACTCGGCGCTGGTGGGTAGCGAAGAGAAAGAAGTGAAGCTGTTTGTCACGGAGATCATCCGCGAGGACACGCACGAAGTATACGGATTCTACGAGCGTAAGGAACGCCAGTTGTTCGAGATGCTGATGACCGTCAGCGGTGTCGGCGCAGCTACCGCCCGTATGATCATGTCGGCTTTCCAAGCCGAGGAACTACGTATGCTTATCGCTACCGGCAATTCCAAAGCGATGGCGAAAGTGAAAGGTCTTGGGCCGAAGACTGCCCAACGCATCATCGTGGACCTCAAGGACAAAGTGATCAAACTCGACCTTGGCGGAGACCCGACAGAGATTCCGATGTTAGAGGTTGAAGCCGACAATGGTATCAAGACTGAAGCCATCAGCGCCCTCACCATGCTCGGCTTTGCTGCTGCAGCCAGCGGCAAAGCCGTGGATAAGATCCTAAAAGCCGAACCTACGCTGACGGTAGAAGGCGTGATTCGCAAAGCCCTAACGATGTTATAATTTGAAGAAATTCCTGCACATACTACTCCTTTGCACACTGACCTTCGGGTCCGTGCAGGTAACGTATGCCCAGAAGACACTCAAAGAGTTAGTCGCCGAAGAGAAAGCGGCCAAAGAGGCCGAAAAGAAAGCCAAGGCCGAAGAGAAAGCGCGGCAGGAAGCCGAGAAAAAAGCACGCGAGGAAGCGAAAGCCAAACGCGATGCGGCGCTTGCGGCAGGAGAAGCTGTGCCGGAAGACGTAGCCGATATCATCACGCTCACCGACAGTGCGCTATGGGCGCCGACGAACGTGAAGCAACTCGGTGCGCAGAACTACGGCGAACTGACCCAACCCGTCTCATCCCTTGACCTGAACGACCCGGATAATATCACCACTTCCGTGGAGTACCAACCCGAGACGGGCACCTACGTTATTCGCACGCGCATGGGCGACACGGACATAACTACGCCTTACCTGCTCACGCAAGAGGAATACAACCAGTACGCCGAGCGGCAAATCATGCATAAGTACTGGCAGCAGAAGATCGGAGAAGTCGAGCATAATAACGAAACGAAATTCGACATCACCGATATGAAGTTCAATATCGGACCTGCCGATAAAGTGTTCGGCCCGGGTGGCGTACAACTCAAGATGCAAGGTTCGGCAGAACTGCTCTTCGGATTCAAGCATCAGTATATCGCTAACCCGTCTTTAACCGTACGCGCGCGCAACAACAACATCTTCGACTTCGACGAGAAGATCCAAGCGAGCGTGCAAGGTAAAGTGGGCCAAAAACTCAACTTCAACCTCTCGTATAACACCGAGGCTTCGTTCTCTTTCGACCAACAGAACCTCAAACTCAACTACAAAGGCGAAGAGGACGATATCATTCAGTCTATCGAAGCCGGTAATGTCACGATGGATCTGCCTTCGTCGCTCATCCGCGGTAGCAAGGCGCTCTTTGGTATCAAGACAAACCTCAAATTCGGCAAACTGAAAATCCAAGCCCTTATTTCGCAGCAGAACAGTGAATCGCAATCTGTCAGCAGCCAAGGCGGTGCCCAGATGACGCGCTTCGATATCGCCGGGGATAACTACGACGAGAACCGACATTTCTTCCTCGCCCATTTCTTCCGCGACAACTTCGAGAAAGCGATGGAGACCGTACCTTACGTAGCGAGCGGAGCACAGATCACGAAAATTGAGGTATGGATCACCAACAAACGCGGCGCGTACGATCAGGCGCGCAACATCGTAGCCTTCGTCGACCTCGGTGAGAACAGCCGCCACACCCACGACCGTGCATGGGATAAGTCCGCAAACGCCGTTCCTGATAACACCGCCAACACCCTCTACGAGACGGTAAAGACTACGCCTTTCCGCGATCTGTCGCAGACCACGACGGCATTGGAAGGACTCAACGGCATGCACGGCGGTGAAGACTTCGAGAAGATCGAGTCCGCGCGCTTGCTGACCAGCAGCGAATATACGCTCAATGCCTCACTCGGATATATATCTCTCAAGAGCGCCCTCAACCAAGACGAGGTACTCGCTGTAGCATTCGAATACACGTATAACGGCCAGGTGTACCAAGTGGGTGAGTTCTCCACCGACGGAGGTGAAGAGCTGCGTGCCCCAAATGCATTAGCTCTTAAAATGCTGAAGTCCAGCGCCAATGCGCCCGGCGAGAAGCACCGCGGCACATGGGACCTCATGATGAAGAATATCTACTCGCTGGGCGCCACAAGTCTCTCGCAAGAGAAATTCGAACTCTACGTCACCTACCGCAATGACTCCGTCGGTACGGATATGCAATACTTGGACGAAGGTCCTGTCAATGGTAAGCAGTTGCTTCGCGTGATGAACCTCGACCGTTTGGATCAGAAGCATAACGCCAGCCCTGATGGACGATTCGACTACCTCGAAGGACTCACCGTCTATTCTTCCTCCGGCCGAATCATCTTCCCGGTGCTGGAGCCTTTCGGTTCCCACTTGGCGAGTGTGCTGAATAACGATCCGCGCTTGGTAAGCAAGTACTGCTTCCCTGAACTCTACGACTCGACGCTGGTAGTCGCACAAGAGATGACGGAGAAGAACAAGTTCCGACTCACCGGTAAGTATAAAGGTACCAATAGCAGCGAGATACGCCTCGGCGCGATGAATATCCCGCGCGGAAGCGTCACCGTCACCGCCGGAGGTGCTACACTCGTAGAGAACGTCGACTACACCGTGGACTACACCATGGGAACGGTTACCATTCTCAACACCTCCATTCTGGAGTCCGGCACGAACGTCGATGTCAAACTAGAGAACCAGAGTACGTTCTCTATGCAGCGTAAGTCGCTCTTCGGCGCGCACCTCGAGTACGAGTTCTCTAAAGATCTCGTCATCGGCGGTACCATCATGCACTTGCGCGAGCGCCCACTCACCACAAAAGTCAACACGGGTTCTGAGCCGCTGGCCAACACGATATGGGGTGTGAACGGAAGTTGGAAGACGGAGATGCAGTGGCTCACCAATGCCATCGATAAAATCCCATGGATCACGGCGACCGCTCCTTCGACCTTCTCTATCAACGCGGA
>JAEEGL017334759.1_pt1 | contig 27925 bp, 21 predicted proteins | sample 9134231 | NCBI WGS metagenome assembly JAEEGL01 (sample SAMN16246548, study PRJNA631951) | gut metagenome | biome: gut microbiome; feature: rumen; material: fiber-attached | host: Bos | place: Iran: Karaj | collected 2018-10
ATTATCAAGCAGTTAGCCCCCATAATCTTGCACCCCATCCTGCACCCATCTTGCACCCAAGTTGCACCTAACCATAGCGTGGGTGCAGGATGGGTGCAAGATGGGTGCAGGATGGGTGCAGGATAATTTGACGTAACTATCTGAGTTTCAGTACTGGGTGCAAGAAGTGCAAGATTCTGGCATGTTTAAGTCAGTATATATTGCAAAAAAGAGAAACACGAGGCAATCAAAACATGAAAACGTAATAAGCGTTAAGTTTTCCAGACCATTTTGACTGTTGCTTATCTCGAACCACACAAGAAGCCGCTCCGCGAGATGCGGAACGGCCTCCATGATTATTGATATAGTTAGGATGTTTCGGAATTACTTCACGAGAACCTTCTTGCCATTGATGATGTACAGACCCTTCTTGGCAACGAGAACGCGGCGTCCGCTGAGGTCGTAGATGTTGTTCTGAGTCTTGTTGTTGTTAACAACGTCGTTGATACCAACGAGGCCATTGATAACACCATCGTCGAGAGGCAGGCTAACGTCACCAGACTGTTCCGTTACGGGAACGACTGCCATGTCGAGATATGCGTCGTTGCTGGAAACATTGTATGTGTCGTAGATAAGAACAACGAGGTTCTCATAAACGCGTGAGTAGAGGCTACCTTCCTCGACCTCAACAGGTGCGAGCGTACCAATCAGACCGTTTACAGTCTTGGGCTCGAACGTGTATGTGAAGTCTGGGAGTCTTTCAGCAAGAGGATAGATAGATACAGCACCCTCTTCGCCGCGACGGAGGAAGAACGGTTCGCCAGCTTCTGCGCTGCTTGCTTCTACGAGTTCGAGAGTCAGGTTGTCCTTAACACCAAGAACCTTGTAGAGAGGCTCGGATGCGCTTACAACCTCGAACGGCAATGTGAGACCATGTACGAAGTCGTCGTTTACAGATACATACTGCTCAGACTGCCAAGGCTCGTTGGATTCAGGAACGAAGGTGAAGAAGGAGTTCTCGTCGTCACCATAGTACGTTACGCAGTAACCCTGCGGGCTTGTGTTCAGATAAGCATCGGTATCACCCTGACGGAGCACGAACTTACCAGGAACCTTAGCCGTTTCGATGCGAACAACCGTAGCCGTGTCGCTCATGTAGATGAGGTCTGCATCGAGAACCTCGCGAGTTCCCATGTAGTTACCTGTCAGAGCGTTTGTGAATGCGTATGTACCATCGTTATTCTTGACGCACTTCCAGATGTAACCAAGCTTCAGGGCAAGGTTAGGATCGTTGTTACCCCAAACGATGCGGCTGTTGCCATTACCACCAGCGAGGAGGTATGCACCCTGTGCTTTCGTCTCTGTGGTTGCAGCATTGCGGATGCGGTAGTAAACACCGTCAACGGGCTTGTTCAGCTTAGAGTCGAACGCTTCAATAGCATCGTTGAGAAGCTTCTCAGCCGTCTTGATATCATTGTTCGACATAACGGGAATGCTCATGTACTGGCCTTCAACCGTTTGGATAACGCTGTAGAATGCGTCCTTAGCACCCTGCTGGTAGTAGCCGAGGTCTTCATCTTCCTGAGCTGCATCGTGCAAAGCCTTTGCTTCATCAAGAAGTTCCTGTACGTTTGCAGGATCGGGATAGTTTGCGATAAAGTTGTCGTAAGCTGCTTCGAGTGCATCCAGTGTAGCATTTGTGGGCTCGCCGTCGGCAATCTCGTTCTTTGCAACACCAATCTGTTTCTTGAGTTCATCTACGATTTCTGTGGGAACGCCCTTGATGCGGGAGAGTTCCTCATCGAGAACGGTCTTGTAGAAGCGGATTTCAGAGAGGTTGTAAGAATTGTTGGCATCGTTGATGTTCTTCTCGAAGTCGAGGCGGAGATAGCGGTAGTTGCCCTTGAAGGGGATAGAGTTCACACCTGTCCACTTCGTCTTTGTCGTGCCATCGTATTCGGTATCGTAGAGGTACTCGAACTGGAACACGCCCTGCTCTTCCCACTTGTAGTTGCGAACGGTCTCTTGAGTCTCCTCGTCGACAACATCTTCGTATTCGTTTGCGGCAAATGCGCGAACCTGCTTAGGAGCATTGTTCTGACCGACCCAGCGCTGCGTCAGCTTAACGGCCACGCCATTGACAGCCTCGCCGAGGTCTGCGCAGAGGTTGTGGAAGCCCTGCGTGCTGAAGTCCCAAGAGGTGCTCCATGTCGTGTGCCAGAATGTCGTGAAGTCTTTGTCGATAGCGTTCTCTATCGGGCCCTGAGAAGTCTCCTGAGCGTTTGTCCAGAGCTGCTCAACGTCTGTTACGAGGCCATCAACCTCTTCAGGATACACGCCATCTACAGAGCACTCGGGCTTGTATGCGAAGCCACGGTTGTAAGCCAGTTCGGACTGGTCAACGAGAGCCTGCAGTTCTGCAATCTTGGCAGCCTTTGCAACTTCTGCCCAGTGATCCTCGCAGATGGGAAGGAGTTCGTCGATGACGCTCTGCTCAACACCTTCGAATACCCATGCACTTGCACCAGCATCCGTTGTCCAATAAACAAGGGAGTGACCATTAACCTGTCCGTGAAGGGCATTGGTCGGAGTCTGTGTGGGAACAAGCGTAAAGGCACCATCAACAAGCGTATGGGGCTTGATGATATAAGTCTGGTCGTCCTCATTTGCAAGAGGAATAACCTTTGAGCGGCCAGATACGTATCCGAGGTACTGGTTCTCAGCATAGTTGCGAACCTTGTAGCCATCTTCTACTTCAGGATCTGCCTCAAGATGCCAGATGAACTGTGCATCTTCGAGAGTGAATTCGCTTGCGTCGCTTTCAGGAACCTCGTAGGTACCATTTACCCACTGTCCCTTGCCATCTGCACCAAAGGCGTAAGCAGCCTCGCCATAGTTGGCGTTGCCGTCAACCTGGTGGATGCGCATGCGGAACCAACCGCCACCCTGCATCTGGACAACATTCTCCTGACAAGCCTTGTAAGCGGCGATAAGCTCCTCTGCTGCCTGCTGGCAAACATTCGTATCCTCGTTACCTTCATTCAGGAGGTCAGTGGCAGTCTTAGCTGCTCTGATCCAAGCCTCAACATACTCTGAAGGAACCTGGCCTACAGTTGTACCAGCCTTGAACATCGTCTCGTAGTCACCCTTGATGAGGTCTTCTACAGCAGCTTCGAGCAGGGCGTAACCCGTCTTCTCAGCTACCTCAAAGAGATACCAAGTGTTCGTGTCGGACCAGGGGCCGAAGAAGGGAGCACTGCCTGCCCAGTTAGATGCGAGGTACAGCCAGGGAGCCTGATCCTCACGACCACCCTTCTGCGTCTCCTCTGAGGAAGGAGTCCAACCATCGGAAGTAGCGTGCTTCACGTCTGTAAACACGAAGGACTGAGGGCCGGGCTCAACGCCGCCGAAGTGGTCGTTGTCGTAGGTTGCAATGACCGTAGGGTCGCAATCGAGGGGCACAGTGTCCTCACCACGAAGATAGAAGTCCGTCGGATGCTTTGCGAAGAAATTGAACGCAAGAGCGCGGGACTTCACAAGCGTCTGGTCCGTGGCTACATAGAGACCTGTGCTTACCTGCTGGAGGTAATAGGTTTTGAAGCCGTTCTGCTCTGTACCTTCAACGAAAGTATAGATGCAGTCCTCCGTAATAAGACTGGCCTTCTTGTTCAGTGCGAAGAAGTCACGAGCGCCAGAGCTTGCTGTCTGCAGGACAACGGGCTGTCCGGGCGTGATCTCCTCCAAGTAAGCCAAGTCGTCAAAACCTACCGCGTCGTAGTACTGCGCGGAGGCATTGAGAGCTCCTACCAAGCTGATGAGGGCAAGAGCCAGAAAAGAGTAAACTTTTCTCATTTCTTTGGAATAGATTTAGTTAAACATGAATTATTGTTCTCATTACTAATGGGGCGTACGCACATACGCGTGCCCACGATGCACGAAGTGCGGGGCAAAAATATGATTTTTCTTCAATACGGCACAATTTTTATATGAATTTTTCATAAATTTGCACTTGCAAACAGAAACAAAGAATACAAAAATGAGAAAGCTTTTTCTTCTATTCTTGCCTACATTACTGATGCTGACGGCATTTTTCCCAACAGCATGCTCCGACGACAACGACGAGAGCGTACCCGAAGAAGTCAAGAGTAGCATTCAAGGCAACTACAATGGCACATGCGGCGCAGTCTGCATGCCTAATTATCGTGATACTCTGCGCATAAACTCAAACGCCACAGTAGATGCAACGTCAATAACGATAGAGTCGCTCCCTGTAGCATCGCTTATCGACAGCATACTCGGCAAAGGCACAGCCGAAGCCAACGGAATCAAAAGTGCGCCGCTGCGCATGGGCTACGCCTTGTATAATGCAAAACAGGCGTACTATCCCATGTCCTACGACCCTTCCCCCATCATGTTGAATGTTGAAAAGGATGGCACAACTCACGAGATCGACATACGCTTCGCTGGTAAGGGCAGCGACTTCATCTGGTACTACCCCAAACGCCTGCGCATTGACATCACCGTCGCCACAAGTCGCGTATTCCTCGACGGCGAAGATACAAAACTGACATTCCGCTTTCCTATCGTACTAAATAGAAAATAGCCTTTCACCATGACACGCATATCCAAATTCTTTATCATCTGCGCCAGCGGAGCCATCCTCGCTGCATGCTCCAACGATCTGTATAACAAATTCCTCGGAGGCCAGCGCGACGACCACGGATGCCTCTCTGCCGCGGGCTACACATGGAGCGACGTACTGCACCAATGCGTGCGCGTATGGGAGATTGCCGACCGCCTGGAACAGGGGAGCCGCACGGCATTCGTTCTATTCAGCGCCGACTCTGCACGCGCAGAGATTTTCACCACTGACGGCAACGTCATATGTATGCGCGACAAGGTAGAGACAAACAAGTGGAACGAGAAACGCGGACAAAGCAAGCTGACGATACAGAACGGAGTGATGACTGTGCGCACAAGTGGTGTTACATATACGAAAGAACTTCACAACTGACGCTACTGCCACATAGATACATAAGGACAGAAAGGCATAGACATATTGGGGGCGCATCCAAATGGACGCGCCCCCATGTTTTCTGCTTTTATGACTGAATTTATTACTTCAGATCTGCGCCAGCCTTAAACTTAACGACCTTCTTAGCAGCAATCTTAATCTTCTGCTTCGTAGCGGGGTTGATACCCGTGCGAGCAGCACGCTTGTTAACGGAGAATGTGCCGAAGCCGAGGAGAGCAACCTTCTCTTCCTTCTTCAGAGCACCAGCGATTGCCTCGAGAGTAGCGTCGAGAGCCTTCTTAGCGTCAACCTTTGTCAGTTCGGCCTTTGCTGCAACAGCAGCTACAAGTTCAGTTTTGTTCATAATTTAGTATGTTTTTAGAGATTAAAAGATGTCGTTTTCTTCATTTCGACCTCGCAAATATAGTGGATGCTAAGCAGTTGCACAAACATTTTTCTCATTTTTTTCAAAAAAAAGTGATTTTTTGCCCGCAAAAGCGCAAAAACGTCCTAAAATAGGGCTGTTTTAGTGCATAAAAAAGAATACAAAATGCTCTAACTGCCCCTAAAACGGCGCATGTCGAAAAGCCCTGGGAACCACCTCCACATTATCCACGAAAGAAGAGCCGCCAGAACAAGACTGACGAAGAAAACAACCCCCACGGAATATCCTCCGACAAGCCCCCAAAGCCCTACCACCTTCGCCATCGCAGCAGGTACGATGCCACAGAGGAAATAGAAACTTATACTCCTTCGGCCAACAAAACTAAGCCAAGCGCTACGCGGAGACAAACGGGAGAGAAATAGTATCGACATAGTGCCAAAGAACGCCGCAAAAAGAAACACAGCGTGGTTCAGCATAGGTTCAACCTGCGGAATAAAGCGATACAATGCCAAATAGGCGATGATACAGAGAAGCAAGCACAACACTTGCGCACGCCCGTTCTCGAACGAGTTTCTGCCCTCCACCCTAAAAAAGCAGCCACCAATGACGAAAAACACAAAATATCGCATCGCACTCGTATAGCTCCAAGGCAAGGCATTGAAGGGCGCATCAACCTGCGTGTATCCAAGCCACAACAAAAGCCCTACAGCCAGCAACGCCCATACATTCCTCAGCCCAAGACGCAGGAGGAGAAGCGCAAAAAGCTGCATCAGAGCCAACGCGCAAGTAAACCACAGGGTTGTTCCTCCAATGGTACAAATTAAGAAGTCCACGACAGAGACGCCTTGGCCGTGAAACAGCGTACGCGGAATATACAACAGGACAGAAAAGAGGAGCATAGGTAACACCAGGCGGAAAAGGATGTTGGAGAAGCACGTCGCATAAAACTTAGCATCGTGCTCACAAAATGCCTTCCTGTAGAACAAATAGCCACTAACGAAAAAGAACGCTGCCATGCAGAATGGAGATATGAGCGGCGTAAGAATCTCTGGCGCAGACGTGAAAGTCTCGCTGTGCCAGACGTAAACACCCATCATACACATGGCGCGCATGACATTTACCCAGTTTAGTTCCGCCCTGTCCGCCATATCCTTATTGGCATGCTCTTAACTATAGTGGAATTAGATGACCACAACCTTAGCCACAACACCTTGTGAGGCTGTAGAAGTGGAAATCATGAAGTAATACACACCTGGAGCCACGCGGCGGCCGTAGAGGTCGCAACAATCCCAAAGGAACGTGCCGCCAACAGACGTGCCGCCAGCAACAACCTGTCCACCAGTTGTTACGACCTTGACGTCGGCATCGGAAGTCAGTCCGCGCAGGACAACTTTCCCGCTATATTCAGGACGCACAGGGTTGGGATATACAAGTATGTTGCTGTCCTTGAGAGAGGTCTCAGGAGCCGTCACACGACTCTCGTACGAGCATAGCCCCACGTTGGTTCCTATCATGAGGATGCCCGTTTCTGAGTTGACAGCAAGGGAGTTTATCGTGTTTGAAAGAAGTGGAGAGTTCTCTTCTGTGAAATGCTCCAGAATCTCCGTGCCGTCAGGGCTGACAAGGTATAGTCCACTCCCATACGTGCCAAGCCACTTCCTGTTTGCTCCGTCAACAGCAATAGCACTGACAGGAATACCATCGAGGAGGTAGTCGGCAAAATTTGTTCCATCGTTGCGGGGAACCTTTATCTGAAGTATCGTAAAATCGGAGTCGAACCATTCGTCTGGATTCTCCACGACAAAAAGTCCATCACCTGTACCAACCCATATCTCGCCGTTCTTGTCCTCCGCCAAGGCATAGACACCATTAAGACGTATTGTCGCCCCGTCCTCATTCACGCAAGTCATACGATAGCGGCTTACGTCATCGCGGTCGTTGTCGATGGTTCCATTGTAGTCAAGACACAGCACACCTGCAGTATGATTAGAGACGGTGCGGCGCGAGCCCAGCCACAGGCGTCCCTTACGGTCGAAGAACATCTTCTCTGGTGTTGGTGCCCAGCGAATGTCATCGACATATACGCCTTTCCACGTGCCATCGCTTTTCAAGACGCGCAGTATCGTATCAGTCTGGTTGTTCATCATCCAGAGATTTCCATCGTTGTCGAAGGTCAGGCCGTCCACGACAACGTGGTGGGGATTGCCATCTGGAGCTGCCGAGACAAGAGGAGAGTTGCTATTGGTATAGTGCCGTACAAACTTATAGTCGCGGAACTCATACAAGCCTGTATTTCCAGAAGAAGCGTAGTGGTGCTTGTCGTCGGCAGGATCTTGTACGATGCTGGTCATATTGACATAAAGATGTCCCGTCTTTGGCTGAAGATTATCCTCGAAGAACGTCCATTTATCGTCCTCATACTGCATGAGCGTACCAGGATGCAGAGCTCCGCTATAGTCCAGCCATCCGCCAGCAATAAGAAGGCGATTGCCATCGTAGTGCATATTGTAGCAAAGGTCGTGCGCAGGGCCATAGTTCCCGATTGGCGCATCGTCAACCACGAGGTTTCCACCATTTACGCGATAAGCCTGCAAGCCCTTTTCACCTTCACTCGCCCAGAAACGTCCGTCAGAGGTGCGCGAAAGCTGGAGCCACGTGTTTTCCATTGCATACGTTGCGGAGGGAGCGTCAGGCGAGGAAGCCTCGTAAACCTGCACCTCAGAGGCATCGGAGAACAGGGCACGCTGCCCGTCGCTGAATACTATGGGGAAATACTTCTCTCCTACCTGCTTCCACATGCGCTCGCGTTTTTCGCCACTGCGCATCGTGTACCACAATCCCACAGGGAAGGGGTTCACAAAATATGACACAGTGAAATAGAGCCTGTCGCCAAGTGGCACAAAAGCCCGCGCCGCCACATATCCTTGACGCACCCACTGCGTCTGGTCGGAGAGGTTCTGCGTAAGCGGACATGCAAGTATTGTAGCCTCGCGGGCAACAAGCACGTCGCCATCGAATACAACACCAGCATATATCTTCTCGCCAAGGTCATAAACACCATGAATTTCGCACCGCGCCACATCAATAAGGACAATGCCTCTTGAAGTTGCCAACACTGCCCAGTCGCCGTTGACAGTCAGGCTATTCATCGTGATACCGTCGATCTGAGCGTTACGGTATTGGGGAATATTGAAAAAAGTCCCATCACGAAGCAAGATGTCGATATTTCCGTCGTTGTAAACGAGAATAAGGCAATGCTGCGTCGTACTATATCCCATAAAGCTCACATATTTGCCATTCATGCCGTCGAGCTTTGAGAGCAGGCGCACTTCCGTGGTCTTTGTGTCGTAAGCAAAAAGGTTGCCCTCGCAAAGAGAATAGACTTCCTCACCCATAGGGACGTTGAAGCTATTGTTGCGATATGCCAGCTGGGAAGCCCAGTCACCGCTTGCGCTCTGAGCGTATGCTATGCAGAACGAAAGCACGAGGAGAACAAGACTGATAACTCTCTTCATAGATTATTCTATCCGTTAATGTACTCGGCAAGTTTGCGCACAGCACGCGCACGATGGCTAATGTCGTTCTTTACATCCACACCGAGTTCCGCAAATGTGAGCCCCGTATCCTCAGGAATGAAGACGGGATCATAGCCGAACCCATGCGTGCCACGCTTCTCGCTGGCAATCTCGCCATTGACGATGCCCTCGAAGAATCTGCACTTGCCTTTCTCTATTAACGCAATAACTGTACGAAATCTTGCCTTTCGGGTAGATTTATTTTTCAATTCGGCCAAAAGTTTCTGCGTATTGGCCTCAGGATCGTGCCTGTCAGGATAAGCGTAGCGAGCTGTGTGAACGCCAGGTCCTCCACCCAAGGCTTCCACCTCCAAACCTGTGTCGTCGGCGAAGCAGTCCATGCCGTAGCGCTCATATACATAGCGAGCTTTCTGTTCGGCATTCCCCTCAAGGGTATCTGCCGTTTCAGGGATGTCGTCATGGCATCCTATGTCTGCGAGGCTCAGAATCTCAATCCTGTTGCCCAGAATAGAGCGCACTTCGTCGAGCTTGTGCTGGTTGTTGGAGGCAAAGACGAGTTTCTGCCCTACTACCTCAAGTGGTATGCCACCCAACTCTGCTGCCGTTTCCGAGAACGAGGAGTAATAGCTGCCAAGAATCTTCTCTGTCTTTGACAGGCACCAAAGGTCGACAACTGCTTCCTCCATGCCCTCCAGCGTGTCACGACGCACATGCGGGGTGTGCTGGATAAGCACATGCCCAGGATAGCGCGCCATCATCCTTGACTTCAGCGCTCCGTCGTCAGTAGCGAGGAAGAACATCGCGTAGGGTTCTGCCTCAAGCTCGCGGTCCATAGCGGCGAAGAAAGCCTCATCGGTACTTGTGTTCTGCGACTGGATGTTGTCTGTGCGGCGCACGTGAACACCTATCATCTTCTCCGAGAATGTCCCAACGATGCCGTCGATGCGTTCCTGAAGCTCACGGCGTGGGCGCAACTCCTGTACCGTCTGAGGAGAATAGCCGCACAGTGCATAGCCTGTAGAGACATACACGCTGCGATGCTGAGAAAGATACTCCTCAACAGGCCTATCCTCATGAGGACGGAAATATGTCAGTTGCTTATCGTAGGATAAACGACGCCATAGAGTCGGAAGATGAAGGTTGCTGCGCATACTTGGAATGTGCCACCAGCGGCGCGGCGTTATGCTAAAGTGACTGTCGGAGAATGGCTCGAAAAGTTCTCCAAACTCGGCAAGGCACTCTGCATTCTTCGCCCACTCCACGCGAACGTAGAGGTCGTCATTCCTACGAGACAGGGAAAGAGCGGACAGCATAACCCTCAGACGATTACACAGTCCGCCCTGTGGTACGACGGTGAGCTTGTTCATGCCTTATGCGTCTGTTCTTTCGACTTCTTCTCTGCCTTCACCTTTATGCGGTCGAAGCCTTGGCCGAAAACGCCGATAACCTTACTTTGCGACACAAAAGCATCTGGATCCACACTCTTGATGAAACGGAAGATACTTGTGCTCTCTCTCTTCTTCGCCAAAACGACGAGAACCTTGCGGCTCGTGTGGGTGTACCATCCTTCGCCATCGAGCATGGTGACTCCGCGCCCAGTTGACGTGATGGCATCTGCAATTTCGGCGTACTTCTTGGAAAAGATGAAGAATTGTACCGACTGCCTGCCTCTGTCTATCACATAGTCAAGCATAATGCTCGTGATGATAAGCGTAGTGTAGCCATAGAGCATCTGCGAGATACCAATACTTGGAAGAAGTCCGCTGCTGGAGATAATAAGGATGTCAATCAGCATGATAACCTGTCCAAGCGTGATGTCGCGATATTTGTTGACTATAGCCGCAATGATGTCAGTTCCTCCTGTCGAGCCGTTGTTTAGGAATACAATGCCAAGGCCTATACCCTCGATGGCCGCGCCAAGTATGGTGGACATAAAGGCATCGTTCTTCACAATCTGCGGCATGCCATTCGGACTGAGCACAAACTCGTCGGCATGGCTGGCACCATAGGCCGCAAAGCCTTGACGACAAGCTTCCAAGATGAAGGTAAGCGCCACGACAGCGTAGATGGTCTTAACACAGAATTTCCATCCGAGCGTCTTTATCGCAAGAATCAGCAGGAAGATGTTGATGACGAAGAAGGTGTATGCCTGTGGGATGTTGAAACCATAGAACAGGATAGCACCAATACCAGCTACGCCGCCACCTGTAATCTGATAAGGCAGTTGGAACGCATTTACGCCAACAGCGTACATCATCAGACCAACCGTGATAAACAGGTAGTCGCGAAACTCTTGATAATAGCTGCTCTTTATCTGTATCATTTCACTACGATATTTACGATTCGTTTGGGAACAACGATGACCTTCACAATCTGCTTGCCTTCGAGATAGCGGGCTGCGGACTCGTGGTTGAGAGCCTGCTGCTGCACTTCCTCATTGGTAGCATCAGCAGCCACCTCGATGGTGTAGCGAGTCTTTCCGCTGAAGCTGACAGGGAGCGTGAGCGTGTCTTCCTTTAGATATTTTTCATCAAATGCAGGCCACTCAGCATCGCATACCGTCGTGGTATGTCCCAGACGATGCCACAGCTCCTCGCAAATGTGCGGAGCAAAGGGTGCCAACAGGACGAGCATCGTCTCCAGAACCTCGCGACTGCAGCACTTCTGCTGCGCCAGCTCCGTCGTTGCCACCATGAAGGCGGGAACGCTGGTGTTGTAGGAGAACACCTCGATGTCCTCCGTCACCTTCTTGATGAGCTTATGCAAGGTTTTCAGGTTTTCCTTCGTGGGGTCTTCGTCCTTGACGCTCAGTTCCTCACCAGCAAAGAATAGGTTCCAAAAGCGGCGAAGGAAACGGAAGGAGCCATCGATGCCATTGGAGTCCCAAGGCTTGCTCTGATTGATGGGGCCAAGAAACATCTCATATATGCGGAGTGTGTCGGCGCCATATTTCTCGACGATGAGGTCTGGGTTGACAACATTATACATCGACTTCGACATCTTCTCGACCGCCCAGCCGCACACATATTTACCATCTTCGAGCATGAACTCGGCATTCTCGTATTCTGGGCGCCAACGCTTGAACGCCTCAAGGTCGAGAACGTCGTTTTCCACGATGTTCACGTCCACATGGATAGGCGTAGTGTCGTACTGGTCCTTTAGTCCAAGCGACACGAAGGTATTGGTGTCCTTGATGCGATATACGAAGTTTGAGCGTCCCTGTATCATGCCCTGATTGACGAGCTTGCGGAAAGGCTCTTCCTCGCAGGACACGCCAAGGTCGAAAAGGAACTTGTTCCAGAATCGACTGTAGATAAGGTGGCCTGTAGCGTGTTCTGAGCCTCCCACATAGAGGTCCACATTCTTCCAGTACTCGTCAGCATCCTTGCCTACCAAAGCCTCGCCGTTGCGGGGGTCCATATAGCGGAGATAGTAGGCGCTGCTGCCTGCGAAGCCTGGCATCGTGGAGAGCTCAAGCGGGAATACAGTCTTATTGTCAACAAGCGCCTTGTCAACGACCTGTTTTTTCTCTACGTCCCATGCCCACAACTGCGCATTGCCAAGAGGGGGCTCGCCAGTTTCTGTGGGCAGGAAGCGTGACACCTCTGGGAGCTCGAGGGGCAGGCATTCCTCTGGCAGCACTTGCGGCATGCCGTCCTTGTAATATACAGGGAAGGGTTCGCCCCAGTAGCGCTGACGGCTGAAGATGGCATCGCGCAGGCGATAGTTTATCTTCACACGTCCAAGTCCGTTTTCTGTGACGTACTTCTTCGTGGCGGCGATGGCCTCTGTTACTGTCAAGCCATCGAGGCTGAACTTCTCACTATGGCTATTGCATACTATGCCTTCCTTGGCATCGAAGCTCTCCTCGCTCACATCACAACCCTCAATCAGGGGTACTATGGGCAGGTTGAAATGCTTTGCAAAGGCATAGTCGCGGCTATCGTGAGCAGGCACAGCCATGATGGCACCTGTTCCATAGCCCGCCAGGACGTAGTCGCTTATCCAGATAGGTATTCTTTCCTCAGTAAAGGGGTTGATGGCATAACTTCCAGAGAATACGCCCGTTACCTTGCGGTCGCTAATGCGTTCTCGCTCTGTGCGTTTCTTGGTGGCTGCGAGGTACGCTTCCACGGCTTCCCTTTGCTCATCTGTCGTCAGTTCTGCCACGAGTTCGCTCTCTGGTGCCAAGACCATGAAGGTAACGCCAAAGATTGTGTCGGCACGTGTCGTGAAGATGGTGAATGAAGAACCCTGGGCTGTCTTAAAGACCATTTCCGTACCCTCGGAGCGGCCTATCCAGTTACGCTGCGTTTCCTTCAGAGAGTCTGTCCAGTCGATGGTTTCGAGTCCGTCGAGAAGGCGCTGCGCGTATGCGCTGACACGCAGGCACCACTGCTTCATCTTCTTCTGCACAACAGGGAAGCCGCCACGCACGCTGACTCCGTCCACGACTTCGTCGTTGGCGAGCACGGTTCCTAATTCAGGACACCAGTTCACCATCGTCTCGCCAAGATATGCGATGCGATAGTTCATCAATACTTCCTGCTTGCGTGCCTCGCTCATGGCGTTCCACTCGTCAGCAGAGAATGACAGTTCCTCGCTGCATGCGACATCGAGGTCCTCTGTGCCTTTCTTCTCAAAACGTGCCACAAGCTTCTCGATAGGTTGTGCAGACTGACACTTGTTGCAGTAGAAGGAGAGGAACATCTTGCGGAAAGCCCACTGTGTCCAGTGGTAGTATTCAGGGTCGCAGGTGCGCACTTCGCGATCCCAGTCGAAGCAGAAGCCAATCTTGTCCAGCTGCTCGCGATAGCGTGCTATGTTCTGCTCCGTAGTCTTTGCTGGATGCTGGCCAGTTTGTATGGCATACTGCTCAGCGGGAAGTCCGTAGGCATCGTAGCCCATAGGGTTCAGCACGTTGAAGCCCTTCAGCCGCTTGTATCGCGCGTAGATGTCGGAAGCGATGTACCCCAGAGGGTGTCCCACGTGCAGTCCCGCGCCACTGGGGTACGGGAACATGTTCAGCACGTAGAACTTAGGCTTTCCTGCCTGCTCTGTTACCTTGTATGTCTTCTCCTCTGCCCACTGCTTGCGCCAGCGAGCCTCAATCTCTCTGAAATTATATTCCATCAGCGTATTGCTCTTATTTTCTCAAATACTTCTTGCCATTAAGTATATAGATGCCCGTTCGCGGAGCCTCGACACGGCGGCCCTGCAGGTCGTAGCATACACCTGTGCCTGTCTTGCCGACTGTGGGAGATGCTACGCCCACCTTTTCCTCTGCAACCTTCTCGAGTTTGAAGGGGGTGTTGAAGGATTCGTAGTTCCAGTTGTAGAGCTGTCCTATACTTTCGTCATAGAATGGGTGGCAAGTGTTTTCGGAATGTGAAAGTGTGATGGTTCCGTCAGGGCCTTCGCCTACATACCACCTGTCTGGGCGATCCGTCAACATGACGTAGGAGCTGGCATTTGCAGAAAAGTACAGGCCCTCGTCGGCACTGCGCAGTGCAAAGCCTTCATAGGGGCTACCCATGAACGTCCACCAGCAATACTGCTCTTCCTTATACTCCTCGGCAGGACGTCCGTCGTTGGAACTGTAGCCATAAGCATACACTGTGCTACCCTCAGGAAGCGCACCCACAACAACGGTGTCGGCAACAACGAGGCAGTACCAAGCGCGCTTGTTCTCCTCGAAGGTCTGGAACGGCAGTTCGTATTCTACGATTGCCGTCAGTTCGTTCTTCTCGCCCTGCTTGGCAGTAAATGGTGCACTGAGCTCATACTTGCAGAATCCGCGCTTCATCTCTTCTGGCAGGTCTGTGATGCGATCGCCGTCGAGCCTATATTCGGACTCGCGCACAACCTCGTCGCCATTTACGTCAACAACGATATATGTCACCTCCACGGGCTTATAGTCGGGGACAGGCACAAGGCTTATCCTTCCACGCATACCACCATAGTAGTCGGGGTCGTTGGAGAGGAAGAAGCGGTAGTTCCAGATGCAAAGGTAGTCCGTGCCGTTCATGAAGAGGCGGAATGTGTTCTCCTCGTCAGCAGGCTCGATGTCCCAGCCCGCATATTCTTCCGTCAGGTCGCAATAGTCAACGACATACGACGTTCCGCTCATCACGGTGCCAGTAGCATATCTCTCGTTCTCGACATTCTTAAGGCCTATGCCCCTGTATGGGTCGCCCTCCAGCGTCCACTGGAAAGCGAGGCTCATCGAGTCTGTCAGCAAGCAGTCCTCCTTAGCAGAGAAGCGTGTCTCGTCGATAGCGTGCAGGAGGAAGCTATAGCCTCCGAGGTTCACGAAGTAGCGCTTGTCGTCGCCAGTAGTGAAGGGGAGGTTGAACGTGGCCTTCGCCTCAAAGAAGTTCTCCTCGCCAGCCTTTACCACGATAGGGTCGCCGTACTCGTAACTTGTATATTTGCGCAGCAGGCTCTCAGGGAGCGCGGAGATAGTCTTTCCTGCCTCCTCGAAGATTGTCTTTTGATATATAACCTCGTTGTCGGCACCGCGAATGGTGTAGTTGACGGGGGCGATGTTCTCGCTCTCGACATAGAGGACGAGCCTCGTATATACCCACGCGTTCGCACCAACAAGGCGGAAGGTGAAGGAGTTCGTCTCGCTCAGCTCAAATTCCTCCTCTGCCTCCTGCTCGCCTATGTCGAAGTATGTGTTGTTCCCCTGACTGAATGCCACGGGATTTTCCTCATCGGCAATGGAACATGCGATGCGATAACCTACGATTTTGTAGCCGTCCTCGATGGTTATGCGGAATAAGTTGCCGTAGCCCGTTCCACCATATAGTGCAAGATGGTCGTTGGATGTTTTCTCGTATCCATCGGAACCACCAGTAATGTAGTTGCCGTTGGTACTTTCAATCGTTATGTTGGGGGCTGCATTCGACTCCCATTTTGGAGCGAGGTTAAAGGGGTTGGGATTCACGAGCTTGCCAGTCGTGAAGTCCAGGGGTATCTCTGAGATATAGCCCTGTGCCTTTGCGCCTGCTGCAACCAGCAACATAAGCGCGGCAGCGAGCCATGTTTTTAGATGTGTCATGAATTGATGTTTTTAGAAGTTTTGCCGACTTTTTATCAGCAGGGAGTTCTTGGACAGACGAAGTTTCGTGTGCTCCCTTTAGTATAATATAATGTGTAGTCAGAAAGAAGAAAGAGCAATTCTTTTTGAAAAATTGCTCCCTCTTCGTATCTTTCACCTTAGTAGATGTACACTTTTCGGGAGAGTGTCTTGCGTCCCTTCTCCTTCACCTCGAGGATATAAACCCCTGCGGGCAGGGAGTTGAAGTGCACCGTTCCGCGCTGCGAGAGTTTGTTGTTCTGCAGCAGCTTGCCGTCTGCGCTATAGATGCTCAGCACGCGCTTTGCGTTCTTTGCGAAGCTGTAGCTTACGCCACCGTCGAAGGTGCGGAAGTATCCGCTTGTCGCTGCGTTGTTGACGGAAGCATCCTCGCTATATACGAAGTTGACGAAGAAGCTCAGCGTCTGGCCACCAGCAGAAATCTCGACTTTCGTCTTCACTGTGCCATAGTTTCCTTTCTCCATAAAGTCAACGTCATACTGGAAGGGGATGTGCTTCTTGTCGCCTCCCATCACATCTGTGTCTGTATTGAAGTTCTTGTTGATGACACCTGCATTTGCACGCATACAATTACCTCCACAGCACATCTGAAGTCCGTAGCTCGTCAGCGTAGCCTCCAATGCCGTTGCTACGATGCTCACGTTGAGGGCACCTGACGTAAGGTTGTCGAAGAACATGCCCTTGTCGCCACCAGGATTCGACTTTGCCTCGACGAACACCATTGATCCGTCGCCAAAGTAGTCGTCTTCCTCTGCTTCGATCGTGATCGTGCTGCCTTGTGCAACAGCCTCGCCGTTCCACGTTACGTTGAACTTTTGTGCCGATGCGGACACCGCAACCAATGCGGCAGCCACTAATGTGTAGATTTTTTTCATAAGCTTATGTGTTTTTAGTTTGTGTTCGGTATCTATATAATCATTTTCTCGCCGAGGCAGAGCTCAATACTTCCGTGCTATTCTTGCCTTAGCAATGCTGAGAGGCTTGGTCTGCTCTCTTGGCTTATCGAAAATGTTTAGAACAGTTTTGCTTTTATGACCTGCAGCACGCCCTTGCTGTCGTTGAATACGAAGGCCACGACGCTGAGGTTTTCGCGTTTCCAGTTGCTGGCGAGTACGCATCCGAGCTTCACGCTCTTCTCCTCACCCTTTGCCACCGTCACGGCATCGCCGTAGGGGTCGGTGACGCTGGTGCGCAGTACGTGCTGGTGCAGGTAGTTGCGCTCCACTTCGCCATTCGGCATGCGCTGTATGGCTGTGATGTCGTCCTCGACGAGCCACACCTGCAGCTTGCCTTCTACGTTCTCGACGCCCTTCAGCATCACTTCCATCGTCACGCTGTCGGCCTTTATCTCAGCAGCATTGTCGTCAACGCGCGCTGCCTGAATCTCGACAGCAGCAGACATCTGCATACGCTTCACGGCCTCTGCGCTCCACGATGTGTATTCGCGAAGGCCTGTGCGGTCCACCATGCCGTTTGGCCACGACTGCACGCCCCAATGCTCGTTGTAGGCGTCGCCGAGGGCTGTTGCAAGCTGTTGTGGGTTAGTCTCTGGCAAGGGCAACTTCAGACCACCACCGTGGATGGCGACAGCGATGACGTGGTCCTCGCCGTAGAGTTTCTGCAGAGCGTGGGTAGCATCGGCAGCGTTGGGGCAGTTCAGGCAGTTCTGGCCTGTGAAGTCCTCAATCAGCACGTTCTTCAGCGGCGTGAATGTCACGGGTTCGCTGGAGAAGCGCTCGTCCTCAGCGATTTCGTCGCAGGCTGTAAAGAGACAGAGGGCTGCAAATAGGAAAAATATCTTTTTCATTTCAATCGTCGATTAGAAATTAAAGTTATACGATATCTGCACGCCCTTCTGTGCCGGCACCCAGCGGCATACGCCGCCTGAGCAGTTGAAGCCGGCGCGCACCTTGGCATAGCCAAGCGTCAGGCGATGGGCACCCTTCGTCCAGGTGACCATAGCGTTGTAGTAGTGTACAGGATGCGTGGGAGCGCCCATCTTGCCGCCTTCGGGAACGTGGGCATTGAACTGGTCGCTGACCGTGAACATGAAGTCGGGGAGGACGGAGAGTTCGAGTAGCCCGAACCACCAGTCGCCCTGGTCCTGCTTCGTGCTGAGGTACTGCGCCTCGCCGCGGAGCGTGAGCTTCTTGCTGAGCTGGTACTTACCTTCTGCTATGAAGATGTTGCTGTCTATCATGCCGCCCTCGCCCTCTACCACGGTCTTGTTGTAGCGCTGGTTGGCATACATGAGGTTCAGTTTGAAGCGCTTCGTGAGCTTCTTCTCCAACTGCACGTTGATGTCCTGATAGTATGTGTCGGGACCCCAGTTGAAGAAGCGCGTCTTGTAGCCGCGAGTGCCCACGACCTCGTCAGTGCCGATGCTGCGCGGCTCGATGCCGCGGATGTGGCTTGCGTTCACCTCGATATGCGTTCCGTACTTACCACCCAGCGGCGTGTTGCGCTTGAAGGTGTAGCCGAACTGCCCTTGGAAAGCCCATTCGCCTGGCACGTTCTGCGTGGCGTAGGGGTATAGGGCAGCAAGGGCGTAGGTGTGCTGGAAGGAGAATGCTGGCAGGTGGTTGATGAAGCTCGACGTGCCCGTCATCATGCGGCGGCTGCGATAGCTCATGTCCTCGCTGCGCTTAGCCTGCAGGAGCAGGCTGAGCCCCTTCTTCGAGTACGATGTGGAGAGCAGCAGGGTGTTGCCGTGGTGATAGATAAGGCCGTTGTCGAAAGACGGGTCCTGGCCCTTCTGCGCATATTCCGCCAACAGTCCGAAGCCTCCCTTCTGCAGGTTCAGGCGCACGTCGAAGGCGCCCACGTTTTTCGGCAGGTTGAGCTTGTAGGCACCCACGATGTCGGTGCCGAACTCGTCCTGCTCGCCCGTGGGGCGTATGGCGAGGAGGTCCTCGTCGTCCTCATGCTTTGAAATTGCAGAGAATCCCAGCGTCAGGTATGTTCCGCTCTCGGCAAGTGGCTTTATCCACTGGTCGAGGCTCAGTTCGAGGTCGCCGCCATACACCCACGACTTGTTGTGTTTCCAGTAGCGGCGCTGCTTGCCGCCGAGGGCTTTCAGCTGCACGCCCTTCAGTGGCGTCAGCACAAGGCGTCCGCCGCGCAGGGCATTGTCGATGCCCAGGCTGCGCTCCTCGTAGGTGCGGAAGATAAGGCCTGAGCCGAACTGGTCGTAGAAGTCGCCAGCCGTAAGCTCAGCCCACTTGTAGCGCCCCTTGGCGTAGAAATACGGCACGCCCCAGCCCTCGAAATCTTTCTCGTAGCCGGGGAGTGGGAATTTGGTAAACTCAAAGCGCGCACCAGCCTCCACATACTTGCTGCGGAGCTGGAGGTCGGCATAGGTGTTCGTCAGGGCGAAGTCGTCGTACGTACCCGTACCTATCTTCTCATCCTCCTGCGGAATGAGGATGTCGCTCTGCACGCTACCCGTTATTACTATCTTGTCAGGACCTTCTTCCTGCGCTACGGCTGCGAGCGCAACCGTAGCCAGGATTGTAAGCGTTAGAATTCGTCTCATAAAAAACGTTGACCAATAACCAATAACCGTTAACCATTGAACATTGAACATTGAACATTGAACATTGAACATTGAACATTGAACATTGAATAGTCAAATTGAATACGCTACGCGCTTGGCTTGTCCAAGAAATCGTCAAATAGTCAATTGTCCAATCGTCAGATAATATGGCTCGTCACTATCTCAATTTTTAATTTTTAATTTTTAATTTTTACTTTTTAATTTAAAGCTACTCCAGATTCAGCAATTCCTTTACCTTCTCGTAGAGTTCCTCTTCGCCACCCTCCTTGTAGCCGCTGTGGCTGAGGGCGACCTTTCCATTGCCGTCGATGACGAAGGCGTGGGGAATCATGTTCACACCCATAGCGCGCTTGAACTCGCTGTTCGGGTCGAGCAGGATTTCGTACTCCCATCCGTAGCCGTCAACGAGGGGCTTTACCTTGTGGATGTTCTGCGCCTGGTCGATGGAGATGGCAACGACGCGCACCCCCGTCTCCTCCTGCCACTCCTCGTACACTTCCTGGATGGCTTTCAGTTCGCGGTTGCAGGGCTTGCACCACGTAGCAAAGAATGTGATGATGAAGGGCTTGCCACCGTTATTCAGGGTGTCGGTGCGAACTTCCTTTCCGTTGATGTCCTTCAGCTTAAGGTTGGGGAGCTGAGCGGATGCTGTGCCTGCAAGCACTGTTGCGAGCAAGGCGAGGAGAAAAAACTTTTTCATTTTCTGACTTAATTTTTAATTTGATTTCTAATTTTGGCTGCGAAGATAGTGCTTCGTGCGGAGAAAAACAAACTCTAACGCTTCTTTTTATTATTAGACCACTTTTGCAGCCTTCCGTTTAAGATTTCAGCCGCATAGTACATAATTATACTTTTTATACTTATACTTTTTATACTTTTCCCCTTCTCAGGGGGTACCTCATTAGACATTTTATCCCGGTGTCAGGATTACTGTAGAATCTGGCAGTACCTTGTGGATAGGCGGAACATTAGATGGAGCTTCCTTTGACATCAAACATGGTGCAAAAGTTAAAATATCGCAGAATGCCTACACAAAGTTTTTGCAGAACGAAAGTTTTGTGATACCTTTGGGCGCAGAATTAGAGCTTACTTCTGGAACTATCGAATAAAACACAATAACCATGAAACGCATATCTTTTATTATGGCAATGTTCGCGCTGTTTGCAGGAAATGCACTGGCGCAGAAATATCATCCTTTCGTTGAGGAAGGTAAGGAGTGGATAGTGCATTGCGGAGATGTTAAGAAGTTCTATCAAATATATACGATGAAAGGTGACACTATTATCAATGGCACAACATGGAAAAAGAGCAGTTTTCATAGATATAGCATAGATGATTACCAAGACGATAGGCCGTTCTCTTGCTTTTTCAGAGAAGAGGAGGGGAAAGTATATTATCTGCCAGCATATGACAGCATATCGTGTTATTTGTATGACTATGATTTAAACAAGACTGTTGATCGTTTTTACGTAAAACAAGACAGTGTCGGCTTCCTGTTCATGGATATCAATCTGGAGGTAGGAGACACTTGCAATACTTGGAGCATGTGGCCTGGTACAACAGGAATGCAATATTACCCAAAATCCACAGCATATAAAGTAGAATGGGTCGAATACAACGGCCAGATGCGTAAGAAAATCAACATGAAATATGCCAAAAAGGGTATGACGTGGGTAGAGGGTATTGCATCCTTCAACGGATATCCTTGGGAAAACGATGGAGACTTAGACTGGGGAGGTGTAGCCTACCTTATTCTCTGTAGGACTCCGAATGAAGTCCTATATAAAGGAGACTATTATTATGACGAGGCCATTGAATTCTATGAAAATCTGAAACTAAGCATTCGCGTACCGCAACGGGAGGAAGAATCTGCATATTTTGACCTTCAGGGCCGCCGCCTCACGGCGGAGCCGCAACATGGCGTATTCATAAAAGGCGGGAAGAAGGTGATGAAGTAAAGCCCGGGGCAGAATTTGAAATAAAATAATAATTGCCATGAAGCAGATACATTTATTTGCATTAGTCTTTACCCTGTACTACACAGGAGCATGGGCTCAGGACAAGTACTACCCTTTGGTTGAAGAGGGTAAAGAGTGGGTCATCTATAATGACTACTACATGGATGATTATGATATACCGTTTGAGGAACGCAAGGCTTATCGCACATACGCTATAACTGGCGATACCATCATACAGGGAAAGTGCTATAAGAAACTCTATGCCATGTGCGAGAGAGTATTTGGCGACAAGGAAGTTCACTATTTCTGTGCGCTGCGCGAAGAAGGAAGAAAGGTGTATCGCGTTTCTGTGGGCTGCGAAGAAGAGAAAACACTTTACGACTTTACACAGGGAACAGGAGAGGAGAATTCTTTTACCTATTCTATAGAGGGAGTATTGTTCCCTGATTTGGATGGAAGATTAATCAGGATGAGGGTGGATGAGATCTACATCGTTGATGAAAGACTTATACGCCATGGTGCAACATGCTATGACGATGTGCCAGAAAAAAACTGGAATTCATACGTTTTTTACACGATAGAAGGTTGTGGCGAAATAATCGATCCTTTTTTGACAGAATTGTGGTCGCCAAATATTTATATCATAGATTTTGAAAACAGAAATCGGATATTCGTCAAGGACAGTCAAGGAACATACGATGCAAATTTCTCAAAATACGTTGATTTTGATGGAATAGAAACCCACGAATCCTTCCTTTCAGACAATACATGTGGAAATAGGCTCCTCGATCTCCAAGGCCGCAGGCTTACGATTGAGCCGCAGAAGGGAGTATTTATAAAAGACGAGAAGAAGGTGATGAAGTGAAAAAGCCCCTCCCCAACCCTCGAGGGACATATCATTAGATATTTTAGACATAGACAATTTAGACAGCCCCCTCCTCAGAGGGGGCAATTTTTTTTACCTCTGTTGGATTCGTCTATGTTTGCTCCTCGTCATTTCTCTTCTCCTCTCTCGCGCGCACGCGCAACTATAGTTTTCAAAAATACCTACACTACCTACACTACTGCAAGACTGATTGATTTTCAACTTGTTAGAAGTGTAGGTATAGTGTAGGTAGTGTAGGTTCTTCGCCTTTTTTACTCTTTTCAGGGCGGTTTTTGCCCCAAAAACATGAAAAAAAAGAGGGCGAAACGCTGCAAAACTATCCTTCTCGCATCTCGACAGAAAATACTCGCATCTCGATGAAAGATTCTCGCATCTTTTTGGAAAATACTCGCATCTTTTTGGAAAATACTCGCATCTTGATGGATTTTTAAGCACTCACGATTTGAGTTAAAGGCTTCGCGATTGTTTTTTGTGCGGTTAGGATTTGTTGGGCATCGCGATGCAATATAAATGTATGAGGATTGCGTGAGGCGGACGCGCACATCCTCAGGGAGCCTCAGAAACGTATTTGAGTAGCCCGCGGCATCCCTCCTGTACGTCGCGCCATGTGGCATCGAAGTCGCCTGTGTACCAGGGGTCGGCAACGTCGCCGGGGCGGCGGGTGTAGTCCATGAGCATGGAGATTTTCCCCTCGGGGTCGCCGCCGCAGATGCGAAGCATGTTGCGTATGTTGCGCGAGTCCATACCCACGAGCAGGTCGTAGCGGGCGTAGTCGGCGCGTGTCATCTGACGCGCTGTCTTCCCCTGACAGCCTATGCCGTGCTCCGCAAGCTTGCGCCGTGCAGGCGGATAGACGGGATTGCCGACTTCCTCCGCAGATGTCGCAGCCGACTCTATCAGGAAATTATCCTCGAGCCCCGCTTCCTGCACCAACGACTTCATAACGAACTCAGCCATCGGACTGCGGCAGATATTTCCATGACATACAAATAGTATTCTTTTCATTATTAAAATTTTAGTAGTTAAGCCCGCAAGCCGGCAGGGAGTTATATAAGCTCTTTAACCTCCACGTCCTCAGGCAGTTCGTACATGAGGCGAGCATGGTTGACGCGTATGAGTTGACGATCGATGCAGCGCCCTGTGGCGGCGTCTATTACGTCGCGGAACACCTCGCCATTGCGATAGACGGAGCCTCCTTCGCGCGAGAAGTGCTCGTTTTCGGCATGTATGTGGAAGGTGTGCGCCTGTCGCTGCGAGGCACGGAGTTCGCCGCGCAGGTATTCGTCGTCGACGTGGAGGCGCAGCTGGTAGGTGATGTGCGTGTCGTTGCGTACACGATAGTCGATGTAATTGTATGAGATGCTGGTGCCTGTGCCGAAGGGTATCTGTCGCCCATAGTCGGGGAAGAGGTCGATGGCGTCGTGGTGGTGGTGCTCGACGATGGTGAGCTCGCTATGGAGCACCATCCAGTGTATGAGGTTTGAAAGCTGGCAGAGGCCTCCACCAATGCCCTGCGAGGGTTTCCCATTGGCGATAAGGAGTCCCTCCTTGTAGCCTTTCCTGCTGTTGGTGCGCCCAACAAGCTTCCACAAGGAGAATGTCTCGCCAGGGTGGATGAGGATGCCGTCGATATGGCGCACGGCCAAGGCGAGGTTCGTGGCCTTGTTCTCCTGCAGTTGCATGTCCACGTTGCCCAAGCGGCGGCGTATGAGGGAGTTGTGGCGATAGACAAGGACGGGCATACTCTCCTCCACACGCTGCATGGCGAAATGCCGCGCAGAGAAAGCGTCCTCCAGGCGTCGCTTTAGTATCTCTTTCTCCTTGGAAAGGCGATATGTGAGGGGCGAAATCTCGCAAAACAACTTCCGCTTCATACAAACAGCATGTTTTTATGGCTATCGGCTAACATTTTGGTTTGCAAAGTTAGACTTTTCCAACAAAACGGAGCTAAAGATAGGGCAAAAATCGCCTCTTGTGAAAAAATATAGTATCTTTGCGCCCGCAAAAACGCTATAAATGAAGAATATCGCCATTCAGGGCATCGCGGGAAGCTTCCACGACATTGCCGCTCGCACGTACTTTTCCGACGAGGAAATAGAGCTATGCTGCTGCGACAGCTTCGAGGAACTCTTCCGCCACATGAGGGAGGACGAGAACCTTCTGGCTCTCGCTGCCATCGAGAATACCATTGCAGGCTCGCTGCTCCGCAACTACGAACTGCTGCGGCAGAGCGGTGTGACCATCGTGGGCGAGCAGAAACTGCACATCGAACACAGCATAGCGTGCCTGCCCGACGAGGGATGGGACGACCTGAGCGAAGTGAACTCGCACCCCGTAGCACTGCAGCAGTGCCGCGACTTCCTGAGTGCGCACCCAGGGCTGAAGGTTGTGGAAACTGACGACACGGCAGCCGCAGCGGCACGCATATCCCGCGAAGGACTGCGCGGACATGCCGCAATATGCCACGCTGAGGCCGCAAGAGCCTACGGGCTGCGCGTGCTGGAGGAGAAAATCGAGGACAACAAGCACAACTATACGCGATTCCTCGTGCTCGCAAACCCGCAGCAAGCCGACAGCCTGCGCGACACGGAAGCCTCGAACAAGGCGAGCCTCGTATTCTCGCTTCCCCACTCCGCAGGCAGCCTGTCGCAGGTGCTGAGCATTTTCAGCTTCTACCAGATAAACCTGACGAAGATACAGTCGCTGCCCATCATTGGGCACGAGTGGGAGTACCTCTTCTACATCGACGTGAGCTACACGGACTTCCACCGCTATCGCCAGAGCATCGACGCCGTGCGCCCACTTACCAGCCAACTGACAATACTCGGAGAATATGAAGCCTGCTGAACGACTTTCGAACGTAACGGAATACTACTTCTCGCGGAAGCTGCGCGAGGTGGCACGCATGAATGCCGAGGGCAAGGACATCATCAGCCTCGCCATAGGGTCGCCAGACATGCCGCCATCGGAGGCCACGATAGCAACTCTCTGCGAGGTGGCACGCAGGCACGACACTCACGGCTACCAGCCTACGGCAGGCACCCCAGAGCTGCGACGCGCAATGGCGCGCTACTACGAGCGCACCTACGGCATCGCCCTCAACCCCGACAGCGAGGTGCTGCCACTCATAGGCTCGAAGGAGGGCATACTGCACGTGACGCTGGCTTTCGTAAACCCTGGCGAGACGGTGCTCGTACCCAATCCGGGATACCCCACATATACGTCGCTCTCGAAACTGCTCGGCGCAAACGTGGAGACATACGACCTCCTCGACAACGGACAGCCCGACTTCGAGGAACTACGCAGCAGAGACCTCTCGCAAGTGCGACTGATGTGGACAAACTACCCCCACATGCCGACTGGGGCTCCCGCACGCCGAGAGACCTACGACAGGCTGGTGGAACTGGCACGCAGTAACGACTTCGTCATAGCAAACGACAACCCATATTCGCGCATCCTCGCCGACAAGGAGCATCCTTCGCTCTCCATACTCAGCAGTCCACGTGCCAAAGAGTGCTGCGTGGAGATGAACTCGCTTTCGAAGTCGCACAACATGCCAGGATGGCGCGTGGGAATGTGCGTAGGCAACGAGCAGTTCATATCGTGGATACTGAAGGTAAAGAGCAACATCGACAGTGGAACGTTCCGCGGCATACAGTTGGCGGCAGCGGCGGCGCTCGAGAATGCCGACGAATGGCACCACGAATACAACTACGAGGTGTATGCGCGAAGGCGCCGTCTGGCAGAGAAGATTATGCGCACCTTAGGCTGCACATACAACGAGGAACAGGTGGGCATGTTCCTCTGGGGACGCATCCCTGAGCACTACCACGACGCAGAAGAGCTCACGGAACGCCTGCTCCACGAGGCTCGCGTGTTCATCACGCCAGGCTTCATCTTTGGCGAAAACGGACGCCGCAACATACGCATCTCGCTCTGCGCAAACGAAGAGAAACTACAAACAGCATTGAAAAGAATAGAGGGCATCGCGAGAGCCATTGAACATTGAACATTGAACATTAGTTCGCCTTGCCAATCGTGCCCCAGCCACTTCGGAACTTCGTCCCTCAGGGCTGACGTGCACTGCAAGGCTCACTGAAGGTTCTTCGAACCATTGAACATTGAATATTGACCATTAAACATTGGACATCGAGCCTTGCAGCGACCGTCAGCCCCGAAGGGCGAAGCTCTAAGGTGGCTGGAAAGCGTTTTTCAACGAAGTTTCGTAGTGCATGTCAGCCCAAAAGGGCGAAGCGCTTTTGTAGGCTGGGGCACGAAACGAAACAAGTTAAAAGCAAGGCGAGATAACCCTTGAACCCTTTGACCCCTTTGAACAAACGAAACTGAAATACATAAGATATGGAATTAGACCTAAAACCCCTTGCACTCCCAGGCATCGACGAGGAGCAGCGCCCCATCGTCATCGCAGGACCATGTTCTGCAGAAACGGAAGAACAGGTTATGGACACAGCACGACAACTCGCATCCTACGGCGTGCGCATCTTCCGTGCTGGCATCTGGAAACCTCGCACTAAGCCAGGAGGATTCGAGGGCGTCGGCGAGCCAGGACTGCCCTGGCTACAGCGCGTACAGAAGGAACTCGGCATGCTCGTAACTACGGAAGTGGCTACGGCACACCATGTAGAAGCCGCTCTCGCCGCCGACATCGACATCCTTTGGATTGGCGCCCGCACGATGGCAAACCCCTTTGCCGTACAGGAAATTGCCGACGCACTACGCGGCGTGGACAAGCCCGTACTCTGCAAGAATCCCGTCAATCCTGATTTGGAATTATGGATAGGCGGCTTGGAGCGCATCAACCAAGCTGGCATCAAGCGCATGGCCGTCATCCACAGAGGTTTCTCAACCTACGAGAAGCGCCTATACCGCAACCTGCCAATGTGGCACGTCCCCATCGAACTGCATCGCCGCATCCCCAACATGCCCATCTTCTGCGACCCCTCGCACATGGGTGGACGTCGCGAGCTTGTCGCCCCACTATCGCAGCAAGCTATGGACCTCGGCTTCGCAGGACTGATGATAGAGGCACACTGCAACCCCGACTGCGCATGGAGCGATGCAAAGCAACAGGTAACACCTGACGTGCTGGACTTCATACTCGACAAACTCGTAATCCGCAACTCTGCACAGACTACAGAAACGCTGGAAACGCTACGCAAGCAAATAGACATCGTCGATAACCAGCTGCTCGAACAACTGGCACACCGCATGCGCATAAGCCGCGAGATTGGTTCGTACAAGAAAAAGCACAACATGACAGTCGTACAGACGCGCCGCTATGGCGAAATACTCTCCAAACGTGGCGCACAGGGTGTACTTCGCGGTATGTCCAACGACTTCGTAAAGAGCATTTTCGAAGCCATCCACGAGGAAAGTGTACGCCAACAGGTCGAGATAATGAACAAAGACTGATAAGTCTTGTCAACGAGCCCTGCAGCGAACGTCAGCCCGCTGCGCAAAGTGCAGCGAAGGCTGGTGCGCGTTA
>JAEEGL013373270.1_pt1 | contig 27924 bp, 15 predicted proteins | sample 9134231 | NCBI WGS metagenome assembly JAEEGL01 (sample SAMN16246548, study PRJNA631951) | gut metagenome | biome: gut microbiome; feature: rumen; material: fiber-attached | host: Bos | place: Iran: Karaj | collected 2018-10
ATGTACCATTCCCATGTGGATTTCTGTCCGTTGATTGCACCTACTGATATCGCCTTGTTTTTGCTTTATGGATATGAACTGGGTGGACTTGATAGGTTCTCTGTATACAGTCCTTCCTTGAATCTGGTGTTTACTTTCAACACTAACGATTATTCAATCTCTTACGGTCCTCCAGAATGGGTTGCTCTTCCCAAAGATAAACAACAGGAGGTTTCTACTGACTAGCTTTCACCGGGAAAACCGCCGCTGGTCCTTTGTTGATTCCGTTTTAGAACCCATGGTTTTCCATCCCGGTTTCCCTTGGTTCTTTGCCCTTGGCTCCTAGAGAAATCTTTTGAAATATGTTCAGAGTGTGTCAAGTGTCCCGATTTAAGGACACCTGACACGTTTTGAGGGGTTATTCGTGCAAGGTGTCCTGATTTGAGGACACCTGACACGTTTTGAGGGGATATTCGTGCAAGGTGTCCCGATTTAAGGACACCTGACGCGCTTTTAGGTAAGATTCCTTAAAGGAGTGGAAGATTTTCTTAAAATATTGTCCCTCAGTGGGAATTATGTTGGAAATCTTAGGAATACTCTCTAAATTTGTAAAGACACCGGTTATTTGTTCGTCAATGTTTAGAGAAGCTTCTTTATGGAATGTGAGTTTTGGCTGGTTTCTACAGATCACCTCAAAGACCGGCTTTGGTTTAAAGATAATGAGGATTTTAAGGCGGGAATGAATATTTCCGCCCAGGTTGCAGCAACTTACCATATGGATGTCATCGCATTTATATTGATGTCAAATCATGTGCATTATGTGTTAAGTTGCAGCTCTTCGGAGGCAATCGCGTTTATAGAAAGATTCAAGCGCTTGTATTCACAGTATTATTCTGGCCGGTACGGCTCCAGCGAACTTCTAAGGGGTAATAATGTAGATATCCGACAGATTTATGTGGGAGACGAATCATTTGAGCGTGCAGTCGCCTATGTACAGATGAACAGCGTGGCAGCTAATATCTGTATCAATGCTTCTGATTACTCATGGGGTACAGGGAATTCTTTCTTTAAAACAGAGCCTGCTCGTGGAGTAAAACTTGGTTCTCTAAGCAAGCGTGCCGTGGCCAGGATTGTTCATAGCCGTGTACAGATGCCATACGATTATCTTGTTGGTGATAATGGTGTAATAGTTCCGGAATCTTATGTTAATGTTAAGTTTGTAGAAGACATATTCCGGTCGCCCAAGCGGATGACTTATTTTTTACAAAACTCGTCCAAGGCTAGGAATCGTGAGGCCCTTCCTTCCTTTGACGATCAAATAATTCTATCGGCCATTAAGAATCTTTGCGTATCCATGTTTCGCAGACAATCCTTCGATGCTTTGGACGATAGTCAAAAGCAAGAGGTGGTGAAACAGGTAAGATATAGGTTCTCTGCCGATCCGGGACAGATTGCCAGAATTACAGGCCTGTCTTACGATGAGATTACGCAAAAGCTTGAAAATTACTAGGTTATGAGGATTGGTATAATAAAGAAAGTTATAATCATTGCGTGTTTAGCTGGGGGTGTAGAGATGCGGGCTGGTTCTGTAGAGGTTCCGGCGGCAGATAGCATAAACGTACCGCGGATGGTGGAGATTCCGGCGGGGAGTTTTGTGATGGGCAGTGATGGCGGGGAGGCCCCTTACAGCCAGGATGAAACGCCGGCCCACGAGGTGAGCTTGCCGGCCTTCCGAATGAGCGCCTGCGAGATTACCAACGCCCAGTTCGAGGCCTTTTGCCCGGAGCATAAGGCCTTGAGAGGCAGCGAGTTCGGTATCTCTACTGAGGACGACGAGGCCGTGGCTTACGTAAGCTGGTACGATGCCGTCAATTACTGCCGATGGCTGTCAGAAAAGACCGGCCGGCACTTCCGTCTGCCCACTGAAGCTGAGTGGGAATACGCCTGCAGGGCAGGGACGACAACGCCGTATTACAGCGGGACAGTGCTTCCCGTAGGGGCAGCCCGCAACCAGCAGACAGAACGCGACCTGAAGAAAGTCTCCCTAAAGGTTGGCATCAGCAAGCCAAACTCTTGGGGCCTGTATGACATGCACGGCAACGTAGAGGAATGGTGCCAGGATAATTACGCCGGATATGAGGCCGAGTCTTTGAAAGCCCCTGCAGGAATGTATAAAGTCACCCGCGGCGGCAGCCATAACACCCCGGCAGAATACCTTAGAAGCGCCAACAGAAGCGCTGCGCTCCCGGAAGATTTCCACAGCCAGATAGGCTTCCGCATCGTAGAAACAAAATGGCCAGTAGCTCAGTCAGAGCCCGTTTTCATGGAGCCGATACCATATGTCCTGCCGCCCGTGGACGGAACCCCGTTCTACAATCATAACCATCAGCCGGCAGTAACATGGACAGAGGACGGAGACTTGCTGGCAATCTGGTTCAGCTGCGATGCCGAAAGCGGCCGTGAGATGGTGGTCCTGGGCTCGCGTTTCCACGATGGGAAATGGGCTCCGGCAAGCCTTTTCTTCAAGGTGCCGGACCGCAATATGACCGGAAGCTCGCTAATCCATCTGCCATCAGGGGAACTGCTGCACATTAACGGAGTTGGCAATTCCGGCGACTGGCAGAACCTTGCGATGCTTGTCCGCCGAAGCGATGATAATGGCAGGACCTGGTCAGAGCTGAGCTATATTCCAAAACATGAAAAACGCCATCAGGTAATAGCCGGGGGCATAGTTTTGAAGGACGGAACCATTGTGCAGCCGTGTGACGCCGGCCCCGGAGGTAACGACGGAACGGCGGTGCAGATCAGCACTGACGGCGGCCGCACTTGGACTGATCCCTGGGACGGAACTTCTTCCATTGGCGGCATCCACGCGGGCCTTGTAGAGCTGGCAGACGGCTCCTGGCTGGCACTGGGCCGCGGCAACCCGGAGACAGGGGCCGACGGCAAGCCTCACATGCCGCAGAGCATTTCCCGCGACCGAGGCCGCAGCTGGACTATAACGGCCAGCGAATTCCCGCCCATCGACAGCGGCCAGAGGCTGATACTCAGGCGTTTGAACGAAGGGCCGTTGCTCCTTGTCAGCTTCGCAGAAAACGGGGCCTTTGTGGCTCTGTCCTATGACGAGGGCAAGACCTGGCCGGTGAAGCGTCTGCTGACAGACGGCCGGGAACGTACCCTGGAGGGAGGCGCCTGGACGGGCTCCTTCACCATGGATGCCTCCCACAGCGAGCCCAAGGGATATTTTGCCGCCACCCAGACCCCCGACGGCATTATCCACATTCTTTCCAGCCGCCTTCATTACCGCATTAACCTGCCATGGATAGAGAGCAAATAGAATTGCGGGAACTGGCGCACAAGGGTGTGTTCCGTAGCGTTTATGCGCGAAACTGCACGGTGCGGCGCATTGACGCCGCCACCGCGTGCGACTTCCTAGCCAAATACCACCTGATAGGCCCACTGAAGGGCCGCTACCGCTACGGGCTCTTTGTAGAAAAGCCCGGCCGCAGCGGCCTGCCTGCGGGAACACTGGTGGCTGTAAGCGTCTTCTCTGCCGCGCGCACATGGCAGAAGGAAGGCCGCACTGTGCGCTCCTTCGAGTGGCTCAGGGCTGCATCGCTCCCCGACGTTCGTGCCTGTGGCGGCATGGGCAAGATGCTGGAAGCCTTCGTCGCCGATACCCATCCTGACGACATTATGTCTTACGCCGATGCTTCCTGGTCCGACGGTAACGTATATAGCCGCCTGGGCTTTAAACCAGACGGCTATAAAACATTTCCGGACGGCTCTTGCAGCCTTAAATTCCGTTTAAAACTCTCTTAGATAAAGATATACTTCAGTACAAAGAGAACTGCCAAAATCCACATCGTGATGGAAATATCCTTGAACTTGCCGGCAACAGCGTGGCAAAGAACGTATGAAATTACGCCAAGAAGGATACCATCAGAGATGGAGTAGGCGAGAGGCATCATGATAAGGGTGATGAATGCAGGGATAGCCTTGCAATAGTCATCCCAGTGGATGTTCTTTACAGCAGGCATCATCATAACACCGACGATGATAAGAGCAGGTGCTGTAGCAGCGCTGGGGATAGCCAGGAAGAGCGGGCTAAGAAGCAGGGCTACAGCAAAGAGAATAGCGGTTGTAAGGGCTGTGAGGCCGGTACGTCCGCCTTCGCCTACGCCTGATGCACTCTCTACATATGTAGTGGTAGTAGAAGTACCAAAGCAAGCACCGCAAACAGTTGCGATAGAATCGGCAAAGAACATCTTCTCTACACCGGGGATCTCATCGCCACCCTTCTTGATAAGGCCAGCACCCTGGTGAACGCCAATAATGGTTCCCATGGTGTCGAACATATCTACAAAGAGGAAGGTGAATACCACTGCAAGCATATCCCAACTGAGAATCTGGCTCCACTCGAATTTGCAGAAGATGGGGGAGATGCTGTCAGGAAGAGAAACAAGCTTGAGTGAACCGCCCTCGGTATGAGCAAACTGTGTGATAGCCTGGCCGGTGGTGGAATCCTTGATGAAGAGGCCGATAATGGTGGTAATGAGGATACCCCAAAGTATGCCTCCGCGAACCTTTGCCATAACAAGACCGGCGGTTATGAAGAGGCCGATCAGGGCAAGGAGAGCGGTGCCTTCGGTGATATTGCCAAGGCCTACAAGGGTAGCATCGTTATTGGCGATAATGCCGGCATTCTGGAAGCCGATGAAGGCGATGAAAAGGCCGATACCTGCGCCGATGGCTTTCTTAAGCGTGCCGGGGATGGCGTTGATGAGCCAGCTGCGCACCTTGGTAACAGTAAGTACGATGAAGATGAGACCCTCAAGGAATACTGCGGTCAGGGCGAACTGCCAGGTGTGACCCATTCCAAGGCATACGGTGAATACAAAGAATGCATTCAAACCCATGCCAGGAGCCAGTGCAAAAGGCTTCTTTGCATAAAGGGCCATTACAAGAGTACCGACGATGGCAGCAAGGGCGGTAGCGGTGAAGACTGCTCCGCCGGGCATATCCAGGGCGCTGAAGATACCGGGGTTGACGGCCAGGATATAGGCCATCGTAAGGAAGGTGGTAATACCGGCCAGAATTTCTGTACGGATGCTATGCTGTGAGGCATCGAAGCCCAGAGCCTTCGCTAAGAAGTTTGCCATAAAAGACGTCTCCTATCTTAGAATACCCATTTTGTACCGAGGCAAGGACGAACCTTGAAGCCGTCTATGCCGGCGAAGTTGTAAGAGAACTCGACCTCTGTGCCGATATGAAGGTTCTTAACGCCAATCTTTTTACCGATGTTGTACCAAAGCTGAGGCTCTGAAATAGCAACGAATTTGCCAACATTGGTGGTCTCACCCCAAACATCGGCAAAGCCGCTGAAGGTAAGGCCCTCAAGGCCGAAGAGATCCTGGCAGCCCCAAACTACGGTGAACTGTACGGGAAGTTTGCTCTTGATGCCCTTGTTGAAGGTCTTATAGAGGACCTTAAGGTTAAGTGTGTTCTTGAAATCTGCGGTGTGAAGGAAGTAATCCAGACCGAAAAGGAAGTTCTGGTTGCCAAAGCCTACGCCACCATTGTACTCTACCTGAAGGCTGAGCGGAGCAAGTGCAGAATCGTGCCAGAAGTTGAGGCAACGTGCAATCTCCATGTAGCTGCCGCTTACGGTGTGGTTCTTTTTGCCATCGACGCTTCTACCATTGAAGTCGTAATCGATGAAGAAGAAGGTGTTACCCCAGCTGTCATTGTAGAAACCCTCAAGCGTAGTAGTAACGTGCTTGCGGTTAAAATCATAGAATGTTTGGAAGTTGGTCTGGGCCTTAGCGGTAAGAGCAAGGGCCAAAGTTGCAAAAGCTACTGTTGCAAATTTTTTGAAGTTCATATTGAATGAGTTTTTAAAAAAGTTATCTTTCTTTAAGGTCAAGTAAGGACGTTACTTCTACTTCGTGAGGGATTTCCTGCGTGCGCGGAATATCCGTTATGTCGATGATGAAGTTAGCATACACGGCCTTGGGATTGAATTTTTTCACAAGCCTTACGGCGGCAGCTGCGGTGCCTCCGGTGGCCAGGATGTCATCGTGGATCAGGACAACATCGTCCGGTTCGATGGCGTCGGTATGTATTTCTATGGTGTCAGTGCCGTATTCTTTGTTGTATGATTCAGATGCTGTTTCTGCCGGCAGTTTGCCGGGTTTGCGGGCCGGGACGAAGGATGCTCCAAGGCGGGCGGCTACTGCTGCTCCGGCAATGAAGCCGCGGGACTCTATACCAACCACTTTGGTTATGCCCTTATCCTTGTACAGATAGCAGATTCGGTTGACAATCTCTTCAAAAGCATCGACATCCTTGAAAAGGGTGGTTACGTCATAGAACTGGATGCCCTTGACAGGGTAGTCCGGTACCACGCGAATCTTGTTGACAAGCTCCCTGCGGATGGAATCCTTGAATTCGTAATCCTTTCCGGGAAGTATTGCGTTAAGGACGATTCCGACAATGGCTGCAATGGCAAGGCCGGACAGGGATGTGAATCCAATTGAAATGGCGTCACCTGCACCGTACTTAACACCGATAGCCAAAACAATTACAGCGGCTGCTATAATCACGTTCCTGGCCTTCTTGAAATCTACATTATTCTCTATCAGGGTACGCATACCGACGGCTGAAATCATACCGTAAAGGATGAGCGAAACGCCTCCTATCACGGCTGCCGGCATGGAACTGATGATGGCAGAGAACTTGGGGCAGAAAGACAGCAGTATTGCAAAACCTGCGGCGATGCGGATTACGCGGGGGTCAAATACCTTCGTAATATTAAGCACGCCTGTATTCTCTCCGTAGGTGGTGTTTGCAGGTGCACCGAAGAGGGAAGCCATGGCGGTTGCAAGTCCGTCGCCAACCAGCGTGCGATGCAAACCGGGATCTTCCAGATAGTTAATGCCGGTTGTGGATGAAATTGCACATATATCGCCGATATGCTCTATCATCGTGGCAAGTGAAATAGGCACAATTGCGATGATGGCCGTAACTACAAGACCCCAGTCCGGGTTCTTAAGAACGGCGAAGGCAGTATTGTCCCAGCTTACGGGGAGTCCTACCCAGGCTGCGTCATGAACGGCGGAGAAGTCGCAGAGGCCGAAGCATGCGGCTGCTATATATGAGCCAAGTACACCCATCAGGATAGGAATTATCTTGATAAGGCCTTTGCCCAAAATGCTGCATATAATGATAATCGCGATGGCCAGAATTGCTATTCCCCAGTTTTCCATACAGTTGCCGATGGCCGAACCTGCCAGGGTAAGGCCGATGGCGATGATGATAGGTCCGGTAACTACAGGAGGGAAGAACCTCATTACCTTGCCAACGCCGAAGGCGGCGATAAGTCCGGCAAGAATGAAGTAAATCAGGCCGGCGCAGAATACGCCGATGCAGGCGTAGGGGAGCGCCTGGGCCTGGGTGAGTCCGTTAGCCATGCCAAGCTGAACGACGGTTGCATAACCGCCCAGGAAGGCGAAGGATGAACCCAGGAAAGCCGGAACCTTAAGCTTTGTACATAAGTGGAAAACAAGGGTACCCAAACCTGCGAAGAGCAGTGTGGCGGACATAGAAAGACCGGTGATTACAGGTACCAGGACTGTGGCGCCAAACATCGCGAAAAGATGCTGCGCACCAAGAGTAACCATCTTACCGGTACCCAGTTTCTGGGCATCGTAGATGGCTTGGGCGTTGACTTTCATATAAAATGAGTTATTTTTGTACAAAATTAGTTACTGCGGTGAATATATCCAAGAAATATTTTCTGCTTTTTTGCACAGTTTGTCTGTTGTCGGCGGTTGACCTCCTTGCCGGCGGCCTGAACTATGGCGAACTGACGCAGACAATACTTCTTGAACTGCGTCTGCCGCGCATGCTCTGCGCCGTTCTGGCGGGCATTGCACTGGCCCAGGGAGGCATGCAGATGCAGGCCATCTTCCGCAACCCGCTTGCCGATCCGCATGTCCTTGGAATAAGTTCCGGAGCGGCGCTGGGAGCCTCGCTGGCCGCGGCCGGCCTGCTTACCGGTGCGGCAGCCTCAGGCGGATGGACTTTGGCCGCCGCTGCCTTTGCGGGTGCCATCCTTGCCGGAGTCGGCGTTGTAGCCGTTTCCAGCCGCTTCCAGGGCGTTGCCACCCTGCTTATCTTTGGCCTTCTTCTTGGCTTTATCTTCAGCGCAATCACAACCTTGATCCAGTACTTTGGCTCAGAAGAAAGCCTGAAGCTTTATCATAGCTGGGTTAGCGGCAGTTTTGCCTCCTGCAGCGGCCAGGGCCTAATATATATAGGAATTTCAGCCGTAATCGGCATTTCAATAGCCGCCACTAACCTTAAGGGAATGGATGTCATTCTCTTTGGCGATGAATTCGCCGCCGCGGCCGGTGCAAGGGTTCCAGTCATCCGCCTGAAAGCCCTTCTTTCATGCTGCCTGATGACTGCCACCGTAACCGCTTTCTGCGGCCCTATCGGCTTTGTCGGAATCATCGCTCCGCATATTGCAAAAGCGGTTTTCGGCACCTCTGTCCACAGTAAGCTGATACTTCCCGTCGCCCTTACCGGTGCGGGTATTACGCTGCTTGCGGACATCATTGCCCAGTTGTTCAGCACTCCAGTTCCTGTAGGGGCTACCATCGCCCTTGTAGGCGTCCCGGTCATTATGTTCATCTTATTGGGTAAAAAGATATGGTAGAGGTACTTAAGGCGATAGATCTGGTTGTTGGCTATAAGCCGGGCGCTCCCGTCGCCGGGCCGCTTAACCTTACCATTAACCGTGGCGATCTGGTGCTTCTTTCCGGGCGTAACGGCAGCGGCAAAACTACCTTCCTTAAGACCGTCGCAGGCCTGCTGACGCCACTTTCCGGCACTATCTCTGCCCCCGGTGCCGTGCTTATTCCCACGCGTATTCCAAAGGTCAAAGGCTTTACCGTAACTGAATTCGTCAATACGGGTTTATCTTTCAGCCTTTCAACCGGCCATTCTGCACCTTCCTCCCAAAAACTTGAGGATAGGTCGTCAGGCACAGAACAACCGGCTGAAAGGGATGGATATCTGCCCCCCGACGATTTAACCCCAAATTATCATGAGGAGGGGGGTAGGTATCCATCCCGAAGTCTTTCTGTAGGTGAAACTTTGGAGCTGCTGGGCATAGCGGAACTGGCCGACAGGGACATATCGACCCTTAGCGACGGACAATTCCAGAAAGCCTGCCTGGCCCCTGCACTGGCCTCCGGGAAACAGCTAATTTTGCTGGACGAACCCACAGCTTTTCTGGATACAGAATCACGGGAAAATCTGATGCAATTATTGTCATCTTTTACAAATTGCGCCGTAATTGTATCTTCTCACGACATCGCAGCCTGCAAACCCCATTGCAATCGTTTTATATCGCTATAAGCTGTTCAAAATAGTCGTAAAACTATTAAAAACTGCTAAAAACGTTTTAAATTTCACTTTATTAGGGGAATGCGGTATGCATAAATCTTGCATTTTTCATAAACGTTTTTTTATTTTGTGCTAAGAAACACCCTGCGGGAGGGGCTATATTGGCATAATTTGCAGTGAAAATGAAAGTTTATAATATACTGAATAAGTGTATTCTTGCGTCGTTAACTATCGTAGTGTTTGGAATTTACGGCAGGGCTCAAGGAATATCTGTACGCAATAACTTACTCTGGGATTTAACGGGTTCGCCCAACCTTGGAATAGAAATACCGCTATCAGAGCACTGGAGCATCGGAGCTAATGGTGAACTAAAAACCTGGCCCCGCTTCTTCCCCTGGGACAAAGGCACCAAAGACGATGCCCGCCAGTGGAAGTATTTCACTGTTGTGCCCGAGGTCCGCTACTATCCGGAAAGTGTATATAACGGATGGTTCTTTGGCGGAGACCTTATCTATTCACATTACAATGCAAGCAAGATCCACCTTCCCCTGGGCCTCTTCAAGGACCTTAAGGACAAGCGTCATCAGGGTGACTTTTACGGCGCCGGCCTCTTTGCCGGTCGCAGCTGGTGGATAAGCGACCACTTCCGCATAGAAGCAGAGGCCGGAATTGGCGCCGGCTACAGGAAAGCCAAGGAATTCGAGTGCCAGCATTGCGGAGATGAGCTTGGTACCGTCAAAGGCCTGCAACTTGTTCCTAAGCTTGGGCTTAACATAGCCTGGAACCCTGTTGCCAGAAAGAAAGCAAAGAAAGAAATCACAGAACTAATTAACCAAATAGAAGATTCCCAGCCGCCCGTTCAGCGCGTCAGGACTCCTGAAATCATAGTTCAGAAGCCTGTCGAAAGGCAGCTTACCGCGGTTGAGGAGCTAGCAAAAAACCATCCTTTACTGCATCCGGCCGGCGAATATGTTCCTTATTCAAAGGGAACGGTTGTTCGCAAGATGCCAGGTGCCTTGTACGTATTCTACGAGCAGGGCAGGGCAGAGGTCAAACGCAGTATAACCACATTATCAGGTCCTCGTGACAACGGTCCCGTCATTGACGAGATTCTTTCAATTACGGAGCAAATCCTTGCGGACGAAGCCAGCAGCATAGCCAAGATACAGATCGTTGGCCTGGCTTCGTTCGAGGGTGACCGTTGGCGTAACGCCTCACTATCTCTTGACCGTGCGCACGCGCTCAAGAACTTTGTACAGCAGCACTTCAATATTCCTAACGAGAAGTTCGAGGTTGTTGGTGGCGGTGAGGCCTGGGCAGATCTTCGTGACCAGCTTAATGACCTGCTGAATGCAGGCGGCGGCGCAGATCTTACGGTAGAGGAACTTAAGACAGCGATAGAAATAATTGATACAGAAAAAGATATAGACGTCAGGGAACGTAAATTCAAGGCTGCTGCCGGTGGCAAGATCTATGAAAAGATGCACCGCGGCCTGTTCGCAGACCAGCGCAGCGCAGGTTACCTGAGGATATACTACGATATTAATGATTAAATATAAAGCTAATGGCTATGAAAAAGTTTATCGCAAAGATTTGCTTACTTGGAGCTGCTTCAATTGCCGTCCTGTTGGCGTGCAATAAGGAATCCAGGGATAGCAATCCAAGGTACAACCCGGACACCGAAGAGGTTAACGCGTCGTTTGTTTTTAACCTGTCTTCTTTTGCCAAGACAAAGCAGGCCGGAACCAACCTCCAGATTGGTGAAGCAGGGTTCAGGGGCATTACCAATGCCTATCTTATGTCTATGACGTCAGAAAATGCGCCCACCAGTTTTAAAGACGGGGTGCTGATTGTAGACAGGGATGCCGAACGTTCTTACGACCTTTCAACTGTGCTTAACGCAGGCGTCTCCGGAACACGTGTCCTTGAAATGTCCCTCCCGTTAAGGACGGATAACCTTATTTTCTACGGAAAGGCTCCTGACGGAACCGGAGACGGTGCTTATGATGAATTCGGCCATCTGGAAAAGTTCGATGTTTCTTCTATAGCAAATAAGACAAATATCCAGCTCGGAAGACGTCTTTCAACATCAGCAACCGATACCTGGAATAAAACTAACTTCCGTGCCGTAGAGAAACTCATGGGTGGTATCCTTACCCTTATCATGCGTACTACTCTTGATAATAAATATGGCAATCATGGCAGGATTGACGCGGCTGATTATGCCGGTGACAAGAGGTATGGTTTTACTGTTGAAGCCAATGAGTATCCTGCTACCATTACTTGGAAATCATATTATAGCAACACATCCCCGTTTGACGGAGTAGAACTGCGCCCTTTGGAGGACAAGCTGGCATATCTGTACAAGCAGATGACAACCATCCGTACTTCCCAGGGAGAACTTCGTGCAGCCTCAGGAGAAGCTGTTATTAAGATAGTTCAGGACCTGTGGTCTGTTATCAACTCTGTACGCTGTGCAGAGCCTACTTGTAAGGCAGAGGCCGTAGCAAAGTATTTTGCTCAGGTTGTTCATGAGCACATCGATATGTTCTTCGATGCTACTGTTGACGGTAGCGGAACTGCTGTTACCGGTGTTAAGTTTGGTACTATTGCAAGTATAGTTTCTGCATTCAATAAAGAAACAGATAAGACCTCGACCAACCCCCTTATCGGTTATAACCTCTGGCCCGATGATACTGAGGCCGAGGCAGAGAAGCCTTCCGGAAGCGAGCTTAATGCTTTGACCAACCTTTCCGGTCCGCTTACCAACTTCCCCTTCAACTTCCATATTCCCAGGGGGGCCGCTTACATGGCTTATAATGCCAAGGAATTCTTCTACTATCCTCAGGAGTTCAATGTCTCCGATATGGGTGGAAACCCGGATCAAACAACTTACAACGCAGAGAATTATTACTACCCTGCAGAGCTTATCTACTTTGGTAACAGTCCTATCCGTGTTTCCAGCATAGAGCATAAGGGTGGTTATCCTACTATAAACTGGGAGGATGACAACTCTTGGTCTGCCGGAACAGCTACTGAACCGGACTGGGTTGGCAGTAAAGTGGTTTCCACAACCCGTAGCGTGGCTATGAAGTATAATATCAATTACGGTGTGGCCATGCTTAAGACTTCGGTTCAGTATGCGCAGAGTACAATTTATGATAACAGAGCGGCCGTACTCAAGTTGGATGATCCTAGCAGCACAGAGGGCAACCAACCCATAGCAGTTGACGCGACCTCTTTCCAGCTTACCGGTATTATCGTCGGTGGCCAGCCTCAGAATATCGGCTGGGACTGCCTGCCTATAAAGGAGGAAGGCAAGGAAAAGGTTACTTACGGCTTCGTATATGACAAGGCTATACCTACGGATGCAATGACCATTCCTGCTTACCCGGGTATTTCCCAGCCTAACTACACGGTTTTGTTCGACTCCTACAACAGCACCAAGGGTGCCAATGAGCAGGACAAGATTTACGTAGCCCTTGAATTTAAGAACAATACACAGAAGGATATTTACGGAAACGCCAATATCATCAAGAACGGAGGCTACTTCTATCTGATTGGTGTCCTTGACCCTACTTTGGATCCTTCAGTGTCAACAAACCATGTGACTGGTGTCAACTGGCCTACTACTGGTTCTTTTATACCTCCGTACAGTTCGTCTGGAAGGACCAATATCACCAGAGTCTTCATCCAGGACTTCATGACAAGCGCAACCTTCACCTTCGGTCCTAACTCCCTTGCAGGTGCATATCTTACTGTGCCTGACCTTAGGTCAAGTTCCCTTACCCTTGGTCTTTCTGTTGATTTGAACTGGCAGCAGGGCCTTATTTATACCGATGTCCCGCTTGGCGGAACAAACTAACAGTCAGATCCGGATGTTAATTAGAAAAAAAGAAAAAAATATATGACTATGAAACGCAGTATGTTGATTCTTGCAGCCTCGGCATTGATTGCTACGATGAGCTGCCAAAAGGAGAAGGAGACCCAGGTAGAACCTAGTCCCGATTATGATCCTATAACCAACACGGTCAAGACCAACTTCGTGCTAAGTGTGTCAACTTCTACCGGAAAAGACACCAAGACAAGCCCGGAGTTTACACAGGTAAGTGGAAACTTCCTTGGAATGCAGGATGTTCACCTGCTCGCTTATGAGCTTCCTTTTACCAGCGCAGATCACGGCGCCTTCTTCTTCAAGCCTGTAAATGCAGGAGAAGTAGTAAAGTCTACCAGGGACTTCAACCTTGGAAACCTGATGGCAGCCAATTCCATCACAGAACAGAATGCATCCCGCTCCATAGAGCTTTCACTGCCGCTTGGAACCAACAATGTGGTTCTGTACGGAAGGGCATTGAAGACTCATTCCGATGAAGATCAGGGCAGTATCTCCATTAACGGAGAAGCAAGTGATCTGTCTACCCTTAAGTTCTCCCTCAATCCCCGTCTTAAGAGTCAGGGCGCTTTTGATGCAGGTGCATTTTTCTTCTCCAGAATTATAAACTATCTACTTGCAGCAGGTCTTGTAGATGAAAATACCTTCTGGAATCACCCGGTAGGAACTGTGGACAGGAGCTATGCTTTCTGGTTCCCTATCCCCAGCGATGAAGTAAAAGCCAGCCTTCCTGCTTCTCCTACTGATGGTACGGTCGCTATAGGCAGTGATGGTATGACCTATACATATTATATCGGTCAGCTTTCATGGAAACAGCTTGGCAGGATGTATGATTACGAGTTTGACAACATCGGTTCTACAAAACCGGAAGATGTTGCTTCGACTGCTACAGGTGCCAACAAGTTTGGTGTTTCTCCTCTTGGACAGGTCCTTGGAGAAGCATATTCCTCACTTACAACCATCAAGGCCAGTGCTGACGGAAAATACAAGGAGCTTCGTGCGGGCAGCGCACCTTCAATCCTTCATACCCTTCATGACCTGCATACAATTATAGAAAGAGCCGCCAATGCCGTTCCTAATCTTTGGGAAGAGCAGGTTGTTAAACTCCTTGCCCAGCAGCTTGACGAAAGAATGCATCAATTCTTTATCGTTGAAGCCAGCGGAGAGCTTGGCTATCTCAAGAAAGACGATGGTACAATTGATGTGAACACCATGAAGAGCAGGCTCCAGGCAAGCTGCTCTCCTGTAGAATGGGCCACTTATGCAGACAGGGTCAATACAAATCTGAATGTGGAGTATTTCTACGATGTTCCTCACGGCAATTATGGCTTCCCTACAAATATCGGCCTTCCTTATGGCGCCGCTATCATGGTTTGCGACAAGAAGACGGATATCAAGTCTATTGATGCTTTTGATTATACAACCGATATCCCGGCTTATGGTTTTGGCGACGCTTATTTCCCTATTGCCAATTATCGCTATGCCGCAGAGCTGCTTTACTACGGCAACTCTCCTATCAGGGTTAGCGACGAGCTTAAGAAGTCGTCTGACTATCCGCCGTCCATCAGTACATGGAATACCGATACTTGGTGGTCAGGTTGGACCTCCAGGGCAAGCGTTCAGTCTACTACCCGTAGCGTAGCAATGGAGAACAATATCAATTATGGTACTGCTCTTCTTGCATCCAAGATCAAGTTCGCTGACGGTATTACCGCTCTTAAGGATAACAACGCAGCCCTTCACCCCGGAGAAGAGGACCAGACTATTCCTCTGAATCAGGCACAGTTCCTTGTAACCGGTCTGATTATCGGCGGACAGCCTGACGTAGTCGGTTGGGATTTCACCCGTTATCCTGATTACGGCTCATATGCCGGCATGACTTATGACGAGGCCGCAGGTAAGTTCAACGGAGCCCACTTTGACAATAATGCTTTCGACAAAATGATTTACGATAGGGTATTGACTCCTATCACAGTCGGCTCAAGCAACAATATGGCCTATACTTTTGTTTGGGATAACTACGATGCTACAAAGACTGCCGATGAGCAGCAGGATGTTTACGTCGGTCTTGAAATCCTGAACAGGGGAGAGGACTTCTGGGGTGAAATGAACCTCGTTCGTAAGAATGGCGTGTTCTATCTTCTTGGAAAGCTTGACCTGTCAGACGCATTGGAAGCAGCCAGACAGAGTAGCTCCGAGGCATTCTCCAACCTGGACCGCAATTACTATTGCTATCCTCCGTTTAACCCTTCAAACGGTAAGACTATCAATGTGCCTCGCGTATTCATGCAGGATTACATGACAACTGCAGACCTGATTATCGGTGCGGATGCTCTTAAACATGCTTATGTAACCGTTCCTGACCTCCGTTCCGGACAGGTATCCCTGGGCGTTTCCATCGATATGGCATGGACCCCTGGTCTTGCATTCACCGTTCCAATGGGTGAGGTTGACTAAACGATTGACAATAAATTGTTTATAAGTGAAATTCGCGGTAAAATACATTAGTCTTCTGTTACTCGGGGCTGCAATCTTTGCTTCTTGCAGCCTCGTGGACGAGGACGTCAGTGACTGCGAAGCGGACTATAACATAGACTACGAGTTGCGCCTTGTTACCAATATGACAACGGAGCTTCAGACGCAACTATCCCTGGATACGGATGTGGCCGTTTCAAATGCGCTGCGCAGCTATTTAAGTGGTGTGTTTACAGACTATGCACACGATGTAGACCTTAGTTTCTACGATGTAGAGGCAGATTCAGTGCGCCTGCATCACGAGACTCACATCATGGATGCGAACCAGTCAAGTTACACCTTGCATATTCCCGTTAGGAAGTACATGCATCTTGCACTGGCAAATCTGGCTAAGAACAATCTTCTTTCCGTGCAGCAGGATGAGCTTTGCCACAAATCCATTATCGTCCAGGATAAATCGGATACCATTTCTACCCACAAGATGGGCCTCTTTACAGCCCGTTTGCCTATGGATATAGTGGCAGACAAGGACCAGCGTTTTGATGTCCGCCTTTACATTGCCAACTGTGCATCTTCTTTGGTTCTGGATACCACAGGCAGTAGTATCAAGGATATGAAGGTATACATGAAGGGCTTTGCGACGGATTTCAACGTATGCGACAGCTTGTTCCGCTTCAATTATCGTAATGGTAAAGAGCAGGTGATTGTGGCAGACCGTGTTGCAGTAAATGAACCCGGCCGTATGTGCTTTGCTTCTGTGAACTTCCCTTCAAGGGGCGTTAACGATACCAAGGTAATCATTGACACGGACGAGCCTTTCATCACAGAGGACGCCAAGGAACAGTTGTGGCAGATTGTTGTTTATATCAAGCTTGCAGACGGATCAATCACGGAAAACGTGCTTGGTTTAAAGCAGCCGCTTCAGGCAGGTCAGTTCAAGATTATTTCAGGTTCCGTGCTGAATAATGGTACTGTGGTTCCCAAGGAATCGTCAGTTGCAGTAGCGGTGACCCTTGACTGGCACTCGGGTATCCACGGACATGTAGATTTTTAAGGAATGAGGATGAACAGAATCATAGGAATCGGGCTTGCCGCCCTTGCACTGTCAGCTTGTACAAAAGCCGGCAGCGGCACGTCGGATACTAAAGAGGTGGATAGGGTTCCTGTAGACTTCGCTTTGTCGCTGGGCGGCAGTTCCGCCGGCACCAAGGCCGATGTTACAAAGCTGCTGGAACTTGCTGCCACTCCCGGTTTCCGTGGTCTATCTTCCGTGCGCGTTATTCCCTTTGCCCTGAACGGGTCAGATATAGAGGCGGTATCCGGAAATAATACTTCAAATGACTGGCTGCACAACTTGCCGGCCATTTCAAACGTAGAGGATACATATGCATCCCAGGATGGTTACACCTACCATCAGGGACTTATAAAGGGCAATAACGCCCATCTTTATTCCGGTGCCGATGCTAATCTTCCGATAGGAACTACGCATGTGCTTGTTTATGCGCATCCGGACGGATTGTCTGCAAATTCCACTCAGGAATACAAGCATCTTAACGGTTCCGTTATAGAATACGGAATCAATCAGCGCCAACTTATTACTCCATCTACAATTACTTTCTCCCCGGATCCTATTTTTACGGGGACGATACCTGAAGCTGCGCAGGGAATTGCCGATGTACTGAATGCTATAGCAAAGGATGCGTCCTTTACGCAGACTTACTATTACGAGCGAAACAACGTCTGGTATACTTCCAGTGTAGGCGTTAACTGGAATAACATCGGCAGTTCGGAACTTAACGACTTGTTCAAATCATTTACCAACTCAGGAGAGCAGACTACAGGCGCAGGAGAAAATGTAACCTACCTGATAGCGAACCTGTATGCAAAGCTCAAGGAGTACCATAGCACTAACTATAACCCCTACAAACACGTAATAGGAACAGAAGAATTCACGGCAATGCTGACGAACGGAGGCTCCGATCCTCTTACATATGCAGAAATGTATAACAAGATGAGGGACGTGCTTCTTGCCCGCATCCAGAGCCTGACCGGCAACACTATCACCATCGATACGGATGGCAATGTGGCCTTCGTGGATCCTTCATTGAACACATACCCGGTATCACTCGGCCTTCCGGCCGGATCGGCGGTTGTGCGTTGGAGCGGAAGCGAATTCCAGGTCGTAACCGAGGCTCTGGATGGAATCGCCCCTATAGACAGGTTCTGCTACATGCCGTCACTGTACTTCTATTCCAATTCGACGATCCGTACTTCTACTGACAAGGAGATTTACGACCAGTACCGGTATGTAGACGAGAACACCAACTGGGCATCTGTGCTGTCACAATACCGTGCAGGTAAAAAAATAACCAAGAGAACGGCATCCGTAGCCATCGAAAACCCGTTGCAATATGGTTTGGGCCTGCTGGTGGTAACGCTAAAGGCCAGCACCGTGATGCTCCCGGATAACGATGGTGACGTCCTTACGTATAGTTTGGCCCAGGGACAAAATTTCCCTGTTACCGGCATCATAGTCGGAGGCCAGTACAGACAACATTTTGATTTCACCCCGGACAATACAACCACGGAGTACTATATGTACGACGATCAGATATCCGGAGTATATCTTACAACGGAAGAATCGCCCCAGATCCGAACCCTTGTTTTCCCTACGCTCGTAGATAAGGATATTTTCTTCTTCCTTGAGTTCAGGAATGACAGTGGCAGCCCGTTTTATGGGGCGGAGGGTATAATAATGCCCGGCAGCCACTTCTATCTGGCCGGTAAACTTGAAAAACCGTCCGATACGGATAAGGCCGAGGGTTTGACCAGCGTTATAATGCCTGATCATTTTACATCGGTCAGCTGTGTTGTGAGCACTCTTGAAAACGCCCACATATCAGTTCCTGAGCTGAGCAACCCTCAGCTTGCACTTGGCTTGAATACGCAGACCGACTGGATCAATTCGGCGGCTTCATATATTGTTTTGGATTAGAAGATGTTTAGGAAAAGCCTCATATTCGCATTGTTCGCCGGGTTAGCGCTGCTATCCTGCAGTAAAAATGCGTCCAGAGAGATTGTGAATCCGGACGAGCCTACACTTGGATTAGCCATAGAGTTTCCCACTCTTGTACAATCTAAGTCAGAGGCCGGTACCCTGCCTGCAACAGACGCAGAGAATGCCATTCACAGCCTTTCAATTTGGGTTTTTGAGTCGGAAAGCCATAATTTGGTCACTTCAAAGGCTATCCCTGAATCCGATTTTCCTCCGGCAGGCGGCGTACGCCGTTACTCTTTGCCTGTGACAACAGAGTTTGCATCGGCACATCCCAATGTAGATGTATTTGCCTTGGTTAATGCGGCTTCGATTGGCTGCACCAACCTAAATGCAGATTCAGAGGCCGGGGCGGTTTCTTCTTGGGTCGATCTTAACGATTCCTTCTTTGGTAAGGGTACCAGTGCGGACTATTTCGGATTAAGCGGAAGTGACAATCCTGTCCGTTCCGTAGACGAGTCTGTGGGTCTGCCTATGAGCGGAATCAGTAAGAATCTCTCTGTACAGGGACAGGCTCCGGTGCTTAAACTTGAGACCCTCAAAATAAGAAGGGCGGTTTCCAGAATGCGTTTTGTCTTCTGTAAGACCAAGACAGAGGGCAGCACGGACGTTGTCTCCATTAACCGAGTCTCTCTTGCCGGCAACCAGATTCCTCTGCAGGAATATGTATTTACCGATACTCAAACCGGCATAGTCGCCAACGGGGACAACACCTACGAGGTTGAGCCTTTCTATGTATTGGACGATAGCAATCCGCTCATCAATATCGCAGAGAATGCCGTTCCTGAGAACTACATTTATGTAAACCAGGATCCTCTGGTCTATGAAAAGCTCATTAACGATGCTGTAGCGGCCCATGAGCTCACTGATTTGGGATATTTCTATTTCCGTGAGAGCGACAAGCGACTCATCGGATGGATAACATATACGGTTAACGGTTCCGAAAGGACCAGGGAATTCTCTATGGGTTCCGCCGGAGACTTTGGCCGCAACCACACCTGGACTCTTCTTGGCTTCTTCCTTGGCGGACGAAACCTGCAGCTGGCAGTAAGCGTACTGCCTTGGGATTACAACAAAAATACGGTGAATTTCTCTGACCAGGCAGTTACCGTCACTTCCAAATTTACTGTAGACGAGGAAGAGAACAAGGATGCTGCCGTGATTACCGAGACTTCCAAGGATCACTACGATGTCAACATCGTATCCGGAAAGACAGTTAAAGGTCATGTGTATATCACTACGCCGGTGGGCGGCAACCTGATGATTAGGCCAGAGGGCGATGCATCAGCATTTGTCGTTACCCCGGACCTCAAAAACATAGACCCTACGACCAATGGCGGCAGGATCGATATACACGTGAGAAAGAATCCTGCTGTAACAAGTGATTACACAGGAAAATCAATTACGCTTTCTTTCTCTGTAGAGAATGGAGAGCGAACCATCGATGCCAATACAGAGGCTGTGGATAAAGTATACAGATTTGTACTATGATGCGCAGGCTTTCATATATTTTGCTTTTTGTTCTTTTTGCCGCTTCATGTGTCAAAGAGGCCAGGATGACTGAGTGGGACGGACCGGTAATAGAACTGACCCTTATCAGCGACGACCTTATGTCTTCCAAGGCCGGCACGGACGGCGTGTTGGACGGCCTGGACGAATACAACGAAAACGTCATATCCCATGTCGACTTCTTCTTCTATCCGGATGGCAGGACAGACGAGCCTGCAACCTATCATATCCGCAGGACATCCGGTAAGAGACGTAGTGACGTGTTCCGTCTGGAACTGACATCTGAGCAGATAAATACTCTTATCTTCCCGTCTAATCCCGACGATATTCGTTCATGTACCGTTATTGCTTATGCGAATTATCCTGATGTTATTGTTACGGACGAATCTGACCTTAGCAATACCACGATTCAGGATTTGAATGCCCTGCCAATTGAGACAGACTTTGTTAAGCAGCAGGGTGCAAGTCATATACAGTCCAGCTTTATAATGAGCGGCGCCGTGGCGCTTTCCCTCAGGGGTAGGACCCAGGTTATTGCCGCTGCCGGAACAATACAGCTTACAAGGTTTGCTGCTAAACTTACCGTAGGTGTTGATGTGGCTACTCAGGTAAACGTGGGCAACGAGGTCTGGAAGCCTATGCTCAGCGGTATGGAGCTCTATCTTGTAAACGGAGTAAAGAATGCTACCCTTGGCGGAGAAACCTCTGATCCTGAGTATTTTTCATACAGGGAGAACCCTATGCGTTTTGCATACGACGACAACGGTACCCTGCGTTTTTACTTCGAGAAAGAAGGAGACTTCTACAATACTTTTCCCATGTACATGTACCCGCAGCATTGGGACTATGGCTCTACCGAGAAACCTCGCACAGAGCCCTTCCTCAAGCTTGTGGTACCGTGGGTGCGCCAGGCAGACCCGGATCACGGTATTAGTTCTACCCAGAAGCAGTTCTATTACAAGATTGTGATTCCGGACGACAGCAGGGCGGAATACCGCCGTTCATTCGTTCGTAACAACTGGTACCATATAAATGTGGTCGTAGGTATCCTTGGTGCAGAAACCGACGAGGCTACTGTTCCTATAAGCGGATGGTGCTATATCTATGACTGGCAGGATAAGAATGTTATCGTAAAGCATGCGCAGATTGGAACGGCCCGTTACCTTTCTACCGACAAGAACGACTATGAGCTTTTCAATATTTCTTCTGATGTGGATTTCTCATACGTCAGTTCTCACCCCGTAGTTATTGAGAATATCAGGGCTACCCGTCCATATTATGGAACAGAAAAAGTTAATACCAAGACCCTTGGCGGTACCGTTATGCAAGCCGGTCTGAATGATGGAGTATATCCAGCAGGAACCAAGTACCTGAATTACGATTTGGCGCAGCGTAAGGCCATAATGAAGAAGCTTACGGGCGAGGAGGTGGACTGGTTGACACTTCCAGAGGATGCCTCAGTAGTGAGATTCCATCATCCCCTGAACAACGACTACAAGGATATTTATTTCGATTATTCTCCTTACACGATATCCTTTACCCTGTATCATGCCGACCACAAGGATGACGTTACTTACGTAAGGGATCTGTCTGTAGTCCAAAAGGCTGGTATATATATAGAGGCGACACCCAACCCGGATATTATTAATAGCGGTGTTCCAGAGCATTGGGGATATGTGTATGTAGATAATGATCAGTTCACTAGGGCAGATTTTGAATCGTATCCGAACTGGAAGACCGATGCGGCTTACAGGCTGGATCATATCTGGCGAGTTGTCCACTATTCAAGCGGCGGTACGGATATGTACAAAATTAACGTTACCGTGTTACCGGATGACGAAGACGGTGATGGTTTCGTAATCGGAGATCCGCGTCAAGACGATATCGACAACCTTAGGGACAACTATGACCCTTACTTCAAAACTGCTCCGGCAATAGAAGGCGGGGAAAGAAGCCTTACATGGTATTATCCTACAGAGGCATCGGACCGAACCATTGATATGGTGGCTCCTTCATTCCGCATTTCCACAAAGTTCAGTGGAACTGAGTATGACGGTACGCCATATGAGCAGGCAAAGCATCGTTGCGCTTCATTCCAGGAAAACGGCTTCCCGGCAGGGCGCTGGAGACTTCCTACTCTGGGCGAAATCCGCTTTGTTTCACAGCTGTCTGCAAACGGTGTCTTTGAATGGCAGTTTGGTGGAAAATATTGGTCGGCCAATGGTGCGGTTAACGTGGATAAAAACAATAAAACGGTAACGCCGATCACGACTAATATTGCACTTATCCGTTGCGTATATGACTCCTGGTATTGGGGTGACGAAAGAGTTGTAAATGAGGCGGATAAAAATGCTGCCGGCGAAGCTATGCCAAGTTTATTCATATGGGGGGACGCTAAACGATGAAACGTTGGATACTGGTAATATTGATGATAGTTGCGGCTGTTTCTTCATGTATGAAGGAACGGGCAGATGAAGTGTATGCGCATGATCCTGATTTTCCTGAGGGAAAGCCACTTACTATCAGCTTCTCACTTCCGGGCATGTCGCCCGCTACCAAGGCTCTTGATGACGGCGGTGATTTGAATAACCTGTATCTGGCGGTGTTCGGAAGCTCAGGATACCTTAAGGAGTATGTCCAGGCTATACCTACCCCTGATGGAACCTATACTTATGAAGTTCAGGCTTTAGATGGCAGCGGTAACCCTATGTATGACGAAGTCACCGGAGATCCCGTCATGGTCAGCCACACGGTTCCCAAATACAAGTTTACCGCAACTCTGGCCATGACAGAGAGCGCCCGTCACATACACTTCATTGGCAACGGCCCTGCATCCCTGGACTTCGGTTATGATACTGCCGTACTTCCTGTACTGATGTCTTATGACGGAGATAAGGCCTATTGGCAGACTATCTACTTGGAGCACGGTATTAGGGCAAAGAAGAATGCTGACGGAAAATACATAGACAAAGATGGGAATGTCCTCCCTGAAGGCGCAACCACCGGATATGTGCCTGCGGACGAGACTCTTAATTCTTTCAAGGGAATAGTATTGATCAGGAACTGGGTCAAGATTGTGCTTTCTGCCCTTCACGACGATACGGATCCCGAAAACGAGTCCAATTTCACCCCCAAGGCAATGGCCGTGGTGAATGTGCCCATGCGAGGAACCATAGTACCATACAGCAAGGAAACCGGAGGCTTTGTAAAGGATTATCAGGATATGGGCTTTACTGATTTGTCGGATGTATATAAGTACCCTGGTAATCTTCCTTCAGGAACTCCGTTCAATACCACAATCCCGGAAAAGGAAGACTTTGAGACAGTTGCCGCCGGCGGAACCGCAGAGGGCGTCTCTCCTGCAAATGGATCTGTTTTCATGTATGAGCGTCCATCGCCGTCATCAAGCATACAGCCTTCATATGTAATTGTTTACGGATATTTTGACGATCCGGATGATGCCGATGGCGACCAAAGCGGTAACTATTTTTACAAGGTGGACTTGATGGAAACCTCTAAGATCACAACCGGTGATACTGAGGAATGGGTTTCCAAATACTATCCGCTGTATCGTAACTTCAAGTATCAGATAGTTATCAACAAGATATTGTCTCGTGGCCATGATACCCCGGCGCAGGCAGCCCTGTCTGCCGGTAGTGCGGATGTATCGGCGGATATAAACACTTCCGGTGTTACGGAAATATCGGATGGTACTGCTCGTCTGCATGTATCGCCGTGGACTGCTCATACTTTGACGTCGGAGCATTCTACAAACAATCCTTTCAGTGTCCTTAGCGTTTATTTCTCCAAGGCTGTCGGTGCAACAGCAACTGGAACGGTAACGGCGAAACTGCTGGACCCCGAGGACGGCGGAGAAGATTTATTGTATAACCTTAGCGTCGGCGCCCCTGATGATGAGGGATGGCGTCCTATATCTTTCTGCAACAAGGCCCCCGGTAAGGTAATCCGCAGCCAGACAATCCGCGTTACCGGCCAATATGACGGCGGCCGCCTGTACCGTGATATCGTTATTACGGTTCAGGGAGAACAGCCGCTTAAGGTTCGCTGCCTGAATCCTTATCTGTCAAAGATTAAGGGTGCAGAGCAGACTGTGCAGTTCATGATTCCGGACGGTCTGATGCAGTCCATGTTCCCTCTGGACTTCACGATAGAGGCAGAGGACATGACTCTTACCCCGGATAACTCGAAACCCAATAATAACCTGCCGGTTATTTCAGGAAAATCCATCTCTGATCATGATGGATATAAGAATAAGACGGCCTTCCAGTTCAGGCGTACCATTACCTGGGACGACTATATCGCCCTTTCTACTTATGTAGATTCCGACGAGAGTAGCTGGCGCGTAGTAAACTGCTATTTCAAGACCAACAGGGCGGTAAGTGCTACAACGGTTTGGGTTTACAACGAGTTTTTTGCCAAGCGCTCCGACTTCTTCCAGAACTATGGCCTTAAGGTCTTCCAGAATCTGACCTTTACCAAGCCAATCCCTCAGGAGACTGATTTTGTCCTTCCTATCACATTTGAGATGGAAGAGGATCCCGGGCGTACTTACCCGGATGATTATCCGCAGATACTGTTTAACGCCATCGGCCTGATATGCAGGGATCCCGGCGTTTCCCCCGGACCTATGGCCGGTTCATATTACTATACGCCTACTACAAAGCAGGTTACCCTTGATTTTATCACCACTACGGATAACGGAGATATATCGCTTGAACTTTCTGCAGAGGAGTACAACGACGCACGTCTTGTTCCATGCCATTTCACAGATGTTGGATTCGTGGACGGATTGAACGTTTCTGGTGGTTATTCAAATGTTATCCTGGGATATGTGAACGCCAATGTGGGCCCGGCTGGTAACCTCAATGCGTACAAGACCGTGTTGTTTGCATATCGCGACGACCCTTTGCAGCCGTTTACTCCCGTTACGCTGCGCCTGGGTTCGGATGAAAGTTTCTCTGACCATTCAACTTATTTGGATGCGAACACACCTTCGTTCCCTTATGTTCCTGCGGAGACCCGTTCGGTAGGTGATCTTCTGTATCACGAGATTCCAATCAGATCCGGAAAAACGGTGAATTTGAATTGTGTGATAGCAGAGTTGTCTTCTCCCGGATATGTTACTACTACGATACGTGCCGGACGTTTCAAGGCAGATAACAACCCTATGGAAGGAAACAGCCTGAAAGATAAGATCAAGGTTGGTAATACAACTGCAACGTTGAACGGTAAATGGAATAGTAATTATAAGAGCTATGTTTCCATACCTTCTGTAAGCGGCAGCAGCGGAGGCGTTCAGCTTGCGGCCGGTGAGCAGCATGAAGTTAATATAACTACCAACCAGACAAGACCCTCTTCTGCCACCCCCGGCGATGGCCTGTATCTTGTGCGTTTCACTTTTGCTACAAAGAACAAAAAAATCTGTACTCCTGCCAGATTCCTAAGGCCAGACGGCAGCGTGGAGACCAACATAGAGAAGTATATGGGCAATGACGACCAGTATCTCTGGCATCTGACCGGCGGAAGCGAGGCGTCCATAATACTGGAGGCTCCGGATGACCGTGAAATTTGTATTTCGGCGATGGTTGTCTGGGACTATAGGGAAGCTACTTTCTACAATCCATAAATTTTTCACTTTTAGAAAAGTGTTTCCTATATTTGTTATCACTTTTCGAAAAGTGTATTAAATGGACAAACTCTACATAATTGACGGCCACGCCCTGATCTTCAGGATGTACTACGCATTCGCGCGTCATCCTATGATCAATTCCAAGGGCGCGGACATGTCTATACTCTTTGGCTTCACCAAATATCTGATGGAGCTTATCGACAAGCGCAAGCCGGATGGGCTGGCGGTTGCCTTCGACCCCCCGGGCGGCACTTTCCGCAATGAATTATATCCCGCCTACAAGGCTAATCGCACGGAGACCCCGCAGCTGGTAATTGATGCCCTGGAGCCCCTTAAAGAGCTTTGCGGCGCGCTTAATATACCCGTGTTGATGGTTCCGGGCTTCGAGGCCGACGACGTTATCGGTACTGTTGCAAAACGCTTTGCAAGTGCTGATAATCAGGTGATTATGGTAACTCCGGACAAGGATTACGGCCAGCTGGTAGAAGACAATATCCTTCAGCTTAAACCCGGCAAAGGTGCGGGGGAGGACGAGCTCTTCGGCCCTGCGGAGGTGTGTGCCAAGTATGGTATACAGACCCCGGCTCAGGTTATAGAAATGCTCACCCTTTGCGGTGATGCTTCTGACAACGTGCCCGGCGTCAAGGGCGTAGGGGAGGTTGGTGCGGCAAAGCTGATTGGTCAGTTCGGCAGCGTAGAAAACATTTACGCAAATCTGGACAAGTTATCAGAACGTCAGCAGGCTATGTTCCGCGAGGCGGAAGGCCATATCGCTCTTAGCCATCAGCTGGTAACTATCAAGACCGATGTCCCGGTTGAGGTTACGGCCGCTGACCTTGCCTTCACCGGCAAATATCAGCCCCTGGCTGCAGATCTTTTTGGAAAATACGAGTTTGGCTCGCTTAAAAAGTATATTGCCGGCACGGTAGAGGCCGAACCTTCGGCCAGTCAGAGCCTTGAATACGATACCGTTTCATCAAAGGAATTCAAGCACCTTACGGCCATAGGCCTTGGTTGGAGCCATGGCGGCGACGGCCTTCTGCTTCGTGCTGCAGCGGTGGTGAACGGCAGTGTCAAGGTATGTGACGGAAACGTCCCGGCCCAACTTATGGCAGACCCCAAGGTGGCAAAATACGGCTATGGCTTAAAGAAACTCCGCAACCTGCTTCTTGAAGAAGGCAAAACTCTTGAAGGCAGGATGTACGACATTGAGCTTATGCATTACCTGCTTAACCCGGAGCAGGACCATAGCCCTGAGGTTCTGGCAGCAAGCCTTTTGGGTATCAATATAAACGAAGAGCCGCAGAGCGAAGGTGGCCTTTTTGCCGACGTTTCCAAGGAAGAGGAAGAAGACGCCTGCCGCCATGCGGCGCTTTGCTCCTTGTTGGGGCCTGCAGTGCTTAAAGAATTGAGAGACAGTTCTTTGGACTTCCTTTATGCGGATATGGAAGAACCCCTTGCTCTTGTCCTGGGCAAGATGGAACGTGCCGGCGTGAAGGTAGATGTCGCCGGCCTTGAGGAGTTCGCAGCAGAGCTTCGTAAAGAAATAGACGCACACGAGGCCACGGTGCGCGAGATGGCCGGAGAACCCTCCCTCAATGTGTCGTCTCCCAAGCAGGTGGGCGATGTCCTTTTTGATAAGCTTCATCTTGATCCCAAGGCCAAAAAGAGCGCCCGAGGCAGCTATTCCACGGACGAAACCACCCTACAGGAACTGTATGACCGTCACCTAATAATAGGGGAGATACTGGAATACAGGGCTGCCAAAAAGTTATTATCGACATACATCGACCCTCTGCCAGGATATATTTCGCCGGTGGATGGCAGGATACATACAACCTTCAATCAAGCACTTACGGCAACCGGCAGGCTGTCGTCTTCAAATCCGAACCTGCAAAACATCCCCGTCCGCACGGAACGGGGCATGCAGATTCGCAAGGCCTTTGTGCC
>JAEEGL016713581.1_pt1 | contig 27924 bp, 24 predicted proteins | sample 9134231 | NCBI WGS metagenome assembly JAEEGL01 (sample SAMN16246548, study PRJNA631951) | gut metagenome | biome: gut microbiome; feature: rumen; material: fiber-attached | host: Bos | place: Iran: Karaj | collected 2018-10
CAGCTTGCGTTTTTCTTGAACGAGGAATGACGGAGGTGAGTTATGGCATCTCTATCATATGACGATGTATTCGCTCAGTTTCTCGGTAATGTCACGGATCCGGAACTTGCTAAGATGGATGAAGGTACTATTGTAGAATACCTTACGGAATATCTTCATAAATCTGTATCACCGCCTTATATCAGGAGACTCTTTTCATCTATTAAGTTAGATGATGATGTCCAACAGATAACCTATGCAATGGTTAAGGTGACAGATGCTGATGCTGACGAGGATTTCGTAAAGACTATGCTTGGTAAGTCTATGGCTGTTCAGTGGATTACTCCTCAGACACAGTCAAAGATCAACATAGCACAGATGTTTTCTGATACTGACAGAAAATTCTACTCTCAGGCCAGCCATCTTGGAGAAACAAAATCCCTGAAGGAAGATATGGAGAAAGAGTTGCAGTCATATATACTGTCACGAGGCTATATACACAATAAGTATTTGGAGGGCTGACGATGGTATATGAATATGGACAGTTTACAGAAGGTCAGATTGCTGAGACAAAGCATCTGCTGCAAAAGAAAATCTTCTTTCTTCTTCTGATTGTAGATCCGAAGACACGAGAAAACTTTGAAACAGTTGATGTTCCGGAAGCGTTTGATGAAATCTTAAGGATGCTTTCGGGATTTAATAAACTGCTAAACTATCCTGCTGAAGTTGTGGATATAAGTTGTAAACTTGAAGCGGCCCGTGAGGAATATAACAAGGGTAACGTGTTCGACTTTTTGGCTTACCGCAGACTGATCCTTGGAGCAGGAAAAGAAGTGGAAAAGATAAAGGAGGTGTAATATATGCCTTCTTTGGACACTTTCAAAAAAACAAATGGTGGTCTTACCATCGGGCAAAAGCATAAGGCTAATGCGGATATGATCATGGAGGCTACATGGGAACGTGATATCGCTCAGCGTATCGCTTATTTCTATGACATAGCCCATGACGAACATCCGACACAGCTTAACGACCTTAACCCAAAAGAAGACAAGAACAAGATTCCAATAAGTATAAAGTATCAAAAACATACATCTCAGACGCTGAGTAAGGATGCTGTATCCTATCATCTGCAGCTGTTACCGTCCCAGGATGAAAGCGTGGTTCCATATTATAAGGAAATGTTTGAGAACAGATATAATGCGACTTTTCCTATGGGTCTTTATTGCGATATTCCTGATAACAAAGGAAGATACAATCGCTGGCTCGTAGTTGCAAAGGCCGACTATGATGATCCGCAGTTCTCAACATTTGAACTCCTTAGATGTGACTATGTTTTTCAGTGGGTTTATGGCGGTGTGAAGATGCAGATGGCTGGGGTGAAGCGTTCGCAAAATTCATACAATAGTGGCGTGTGGACGGATTATCGTATAGAATCAGTCGAAAATCAGCAAATGTGTATTATGCCGTTGACGAGAGATACTGAAAAGCTCTTTTATAATCAGCGTTTTATCATTGACAATAATATACTTACTGAACCTGTTGCGTGGGTTATCACTAAAGTTAATCGTATCGATTACAACGGTCTCGTTAAGCTCACCTTTGCTCAGGATCTTTTTGATCCGCATAGGGATTATATCGAGCTTGATAATGATGGTAATGTGATCGGTAAGTGGGCCGACTACTATACAGATGGTATAGCAGCTGAAGATGATATTCAGCCAGACAGTGTTACTGTCAAGGTATCTGTGGTTGGCAAACCTAAGGTTAAGGTTGGTGGCGGTTATAAGAGATTGTATGTGAACTTCTTCAAGAATGATGAAGAGGTCAGCTTTATGCATGGAACCTGGTCATTCACCATTAACGGAGAAGATGCTTCAACCCTAGTTGAAGTATCGACTGAGGAACTCAAGGAAAATGAGATTGAAGTACGATTTGTAGGAACAGATGATTATATAGGCGAGATACTGACAGCTACATATACTACTGATACTAAGATATCAGATAGCTTACAGCTGAGTATCGCCGGACTGTGAGGTGGGCTATGGAACTTAACCAAGACCAGATTGCAGAGCTGCGAGCCTATAGGAACAAGCCTGACGAGGATGATGTTAGATATAAAGAGATTATTAAGAAGATGCTCATCTCAAATGATAAGATTATCTATCTGCTTCATAATGAAGATCTTGAAGCTCAGGATGTGGACAACGACGAGTATCTTAATGTGAATATCCTTCCGTATTATATGATCAATCCTACGCAGACTTCTGTTCAGAACTATCTGTGCTTTGAAACATCTTTTCACGAGGTTTCTCGATATAATTCAGTAATAAAAAATCAGCAGGTCATATTCTATGTTCTATGTCATCACTCGGATATTATCGAGAAGTATACGAATACTGCAAGGCATGATCTTATGACTGCAGTTCTTATCGATATGTTTCAGGGTTCTAATATTTTTGGAACACAGCTTAAGCTGATGAGTGACGTTCCTTCTGTAGTAGATACTAACTATGCATGTCGTACCCTTATATTTGAACAGCAAACAACGAACTCTTTGTATGGCAAGCAGGGAGGACTTAGGATTGGCAATTAATAAAACCCTGGTTCTTCGTGGCGACCCGATAGTAATAGATGAACATATCACTTTGTATCAGCCAAGTGTTAATGACATCGTTGAATTCGGGGAAGAGAAATTCTTTGGAGTATTCTGGGGAATGTGCTCTTCTGCTTACGACAGACCTTCATTCTTTGATGATCTGGGTATAGACTTCATGACGGTATCTGATTGGGAGTACTTCATATCTGTGACTCATAACATGGATAAAGAGTCAACTTCTCTTATTTTTGGGGATTTTGATTTTTCAGAGTTTGAGTTACAAAAACGTGTGACAGGTGATGCACAGGACTATGTGCTTGTGCGAACTTCGGATGGTTTCATCTTTGATAAAGAAGAATATGAGAAAGTCATTCCTTATGTCAGAGAGATGACCAACTTCCATCACACAGGTAAGAAGGCAGCTAACAAAGCGACTGCCAAGCTTCTTATCATGGACGACAGAAGGGAAAGAGAACGAAGCAAGAAAAAAGAATATGAATCAATGCTATTTAATATTATTGTTTCCTTGGTGAACACTGAGGAATTTTCATATACGTACAAATCTGTTTATGAGATAACTGTCTATCAGTTAATGAAAAGCTTTGTTCAGATAAATGGAAAGAAAAGTGCGGTTGCTCTCTTGCAGGGCAGCATGTCAGGATTCATGGATACTTCCAAGATTAGTTCTGAAGCATTTAATTGGACGTATAGTGAAGATAAGTACCAGTCGAAAGGCAAAAAGTTAATAACACATTCAACAACTAAGAAGCACTGATCTGCTTCTTTTTTTATTGGAAAGGAGAAAAACCCATGGCTACACTCAATCTGGATAAACTGGTCATTGATCGTGTGTACGATGCGTGGTTCGAAGACAAGAATCTGGCTCTTCTTGCTCATCTTGATCAGATTCAGAATCTTGGAATCAATACAACATCAGAAACAAAAGATAAGACTGATGCTCAGGGTGCTCTTATTAAGAGATTCTACACAGCTAAGTCTGTTGAAGTTACAGGTGAGAACGCCGTTCTTTCTATGAACCTTATGGCTATTCAGACAGGTTCTGACAAGGTTAAGGACAGCGACGTTATTCTTCCTCGTATCCTTATGCTCAATGCATCTGATTCACCTATTACTCTTCCTGACACTCCTATCGACGGAACAGTAATGGTATACGGAACATATGATAATGGTCTTCCAAACACTGATGTTCCTTATACACAGGGCGACGTTGCAGCTGATAACGTATATGTACTTACAACTGTTGAGGGTGTTACTACTCTTACAGTTCCTACAAACGCAACAGCTACAGTACAGATCAAGTATGAGTATCAGGTTGCATCCGGAAAGTCAGCTGCAAGAGTTAACCAGTATGCTGATAACTTCCCGAAGGAATGCAAGGCTACATTCAGAGTACTCTGCTCTGATGTTTGCGATCCTGAAACAGTACGTGCTCTTTACATCGTATTCCCAAGATTCCAGATGTCACCTGACTTTGACTGGACAGTAGACACGGAATCTAGTCAGAATTTTAGCGGTACAGCGTTTAAGGATTTTTCTTTCATTTATTCACGCAGAGTTGCATAAGGAGAATAAATGCTATGTTAGATCCCGTATCAAGTAATTGGTATGAAAAAATGACACATTGAATTGCTGGAAACCCTTAAAGCCAAGCAAACCAAAACAGAACATAACTAGACATAATTAACAGTTAATAATATACTAGTTGTGCAGATGGAAAGGTTGCGAAAGTAGAAAGAATTGCTTGGATGGCGCAAGGTTAAATCCTAAACGCTATAAGAATAGGCAATCAGCAGCCAAGCCTGAAAGGGAAGGTTCAACGACTATCTCCGCTAAGGAGAGTAGGCACAAGCGTGCCGAAGTGGTGTGCCCCACCTGTGAGTGGGTGATGATATAGTCTCTGCTCTTGGTGAAAGCCAGAGATGCCTGAGGGCATAAGTAAAGGGTAGCGTCTTTACTTAAAGATAACAGATTGCGGAAAGGAACAGCTCTTGTTCTATGTAGCACTCGCTGAAGACTCTGATGAATACGACACAAAGACTCCGTATTCTCCTGAGCATGTAAGTGCTTGATATGAACAAATTTGAGGGAGCTTAATGCTCCCTCATTTTAAAGGTAGTGTATGACAAATTTTAATTATTCTTTTGAACAGTGGTGTATTGATAACAACAGACAGGATTTGATTGACAGATGGGATACAGAGGCAAATGGTGTTTCTTGTTCAGAAATTAGCTTTAAGAGTAACAAGAAATACTTTTTTAAATGCCCTGATGGTAAACATAAAAGCACAGCATATACATTGTATGATATTGCTGCAGGTAAAAATAAGGAAGTTAAATGCAAAGGCTGTTACAGTTTTGCACAGGCCATAACCTCTAAGTATGGAAAAAGGTGTTTGAATAAAATCTGGAGCAAGCAAAATACAGTAAATCCTTGGGAAGTATCTGCTTTTTCTAGTATAAAATGTTATTTTGTTTGTGATAAGAATCCATCACATATATTTGCTGATAGTTTGAACCATTACTCGAACGGTATTGGATGTCCTTATTGTTCGAATCATAGGATAGTTAAAGAGAATTCATTAGGTACTAAATTTTCAGAATCAATAAATGTTTGGTCGGAAAAGAATGAAAAGACTCCTTTTGATTACTCTCCTAGTTCAGGCGTATCTGTTTGGTGGAAATGTGAGAATGGTATCCATGAAGATTTTCAAAGAAAAATCTGTAATTCAAATATCAGACATTTTAAATGTCCTCAATGTTCGAGGCTTGAATCATATTCCAAGCGAAGAAGTAATCTGACTAATATGCGATTCGGAGAACTGTTTGTTATTGGATATGATCAAGAATTATCACTTCGCAGGAAACGACCATATTGGAAATGTGAATGTTCCTGTGGAAAAATAATCAGCACTAGTGCCTCAAATCTTTTGACAGGTGATGCTACTACTTGTGGCGACAGAACTGTTCATTATAGTGGGGACAATAATGGCAACTGGAAAGGTGGCGTAACTCCTGAATTATTAAAAGAACGTACCTCATCAAAATACAATAAATGGCGTGATGAAGTCTACAAAAAGGACTGGTATACATGTCAGTGTTGTGGAAAATCTCATAAGATAATTAAGCATGCGCATCATCTTCAAAACTTCTCGGAGAATAAGAAACTTAGATATGATGTTAAAAATGGGATTCTTTTATGTGAAGAATGTCATAGTGCTGTTATTGAAGGTGGCTTCCACTATATTTATGGAACTATCAATAATACACCTGAGCAATTAGAAGAATATATTAAAGAAAGAAGAAAACAATTAGGTATAGATATTCCGTTCTCAATTAAATCTTATCTTAAAGGTGAAATATTGAAGCCGAGAAAAGATTAGAAAGGACGTTTTATGTCTCAGAAATTCAAACGAATATGCAAGTGTTGTGGCAAGGAGTATGAGTATTGCCCGCACTGCGGCTCTCACAGTGATGAGCTTTGGAAGAACATCACTGATACACTTGAGTGTCGTGAGGTTCTGAATATTGTCTCTGCCTACAATATTGGCAAGGCAACAAAGGAACAGGTTAAGAAGGTTCTGGACAAGTATGGAGTTACAGATTATGGAAAGTATAAAGATAGTATATCAAGTGTACTTAATAGTCTGTTTGGCGAAGCTCCAAAGGAAGAACCTAAGGAAGAAGTTAAGGTAGCGCCTGTTATCGAAAAGGTAGCTGAGCCTGTAGTTATTCCTGAACCTGAACAGCCTGAGGTAGTTCAGACCTTTAATGAACAGCTAAATGCTGTTTTAAATAGTGAAGATGAAAATGAAGCCAATGAATCCATTGTTAAGAATGAAGAAATCGAAGCTCCAAAGCCTGCAGAAGGCAGACATAAGAGACGCAAGAAGTACAGACATATGGATGTTGATTCAAACTAAGAGGAAGCATCCGAAAACAAAAAGGTTGTTTCCTCTTTTTTTTAAGAATGAAAGGATACCATAATGGGTAACGAACTTGTGAAGCCAGCTTTTGAAACTAGCTTCTATAGGCCACGAGATGTTGTTCGTATCATTGATAGGTACGAGCAATTTTTGTTTATCAAGCATGGTGCTTATCCGGTTGACATGTACGAAAGCAATGAGAATCTTGTTATGATCTTTAAAAAAGAGGATACCAAAGAGTTATACGAATTGTATAGGCAGTATAAATTAAAGTGAAGGTGATTGCTATGAAAAAGATAATACTATATATCAGAAAAACAAATGTCATAGGCGGCCTTGAGACCTTCATGTATAACTTCTGTGCTAACATGCATAATGAATATGATATTACTGTCATGGCAGGTATCATGCATCCTCTTCAAGTCAACAGACTTAAGCCTATGGTTAAGGTTATCACAGGGGATATCTCGGTTCCTATGGAATGTGATACTCTCCTTATGATGCGGATATTAGATCCTATCCCTAAAAATATCAAGTATAAGAAAGTAATCAGAAGAATTCATTCATGCAAGGCATATGGAGTTACAGACGTACCTCGTGATGGGGATGTTACAGTATGTGTGTCTAATGCGGTCAAGAATGATTTTAATCTGACGGATTCTATCGTCATTAACAATCTTGCATACAAGACTGCTAGGACTACTCTTCTGCTTGTGTCTGCTACAAGGATTCCTGCACCTGATAAGGGTGATAATGAAAAGCGAATGAGGATTCTTGCGAAGAAACTCGAAGAAGCAAATATTCCTTATCTGTGGTTGAACTTTTCGGACGGACAGCTTACTGATCCTCCGAAGAATTTCTTTAACATGGGGCTTCGTATGGATATTCAGAACTTCATGCAGAAAGCTGATTATGTGGTTCAGCTGTCAACTGTTGAGAGTTTTGGCAATACGGTTCTTGAAAGTCTCATGCTTAATGTTCCGCTTATATGTACGCCTGTTCCTGCATTCAAGGATATCGGAATTGAGGATGGTGTTAATGCTCATGTTGTTCCATTCGATATGAACTTTGATGTTAAGAAGCTTCTTGATATTCCGAAGTTTAATTTCACGTATGACAATGAAAGGAGAATTGAGCAGTGGAGAAATATCCTTTAGTTGTTATGCATTCTTCTTATCATCATCTGCATAGGTTCTGGGGAGATGGAGGGATACCTTTTTACAATGACAAGAAGGTCTTTGAAGATACTCCTCCGGGTGCTATGGCTCTTCTTATTGAGCCGAGATCACTTCTTCCTGATGTCTATGAATATATAGAGAAAAACTACAATAAGTTTATCTATGTTTTTACTCATGATTCCATTCTTCTTAAAAAAATCCCAAATGCCAAGCTAATCATATGGGGCGGCGTATGGGACTGGTCAGATATGGAAAAGGACTTTTCTCGTCCTATCTCAATGGTTGCTAGCGAAAAAGGGATAAGTGGAGTGCGTATTGCCAGACGGGAGCTTGCTTTTGAACTTAGAGACAAGATAGATACGTATGGGACATTCGATGGTGGCCCTCGTGTGGATACTAAGACTATATATGGCAAGTATCCTTTTTCTGTAGTTATTGAAAATTATATTGACGATTGGTGGCTTACAGAAAAAATATGCAACTGTTTTGCTAACAACTGCATTCCTATCTATTATGGTGCAAGGAAAGTTGATTCCTTATTTGATGGAGATGGAATTATTCATGTAAACAGTATTGATGATATCAGAAAGTCTGTAGATGAACTTCTAATAAATGGAGAAGCTGAATACAAGAAGAGAATTAATGCAATAAGAAATAACAGAAAAATAGTTGAGAAGTATAAGCATTTCGACTTGTGGTTCATGGATCATTACGGAGAGATGCTGGGGAAAACATATGAAGCTATCGATTATTATTCCGTATTATAATGCCGAACCTTATACGTCTGAACTGCTTGACGTTCTTGCACCCCAAATGAATAATTCTGTTGAGTGTCTGGTAATTGACGATGGTAGTCCAAAGCCTTTTAAGACTAAGTATAAATGGGTTAAGGTAATTCGAAAAGAAAATGGTGGTCCTGCATCTGCGAGAAATATGGGTATTGAGAATGCCAAGGGAAGATATCTTGCATTTATTGATGCTGATGATCTTGTGGCAGATTACTATGTTGAGAGAGTATTGAAAGAAATTGACGCTACGGATGCCGATGTTATCGACTTCTCATGGAAATCACTAGATAATACTGGAGTCCAACATAATATCAAACTGCCCTCTTCTAGCGCTTATCTTAACAATCCATCGGTATGTACAAGAGCTTTCAAAAGGTCTTTTATCGGAGATCACAGGATGAATGAAAAAAAGGATGCTACTGAAGACGAAGATTTCTCTCGTAAGGTTGGGTATCTTGAAAGAGGAACTTTCACTCATTCTGCCATAACAGACTATATGTATTTTTACAGAACGGCTGTTCCTGAAAGTAATGTCAAGACTTTCAAAGCTGGGCTGACCAAGACTAAAAGGATTGTATATTACTACAAAAAGGTCACAAGGAATATGACTTGGCTTTTGGATGAGATTAAGAAGGAAGACGAAGTTAATGAGGTTATCCTTGTTACTGAAAATAATGAGATGCCTGCTCTTAAGAGGTATTGTCAGATACTTCATCCTGGAAGTATATGGGGGCATCAGCTGAGGGGCGAACCGTATAGTAAGTTCATAAAGATAGAGCCGCCTGTCAGGGCGCAGGTAATCTTCTACTGCGAGCATGTGGATATGGTCAGCGGCCTTACGACTTTTTTGTATAACACATGTATGCATCTGAAAAAGATTTACGATATCCTTCTTTTGTATGATCGTTTCGATCCTGTTCAGTACGAAAGATTTTCGAAAGTCGTAAGACTTATGCGAAATGATTATGGTCGGAAGATTATGTGCGATACGATAGTTGTTAACAGGCTGATGGATAAGATTCCTTCTAATGTAAGCTTTAAGAAGTCGGTACAGATGTGTCATGCCTGTGTGCAGAAGGGATATTCCATTCCTCAGACAAGAGATTATATCGTGAATGTTTCTCAGGCTTCTAAGGATACTTGGGGAAAAGAATCTGAGAACGGCATTGTTATTCATAATCTGTCACTGCCTCAGGCTGATGAACTTATGATCGTGTCTGCTACGAGGATTGGTGCTATCGATAAGGGTAGTAATGACAAGCGCATGAGAATCCTTGCAAGGATGCTTAATGAAAAGAATATACCATTTGTATGGCTTAACTTTTCGGATAAGGCACTCTCCGACCCTCCGAAGAATTTCATCAATATGGGGCCGAGGATTAATACTCAGAGTTTCATGAAACGTGCTGATTATGTTGCACTTCTTAGTGACAGGGAAGCATATTCCATGGAGATACTTGAGGCGCTGTGTCTCAACAAGCCTCTTATTGTTACGGACTTTCCTTCATTGTACGAGGAAGGATTTATTGACGGAGTTCATGGATATGTTGTTCCGAAGGATATGAACTTTGATGTGACGAAGCTTTTGGAGATTCCAGAGTTTACATTTGAATATGACAATGATTCTATCATCGAACAATGGAAAGGTCTTCTGGAATCGCCTAATCCAATGCGGAAGACTGAGTTTAATCCGGATATGGATGACAGGGTTAATGTCAGAGTGTTGAAGAGTTTTAAGGATAAGCATACGGGGCAACTAGTGCCTCGTGGAAATATAGTTCTGTCACGGGCAAGGGTCAATGAGATCCTTGAGGTGCAGAGGATTCAGAGAATCAGGTTGATTGAAATTGGATATTAGTTGATTGAGAGTAGGGGGAAAGCTCCTACTCTTTTTTAGAATGAAAGGATAAAACTATGGCACAGAAATACGTTTCAATAAAAGAATTTATTGAAGGATTTGATAATGCAAAGGATAAAGAATACTATGTCAAAAAGCATCTGATTACGGGATATATTGATTACGAACACAAGATCGCACTTTGCAGGTCCATCTTAAATCAGTCTATGTATAAGAATGTCAACGGGAAGAAGATGTTTGTAATTGACTCTCCTATGCGTTGGATGTTCTTTGTCTTTTCCATTATTACATCTTATACGAATATTGAAGTTCCTGAAGACGGAACGAAGAGAATGAAGATATTTAATGAGATAGAGAAACATGATGTTATGAACACTCTATCCACTGTCCTTGGAAAAGAATATGGAGCTTTTTCAAGTCTTCTTAACGTTATGGTTGAGGATGAAATTCGTAACAATGATCTTCGAGCAATGATTGAAACTAAGATTGAAGCTTTGAATCTTGTTTCTGGAAAAATACCATGGGAGAAATTATTAAGTGAAACCACGAATAACAATAAAGCCAAGTGAGATTCAAAAGATCAAAGGTTCCGTAGAGGATTATCTTGATAAAGTCGGGAAGGCAGCTTCAGAGATTATTGCAAAAGATCTTGCATATGAAGCAAGAATGGCAATGTTTGCATTCTATTCATCTTATACGCCGCATGTATACGAGAGACATTATTATAACTTTATGTCACAGAGTTATAAAGCGTATGTGGATAATCGCAATGGCATATATAACGGTGGTGTTCTTTTAGATCCAAGTTTCTTGGATGATTTGTATGAAGATTCTCCATCAGAAGTTTTTCATAATGTATATGCCGGATATCACGGTAATCCTGAAGTAAGTGAAAAGTATGGAATTCCTAGACTTCTTCCAACACCTATGGATCGAATATTAGATAGAAAGAAAGAAATAATTAATAAAGAGCTTGGAGCAGTCCTGACGCTTGCTCAACTCAATGTATAACTTTCAGAAAGGAGGAATCCAGTGGGAAGTGGAAAATATTTTGTGTCCGTACCTATAAAGTTTGATGTCGATGATGAGCTGGAGGAATTAAGAAAAAAGCTAGAAAAGGTTGTATCAGATGCCAGCTCTGAAATGACAGGTGAACTTGGGGACGGATTCAAATCTCTAGAATCAAATATTAAAGACATAAAGAAAGCAATAGATGCTTTAGGAAAAACTCAAGCTGGAAGCTCCGAGTATGAAAAAGCCATAAAGAGTCTGCAGACACAATTTGATGAGTTATCAAAAAGAATTGATGATATCAATAAAAAAATAAAAAGCTTTAGCTCGTCAGGAGCTACTGCTGGAGAGATTGATAATGTCAGCAATTCTTTGGATAGTTTGAACAAGTCAATCAAGGATACTGCGAACTCTGTTTCATCCTTGAATAATACATCCGGCTCTTTTAAGACAAACCTTAAAGATAATCTTGAAGAGACCAAAAAAGAAGCAAAAGAAACAGCGGCTGCCATGAAGGAGGTTGCTGACGGAGTTAAGGTTTATAAGAATCAGATAAATTCGACCACTACTAATAAAAAGGGTAAGAAACAACAAGCTCTAAGTTGGACGGAATTTACTGATTTTTTCCAGACCGTTACTAAAAATGCGACGGTAAAACCTGATGGAACTTTAAATATCATTTCAGAAAAAGTCAGAACTAATTATGAAGCCCTTGAAAAAGAGATAACAAAGGTTGATAAGAAGATCATCGACCTTATGTTTGATATGGGCAAGCAGGGTGATGAAACAAGTGCTTCAACTGGAAAACAGATTGATCTTTTAAGAGAATATCTGGCTCTTCTAGAAAAAACTCGTAACAAGCAGATTAGTAGTCCTGCGTATCTTGCTGATCAAGGTCATGCGCAAACTATTGATTTTGTAAGAGGGAAAGTTCAGGTTGCTGAATATAACAGTGAGATAACAAAAGTTGCAAAGACCATTGATAGTCTCAGAGAAAAGATTGCTAATGTTGACAAAGCGGGAATCTCCTCAGATTATGAACAGGACCTGGACAATGCAGATAAAAGTTTGGAGAATCTTGCACAGGATCTTCAAGACTTTTTTAATCAGATCAAGGCTAATAATGGACAGATATCTGATGTTGAATTTTTCAAATTCTTTAATAATTACAAAAAGATTATGTCGTCGGTAGACGATACTTTAGGATTTGCAAAAGTTGATAAGCAGATAGCAAAGCTAAAGAATGACTTGATTGAGATCAATACTGCTATTGCGTCTTCTGGGAAGAATACAGATGTTTCAGCGTTGAAAAGAAAACGAGATGAGCTTGAAAAAACAGTTAATGCTCTTGTTTCCGCAAGAAATGCTGAACTGCAATTGACTGGGGCAAACGCGAATTCTTATGATAATGCAACTGCAAGTATTGCGAAGTATAATGAAGAAATTATTTCCGCTACAGAATCTTTAAGTAAGATGAGGGAAAAGATTTCTTCTCTTATGGCTGATGAGTCAAGATCAGCTGCATTTAAGTCAGAGTTATCAAATTTAAGTATTGATATCAAGCTTGCAGGAAAAGAATTGGATGATGCCTTTATTCTTCTTAAGCAGAATCCGTTTGATACAAATAACATAAATTCATTTCGAATAGCGTTAGCAAAAGTCACAGAAACAACAGAACAATATAATAAATTAGTTGCTAATAGCACAACAAGTAAAGCATACGCAGCGACACGGGAAGATGTCCAGAAACTTGACAATCAGATTTCCGCATTCCTTGATCAGAATACTGCGGCTGCTAACAGATTTAAGCAGGAGCTGCTTGCTATTCAGGCTGCGCTCAGAGGTTCTCTTGCGAATGGCGTTGACATGTCGAATTTTGACCTATCGACATATTCTGAACAGGTTAACAGAATCCAATCAGAAGTCAAGTCGCTTCATCAAACAGGTAACTCATTCTTTACTTCCTTAAAGAAACAACTTCAGTCTGCTAATGCTCAATTTATTGGAACATATCTTAGTATTCAGGATTTCATTCGTTATGGAAAAGAGATCTTTGATACTGTCAAAAATATAGACAGCGCATTAACAGAGCTTAGAAAAGTTTCGGATGCGACAACTGAAAGGCTTGTAGAAAATTTTGAGACCTCAGATAAAACCGCTAAGGAACTTGGTGACAGTGTAAAAGATGTTATCAACATGACTGCAGACTGGGCTAGGCTTGGATATGATGTTGATGCAGCTGAAGAACTTGCCGGGGTTACAACACTCTTTAAGAATGTCGGTGATGACATGAGTGCTGAAACTGCAAGTGAGTATATGATCTCAGCTTTGCAGGGATTTCAGATTGCAGCTGAAGATGCCGAAAGAATAGTTGATGCATATAACGAAGTTGCTAACAATTATGCAATTGATACTGCTGGAATAGGTGAAGCGTTAGAAAGAAGTGCAGCTTCTTTTACATCGGCAAATACCTCAATGGAAAAAGCAATTGCTCTTGTTACAGCCACCAATGAGGTTATTCAGAATCCTGAATCTGTAGGCACTTTATGGAAGACAATGTCAGCAAGGCTTCGTGGAGCATCAACAGAACTTGCTGAATTAGGTGAGGAAGAGGATGAATTTACCCAGACTACTTCCAAACTTAGAGACCTTATCATGGGCCTTACGGGTTTCGATATTCTTGAGGAAGATAAAGAAACCTTCAAAGATATTTATGAAATCATTCTTGGAATTGGAAAAGAATGGGACAACTTAACAGATATCGAACAGGCAAGTCTTGGAGAAGCATTAGCTGGAAAAAGAAACGCTAATGCTTTTTATGCTGTAATAGGAAACCTTGATACGCTTCAAGAAGCATATGCTTCTGCAGCAAACAGTGCAGGATCTGCTGCAAAAGAACAGGAAAATTTTGAAAAATCAATTCAATATTCATTAAATCGTTTATCTGCTAGTTTTGAAGTATTAGCCGCAGATCTTCTTGATTCAGATTTTGCTAAAGGATTAGTTGATTTTCTAACTAGTGTCGTTAATATTTTAGATGCTATTATTGAGCATATTGGAGTTTTGATTCCTCTCCTGACAACCTTAGGCGGTTTAAAGATCATTAAAAACATTGATAATATTAAAGGACTGAGTGATCTAGGAAAGAGCTTAACTTTAGTGACTGAAGCTACTAAGACCGCAGAAGCTTTAATGTCAGCCGGAGCGTCAGCTGATACATTCGCAACAGCCTTAAGTTCTTTGACTGCTCAACAGACTGCAAATGTTTTAATTAGCAAAGGAATGGTTGAAGCAGAAGTTGAAGATATTCTTGTTAAAAAAGGCTTAAGAAAAGAAACAGCCAAATTGATAGTTCAAGAAACTGTTTTGACAGGAACTCAATCTGCTCAAACCAAAAGCACATTGTCATTGAGTGCTGCATATAAAGGCCTGGCTTCTTCTCTTGGTCTGTCCGTGGCAGGTCTCACTGCCCTTATTGGATTGGCTGCTGGTGTTGCTTTAATTGCAACGGGAGTTTATGAAGTTTATAAAGCAAATGAAGCGGTTGCAGAATCCGCAAAGGATTTAGGTAGCGAATTATCAAGTACTATTTCTGATATTGATAATTACAAGAATGAAGTTAAAGAACTCCAAGAAACAATTAATAATTCATCAGATATTGATGAAGTTCGTGAAGCCAGAGAACAATTATTGGATATCCAAAAGCAGATGATTGATGCTTATGGTGACGAAGCAGGGAAAGTAACTGATCTTACAAATGTCGTTAAGGATCAATCAGAAGCATGGGAGGAACTTGCTTACAGTCGATGGCTTGCTACAAAGGATGCATTTAATGCCGACGAACAATGGAATCCTTGGGACAATTTGAATCGCCAGTGGAACGACGCTGAAACCAATATCGATCTTATGTTGCAAAAGATGGAGAATCCATCAGTAACCATAACTTTTGACATGGACGATGCCGATCTTGCTAGGGAGATACAAGAACTATACGGTCTTGAACAAGTTGTTGCGGCCCCTGGCAATTATGGGTTAGAGCTGACTGCGAATGATTTATATGAATTAGAAGAAAAATTTCTTGAGATTCAAAAAATCGTCGAGTCAACTTCTGATATTTCAAGTTCAACAATTCAAAATTTTGCTGATACATATGCTGGCTTTGATGAAACATTTGCATCTTATAGCGAATTCTACAAGCAATTTGTTTATTTTGAAAGAATATTAGGAAATGCTAACTATAAGAAATATGTTAATGATATCAGAGAAGCTTACAAAGAGTATGAAGAAGCATTTGTAAATGGAGATATTGAGGCTCAAGAAAAAAGCATTGCGGACATTGCCAGTCTTCGTAAGCAGTTAATCAGCGAGTTACTTGAAGATGACGGAGTCATCAACGCTCAGGAACAAAGTGTCCTAAGTTATATTGATGATTTATATCCGTTGATAAGTGACAAAATTTCATCAACTCAGTTTGAACTTGATATCACGGCAAATACTAGAAATCTCAAAGATGATATTACATCAGCGTTAAGAGCCTTTGATGATGTCTCAACCATTCCGGATTTATTCGATGTTGATTCCTTTTCCTCCATGAGTGACGAGCAAAAAGATGCATGGGTAACGCTTAATAGCTATGCAGAAGAATATGAGCTAACAATAAAAGAACTCATTAATCTTTTGGCAAAGCTCGGAGTTATTAAGGTTGATTATAATCCTGATATTCCTAAAGAACTTAGAGATCAAGTTGAAGCAGTTAACAACAGACTTGATGGGAATTATCTTCCAGCATATCAACAATATTATAAAGAAGCAAATGAATCGCTCATCTCTTCAGAAGATGTCCACAATGCAAATGAATATGCAAAGAGTCTTGATTCAATTTACCAAAAATATAATGGCATTGATAACATGAATCGAGATTTCATCTATTGGGATGATGAAACATTAAAAAAGAATGAGCAATTTATTACTGAGATGTTTGGTTCTTACGAAGAAGGCGTTGAGTCGTTAAAAGATACTTGGTCCACTGTTCTTGGTGGAACCGCACAAGAAGGTGAAATCCAAATTGCATATACTCAGCTTCTCCAAACACCAGATGGCCTATTACCTCTTACTGAAGATGTCGTTTGGGATTATATAGATAGCATATATTCGAAAGCTTTTGATGAGAACGGTGAGTTTGATGTTGAGAAATTTATTCACCTCGACTCCAAAGGAGCTGATGTATTAATAAACGGTCAGATGCAACATGTTGCCAATCTTATTGCGGCAGCTGAAGGACAGTATCTCAATGGAATAAAGTTGACAGCTGACGATGTTATTGCTATCGGTAATCCCGGTTATGACGAAAATGGAAACGATCTTCTTCCTGACATTGAATCGATCTTCAAAGGTTATTCAATGCATGAAGTGCAGGAAAAAACTCTTCTTGGTCGCTTTAACGAATTCCTTAAAAGTCTTATTTCAGAGTTTAAGCCTGAAACCTTGGATGAATTCTTTGAGGAAATGCAGATTGATACCGAGGAAGAGTATCAGCTATGGTTGGATATTGCAAGTGGATGTGAAAAAGCAACAGACGCAATGGAAAAATATAAGGATGCAGTTGCAGAAGTTGCTGCAGAGTCCGTCGATCCATTTGACTACAATTCCTTGACTGAAACAATAACAGATGTTAATCAAAAGCTTCTTCCTCAGTTTAAAGAGCTTGGCGCTTTATATGATGAAATATTTAATGGAGATAATGGTTTTGATCTTTCTGGTATTACAAGCGATCTTCCAGGAATAATAGATACCTTTAATGATATTGATGCAGCTCTCGGAATTGAGCCTCCTACCGAAGCTGTTGAATCATTTCTGAGAGTGATTGGAGATTCATCTACTGACTCAACAAAAGCACAGGAAGCATTTGATTCTCTCGCAACCGCATATTTTAACGCAGCAGTTGAAGCAGGAAACTTCTCCGAGGAAAATGCTGTTGTTCTTGAACAAATGCTATCTGAAATGGGCATTGCAAATGCTAGTGATGTTGTTGCATTCTATGAAGAAATTGCTGCAGCAAAGAAACTTGCAGCTGATGCGGGAAAAGATTTAGCACAAATGTCTGCTGCGGAAATTGAAGAGTTTGCAACGGAGGTCGGTGCTTCTGAAGCTACTGCAGATGCTTTATATCTTCTTGCACTTAAGAAGATCTTCCTGAATGAAAATTGGATTAATGAGGAAGATTCTATTGAGCAAGTATTAGAATTGGCTAAGGCTGCAGGAATCGCATCTGACGCTTTGGATAAATTAGCTCAAATATCTGCATTACAAGGTGCTATTGACGCTGAACTTGCGACAGGAAATCCCAATACAACAAATCTTTTAGACTATACAACACGACTTAATGCTCTTCAAGCAAACGCTTCAGAATATGCAGATGCAGTTGAACAAGCAATTAATGAAAAGATATCCGTTGATCTTGAATTTTCAATACCTAAATCAGGATCCGGTTCTGCAAGTTCAGCTGGTAAAGAAGCTGCTGATGAATATGTTAAGGCTTTTGAAGAAGAACTCAAAGACCTTGAAAGACTTCGTGATGCAGGTGTTATTTCTGAAAAGGAGTTTTTGGAGAGGTACAAAGACCTTATCGAGAAGTACTTTAAGGATGTTGACGGATATGCGGATGAGTATGCGGACCGCATGAAGGACTATTTCGACCGTCTGACAACATACTATGAGAATATATTCTCTGCAATTAGTACTGTTCTTTCTCATCGTATTAATGCTTTACAGGACGCCAAGAGTGCTGCAGTAGATGCTATCAATGCGGAGAAAGATGCTGCCGCAGAATCATATCAGACTCAGATAGATTATCTGGATGAGCTTATTGATGCTAAAGAAGCTGAGATAGATGCAATTGATAAAGAGATAGATAGATATCAAGATCAGATAGATGCAATTGATAAGCAGATTGATAAGCTTCAAGAGGAACATGATAAGCGTAAGCAAAATCTGGATCTCATGAAAGCTCAGTATGAACTTGAACGTGCTCAGAATCAACGCACTAAGTTGGTAAAGTTTGCCAACTATAAACGACACTATATCAGTCAAAGGGCAAGGGGTTGCTCAAGACTGAGGTAACTAACTTAAGTTTGAACTAGACATAATTAACAGTTAATGATATAATTAAGCTCCCATAAAGGAGTTTTATATGGAAAGACAATTTACCAAAAAAGAATCACAACAAGAGAAAAAACATACACCTAACAGAAGAAAAACTCATGAACAGTATGTCAAGGAGTGTAAAGAGAAAGCACCGAATATTAGAATTCGTAGCAAATATGTTAAAGCTAAAGAACCTGTAGAATGTGAATGTCTTATATGTAATTTTACTTGGTCTCCATTAGCTGGTAGTATTATTCAAGGGCACGGATGTCCACATTGCGCAGATTTAAAGACAGGAAAAAGATGTAAGAAAACTCCTGAGCAATATAAAAGAGAACTTGCGGTTCGTAATCCAAGTATACAAGCTCTTAGTCCATATGATGGTGCAAGTACTAAAATTGAACACATGTGTACTGTTTGTGGGCATAAATGGTTTGCTCAACCTGCAAATATCTTGAGTGGAACTGGGTGTCCTCGTTGTGCAAACAGATTTACTATGACTAACGATGAATGGTTGAAGCGCTTTTATCAAAACAACACTCATGATATTACACCAATATCTCCTTATATTAATTCTCATACCAAAGTTATTTGCCAATGTAATGTTTGTGGCTTTATTTTTTCGAGCGAACCTAGTGTTCTCATTAAAAATTCAAACTGTCCAAAATGTGCAATCAAAATTAACGCAAGGAAAGCTACAAAAGATCATTCTCTTTTTGTAAAAGAGATGGAAATCATTAATCCCGACATTTTGATTGTTAGTAATTATCAAAGAGCAGATAAGAAAGTTGAATGCCAATGTAAAAATTGCGAAGGAAGATGGTTCGCAACACCTTCTCATCTTTTGCACGGAACAGGATGTCCATATTGTTATGGTCATATCAAAATTTCACTCGAGAATTTTATGACATCTATAAAAGACTCTTCTGTTGAAATCATTGGTGAACTTACTAATTTTTCAACAAGAGTTTTATGTAGATGCAAAGAGTGTGGAAATGAATGGTATGCAAATCCTGAAAATTTAATTAATGGTTCAGGATGCCCTCGATGTAAGAATGAATCTGCAGGGCTTAACCGTCGCAAAAGTAAAGAGTCTTTTAGTGAAGATATGAAAAGTCTTCATCCTGAAATTGAATTACTAAGTGATTATACGCATTCTCATTCAACGGTAAAGTTTAAAGTACTTAAGACGGGTGAAATTCGTGAAGCAACACCATCTGCTCTTTATGCTTCCAGAATATATGGTACTAAAAATTATAAAGGAGAGTTTCTTATTGCAGATACTCTTGACAGATTAAAAATCAAATATATACACGGCAAAAGATTCTCTGATTTACGAGGAAAAAGAAATCCATTGGAATATGATTTTTATTTGCCAGAGTTCAAGACTGTAATTGAGTTTCAAGGAGAACAACATCTTCGTCCTGTTGATTACTTTGGAGGAGAAAAACAATTCGAAATTCAGTGCGAGCATGATCAAAAGAAACGAGAATATGCTAGGAAACATAAAATGAAATTCATTGAAATCTTATATCATCAGATTGATGAAGTTGAAACAATTTTAAAAAGAGAACTTAAGTTTGACACCGCAGAGACTGCAGGGTGAGTATGGTAACATACTTGCTGAAGTGCGCACACTTATGTGTGAATATACAGTCCGAACTCACGAAATAACCCCTTACAATAAAACGTGAGAGTTAGCCAGAAATGACTAACCGCCTACATATGTAGGTCATAAAAGTAACAGATTGTTACAAGGGAGGCCAGCTAGTCTATGAGAATGACACAAGTGCTATTAGGGATGCTCGTGAAAATCTTGAGGATGCTGAGTTTGAGATTCAGAAGCAAAAGCTTGAGGATCTTAAGAAGCCTTTACAGGAGCAAATCGAACTTCTTGAAAAGCGCAAGGAACTTATTCAGGATGAGATAGATGGCTATCAGAAACAGCAGGAAGCTTTGCAGAAAGCTATGGAAGCTTCTAACAAGTACTACGATAGTCTTATTAAAGAGACTGAGAAGTATTGGGACTCTCTCATTGAAAAGTTTGAAAAGACTAAATCTAAGTTCGAAGAGATCGCAATGCTTAAGGAGCTTTCTGAAGCTTTAGCACTTATCGAGGATTTCTATGGCGAAACAGAGTATACACTAGAAGATGTTTGGAATGGTGTTCCTGGTGCTATAGAGTATGTTCTTGAAAAATATAAGGACGCCCTTATGGGTGCTAATTCTTATAACGAGGATTTTGTCAGAGCTTTAGGTCTTGCCGAACAAGAAATCAAAGGATCTCTTGACAATATTTCAACTAGTGCTTCTGGTATTGAGAGCGCTCTTGAGCCTGCTGTTAGTGCATTAGTTCCTCTTGGTGAGGAAGCAACTAACATCGAAGATACTGCTACTGCTCTTGATAAGGTTGCGGATAATTCTGAAAAGGTTAGTACGAATACCGGAACGGCTGCTACAAATTCCGGTAATCTTGCCTCAAGCCTTAACCAGGTTGCGGAAGTAGCTCCGGAAGTAGCCAGTGGCGTGGGCAATTCTGCTGAGAGTATTGAAGACGAAGGCGAGGCAGCTGGCATCGCTTATGCTAACGTTGATAAGGTTGCTACTGCTAATCAGAAGCTGGCTCAAAGCTCTGCTACTATTGCAGAGAATATCGGCGCTGCGGCTGAAGCTTTGAAAGAAGAAGGAACAAACGCAACTAATGCTTACACATCGCTTAACAATGTCGCAAACCTGAATCTTGCAACTATTGTTACACAGACAAATCTTCTGGCTGATGCCATTGGTGATGTTGCTACTGCGCTTGGCCTTACCGAGGGTAATCCTATCAGTGAGCTTCAGACTGCTATTTCTAACCTTGCGAACATATCACTAGGCGATGAAAGTAGTGGAATCATTGGCTCATTTAACCAATTAAAGACTGCCGTAAACGGAGTAACATCTGCTATCGGAAGTGGCGGTGGCGGCAGTGAAGGTGGTGACGCTGGTGGAGAAGGTAAAGCTGTCAAGAATCCTGGTGGTCTCGGCGGTGATAGTGGCGAGTCGGGTGGTCTTATAGGTGCTATCGGTGATCTTCATGAAGCTGCTGATACGCATATAGGTTCAAGCGCTGAAGGCGGCGGTGAAGAAGAAGGCGGTACTGTTATCTCCGACTTCAATGCACTCAAAGAAGCTGTAATGCATGTTGCTGAAGCAGTCGGTATTCCAGACGAAAATGGAGAGGTTGCGGAAGAGTCTCTTCTTGGCGTAATTCAGACAATGCCAGAGGAATGTGAAGAACCTATTTCTAATGTAACAGGATTCTTTGAGGAACTTGAAGCTGCTATCAACGCCTGTGTTACTGCTGTCGGAAGTCTGAAAGATGCAATAAAAGAACTTGGTGGAAGCGGTATATCAGTATCTGTTACTGGTGGCGAAGCTACTGGTAACGTCCATATCGCTGAAGCTACGGGAAATGTCCATGCAGGTAATGCTTACTCATCTGGTAAGCTTGGTCTTAAGAAGAATGAGACTGCTCTTGTGGGAGAAGTCGGACAGGAACTTGTTTATAATCCGAAGTCCGGGACATACAGGATTGTGGGTGATAATGGTCCTGAGATAACGCGTCTTCAAAAGGGCGATCTTATCTTTAATGCTGAGCAGACTAAAGCTATCATTAAGCATGGTAAGCGAGACCATGGTCATTCTTATGCAGGTGGTAACAGTGAATTTATGCCGCTGACTTCTGCTGAGATTGAGATGTTCAAGAAGATGGGTAGTGCTGTTGAGGGTATCAAGGCTGATGTAGATCAGATGCTTGAACCTGTAAAATCACTTACTCGTGGAGCAACTTATAACACTACAAACAATAACCCTGTTATTAACATAAGCGATACTCACTTTGACATCCAGGGCGTGACGGGAGAACAGGTGGCCCGTCAGATCTCGGATACGTTCGAAGGTATGATAAGTCATGCTTATCAAAGGGCTATGAAGAAATAATAATATGGCTGGCATTCTTAACTGAATGTCAGCCTGTTTTTAATGCGACTTATTTGGAATCCGATTCCGAATTAGTCGTAGTTTGAACGAAAGGATACTTTACTATGAGTATTCAGGACGATCTTTTTAAATCTATTGAGATACTCTTTGAAAAGTATCTCGAAAAACAGCAATTATCTCGTACTGTCGCAAGTACTGTCATGGAAATATCTGGTGGAAAGTACAAGTGCAACATCGACGGTGCGTCGTACATGCTGAAAAATGGTAGCGGGGTTACACTTACTGTTGGTACAGCTGTGTGGGTGCATATTCCGCAGAATAAGATTAACAATGCGTTCATTATGGGAACACGCTAGAAAGGGGATGAGAAATGGCTAAGCCGATTATTAACTATATATACCCCTTCGATGCAACACAGGATAAGAGGATAACATTCACTTATACCGGAGACTTGCCCTATAAGAACAGGCTGATCATATATGACGCAGAGACTTTGTCGGTCATATATGACGTGACTTCTGCCAGTCGTGTTTTGTATTGTACTTTACCTGCTGGTATATGTACCAATGGTGTAAAGTTTGCAGCGGCTATTCAGTGCTTTGATGCGAATAACGTGGCGAGTGGTATTTCAGACAAGACTTACTTCTGGTGCATGGACCAGGCTTCATTTTATTTTTCCAATGTGGAGTCGGGGGATGTGGTCAGTACGTCTTCGCTGTATGCAGAGCTATTGTACTATCAGCCACAGGATGAAGGACTTATGCAGTTTCAGTTCTTTATCTATGATTCGAAGCAGGTTCTTTTGGCAGAGTCGCAGGTATACTATTCGACGGATTATCTCACGTATAAATATAGCGGCCTTGAAAACGAGAAGATCTATTATATCAGGGCAAAAGGTCTGACTCAGTACGGTACAGAACTTGATACAGACTTTATCGAGATAGATGTTCACATTGATTATGACGATACGGGTTTTACTCTTATTGATGTGGACTGCAATGAGAACAGTAGTATTGTCACCTACTATACTAACTTTGTTATTGTTAATTCTATCGAAGATGGAAGTCTGTATGAATATGAAGATTCTTATATCAATCTCACGAACACTTCGCTTCATTATGCTTCAGGCATAAGTGTTTCGGGAGATTTTCTTTTGTGCATCAAGATAAAAGAATTCTTCGATACTGCTACCCTGCTTGAGGCGGCTGATGACTTTTATGGATTTACTTTGTCATCATATGTCTATGATAATGACGAGCTTAGATTTAAGCTGACGGTGCCTAATGGGCTTACGCCTTACATATTGTATTCGGAGCCGTTCATTCCTGGGCCGACTGATATTTTCATTATCTATATAAAGAGGGTTAATGATGTATATCAGTTGTATGTTTATATGACGGAGAATCCACAGGTTGAGACAAATATGTTCTTCGGTATTGAGGAACCTGAAGAAGAACTTCCTGAGAGATATGACAAATGGCTTACTACAGAGAATGAGCCTACTGTCGAAGTTCTTGAGGGTGATGTTCACAAGTATATCATGGTTGACGAACCTGTTGTCCTTGCACAGGATATGTATGATATCTGGATTGGAGGTGATGACGAATGATCTTCATGGAAAGTTTTTTCTGCGGAGAATCAAACAGTGTCCCTCTTACTCCAACAACTATTGAACCTATCAAGTATGTGACTCTTTCAAGTGCGTGGTTTGACGACATAAGGATGACCAAAAATATAGATGAGGAAGTCAGCGACGAGGTTCAGCAGTTCTGGGATTATGACACTATCATGCATGCCAAGTTCGATGGGGACACTTACGCAGGAAATGTTAAGTGGGATCTCGACAGGGTATCCTATCTTCTTATTAAGAGGAAAAAGAGTACGGATTATAAGTGGACAACCATTGATTATAAGGATGTACAGGATGCTCTTGCAGTTGAGGAATACAAGATTGAGGGTATCGATATTACGGCAACACCTGGGTACAAATATCAGTATGCAGTTGTCGGTATCGTAGACAATGTTGAGGATCAGTACTCTATTGATACTGTTGATGTTAAGTGTCACGGAATCGTTGTTGCTGATGCTACTGCCCTTTACTATACATATCTTACTGATATGTTCCTTGACAATGTATCGGTTACTCCGAACTCTGTAGTTGAGACTATGTATGACAGGTATCCTACTATTGTAAGAAATACTCTTGCAAATTATGAGCAGGTAACTGTTAATTCTGAGTTCATTCCTTATGCAGATGAATGTAATTTCGACTATGGTGATGATGTTCAGAGGACAAGGTACAACAAAGAGGTTAAGCTATTCCTCAGGAACGGATACACGAAGATCCTCAAATGCGAGAACGGTCAGATATGGCTGGGTTATATCACAACGCCGCCATCTGATTCCGCAGATCAGTATTACTATACAAGAAAAGTTACATTTACTCTTACAGAAACAGGTGAGCCTGATTCAGAGAAATATCTGTATAAGGCAGGTATCATAGACGTGCCTCAAACATTCTGGTCATATGATAACTAAGGGGGTGGAGATATGATTAATATTTCACCTTCTGATGTGGAACTCTTAAAGCAAAGTATTCTGGATTTAAGAGTCAAGATTATTATCTTTCATGAGATTACGGGTGAGTACATGGATGAGATCGACTGCGGTATCATATCTGGGTCAAGCTCCATAAGTGCTGAATCAGATGTGAGAAGAACCTTTTCCTTGGAATGTACCCCTGTGGATAACAAAAGGCTTATTGTTGACGAAGAAGGCATCATATGGCTGAACAGGATAATACAGCTTCAGATAGGAATCATGGATACAAGAACCAGAGTATATACATGGTATGAGCAAGGAAAATATGTTTTTACAAATATGTCAGCAACCTATGATGCCACAACGAATACAATCTCACTATCATGTAACGATCTTGTGGCAAAACTTGATGGAACGAAGAACGGTCAGGTCGGCGGCGCTGCAACAATCGAGTATCCTGCCTATGAAGAAGATGAAGAGACTGGAGAAGTCATCCATTATAACTACATTCGTGATGCGATCATTTCTACGCTTACAAGGTTGTCTTTTGTCACCGATTATGAGATAGATGATATCGGTGAATATAAGGGTATGCCGACTGAGAACGAGGATTATCTTGAATACAGAGAACAGTCCAAGGTTGCTGTCAAAGACGGTACGCTTGAGTATACATGGAATGCAATCCCATATGATCAGGATTTTTCTGTCGGATGTTCTGTATGGAGCATTCTTACGACCTTTAGGGATCTGTATCCTAACTATGAGATGTTCTTTGATGAAAAAGGCTCTTTCGTTTGTAGGATGATTCCGAGCAAAGTTGAAGATGATACAGTTCTTACGAATGATTTCTTCCATGATGTTCTTATCTCCGAGAATCTAACACAGGACCTGTCTACTGTAAGGAACATATGTGAAGTTTGGGGTACTCAAATTGAGGCAGACTTCTATTCTGAGGACTGCACACTAAGCGGCGTGACATATACTGCTAATGTTGCCGAATATAATCAGTATTATAACGGTGATATAATCGCTCTTAAGATAACCACTACCAACCCAAACGGAGCTAAGATTAAAATCAATAGCCTTGCTACTCTTGATATATACGATGAGTATACGGAAGAAGTAATTACTGCAGGTTGTATGAATGCTAATACTGTATATACTTTTAAGATAAAAAGCAAGTATATCAATAATACTTCCGTGTTTAGGGTATATCTTCTTGGGCATTATCAGCCACATGGTATTGACGTTCTGACAAATGGAGTTGTTCTCGATGAAACGTGGACAGATCAAAGCGGAGTCCCGCACTACATTTATTCCAAAGATTATTTCCAGGCAAAATACAATTGCGAATGCGTGAATCTTACGGTTATCCCAGATTCACCTTTTGTCGTGCAAAAGCTTGGAGAGATCATAGATGTAAAGGTTGGCGGTGAATTCGATAACATTACATCGGATGCGCTTGCTGTTAACAGGGCATTTTGGGAGAACTGGAAGAACTGCAGGTTGACTGACAATATCACCATCACAACCAAACTGTCACCATTTGCTGACGTTAATGTGAAGGTTGATTACAGACCAAGTTCTGCAGATGCTGATGCTCAGTATCTTGTAACCAATGTATCCCATGACTGGGCTGGTGGTACTACAAGCTGGACGCTCACAAGGTTCTATCCGCTGTATGTTCCTGAAGACACTTCAGGTTCGCAGGAAACTCTTGGACAATATGATAACTCTACTCTTGGCAACTATACACACCATGAGCTTGAGTCACTGACATGAGGAGGGGCTGACATGAATATTACACCTAATTATGGTCTCGGTCAGCCTTTGCCGACTGAGAAATATGATATTTCAGTTATAAATCAAAACTCAGGCATAATCGATACTGCGCTTGCAGCAAAGCAGGACAAGCTTACTGCAGGTAATAATGTCACTATAAATGGTCAGACTATCAGTGCAAAAGATACTACGTACTCTAACCTTACTCCTAAAGAAGACAGCAGTGATGTGTCACTTGTTACAAGAGGCGAAAAGTATGATTGGGATCATAAGCCTGACAGTTCAGACTTTTCCGAAGTTGCTTTTTCAGGAGATTACAACGATCTTAAGAATGCTCCTTCGGGGGTATCAGATGCGCTGACTCCTGAACAGCTTGCATCACTTTTAAGATTACTATAAGAAAGGACGGGAAACATGGATAAATACGATGTTGTACAGAAGGTTGATGGCAATCTTGTTATTGTATCAACATGGGTAGACAACAAGCCGGGAGCTTATAAGGCATTCCATGATCGTTGTGGTCTACTGTGGGCAGATGCCGGAACAACAAGGGCTGTTGTAGCTATCCTTGATGACAACCTTGAAATTCTCGACGGGAAGAAAGAGTTTATAGAAAAGACCGCAGAATAAAGGAGGGAAATAATGGCAAATTATACACATGAATTCAGTGCCTTCCCTGATGAAATTTTGACAAGACATAACTTCAAAGACGTAGATGATTCTGTAGCGAGTATCGTCAATCAGATCAAGCAGCTTCAGGCTAATGGAGAATACAGCCGTGCGGCTGCTTATATTGATGCCAACAAAGATACGCTTGGTCCTTATGTTCTGGGGTCGGAATACCTTAACACCATAGACGAGGAAACAAGAAATATCGAGATTTACACCAAGGCTAAAAAACAGCAGATATATTATCAGGATGATGAGCCTGAGAAGACTGCTTATCAGTATGATGTATGGCTTGGCGAAAACGATGTGTGAGGTGGTCCAGGTGAAAGATTATTCAACTAAATATCCAAGCAGTATTGACGACAGGATCTTTTTCCAGGATGTATGCATAGATAAGCTGAATATCATGGAGAGGTATCAGAAGTTCATAGCTGCAAAGGCATATACAAATGCAA
>JAEEGL017302994.1_pt1 | contig 27924 bp, 25 predicted proteins | sample 9134231 | NCBI WGS metagenome assembly JAEEGL01 (sample SAMN16246548, study PRJNA631951) | gut metagenome | biome: gut microbiome; feature: rumen; material: fiber-attached | host: Bos | place: Iran: Karaj | collected 2018-10
AGGGCTCGGGACTGTAAATCAGAAATATGCAATGCTCAAAGGGGCGATTTTGTGCGGGCTATATCCGGAGGGAATGCGCACATCGAATGATATCGATTTGTTGGTAAGCGAAAAGGACATAACCGAAATCGGTGATATTCTCAAACATTGCGGGTTCGAGCAGGGGTTTATCATCAACGGCAACATAGAAAAAGCAAATCGACGAGACGTGATAGAGGCAAGGATGACACGAGGAGAAACTGTTCCGTTTGTGAGACGGAATGCTAACTCTCTCTTCAAGTTTACCGAAGTTGATATGAATTTTTCCGTAGACTATAAGGCATCGGCTGGCACCGAGGTTGAAGAGATTATCTCTCATTCTGAAGTATGGAATATCGGCGGAATTAGAATACCTGCTCCTTCAAAAGTGGATTTTTTCATACACCTGTGTTTTCATTTGTATAAAGAACTCACCACATTCCCGTGGATAAAAATGGGAAGAGATATGACACTATATAAGTTCTGCGATATTTACATGATGTTGAACAATCGTTTGACCGGTACCGTGTCAGAGCTGTTTGACCGAGCGTATAAGCTGAAATGTGAAAGAATCGTCAGTTGTGTCATCCTTTGGACCAACGAATTGTTACCGATTCAAGATCAGGAAATGATCGTGCGCGCAAAAGAGATTGAAATCAATGATCCGGAGGATTTATATAACACGGTTTATGATCCTGAGAACAAAAGAGTTCTCAAATACATTTATAGAGATATATGTGATCGTTTTTTCAGAAACAACAGAGAATCATTGTTGGCGGTGAAAAGGTATGAAACGTATAAAAATGATGACTAATTGTTTTCAAGGTAAACTTATTACCTTTTGCGGTTTGGACGGAGTGGGCAAATCCACGATAATTAAAATGTTGGTGGACTATCTTGCTCCGAATTACGATGTTTTTCTAACAAAGCAACCCACTGATCAGGTACGACGTTCAAGAATTTTCAGGACATATATGGATTTTCCTGACCATGATGAGTTCGATTACCGCAGTTTGTCACTCCTGGCAGCAAGTGACAGAGTACAACACACAAATCGCGTTATCAGAAATGAACTTCAGAACGGCAAGATTGTGATCAGTGATAGATACATATACTCCTGTATTGCAAACTTACATGCTCGTGGATATGAGAAGGACAAGTGGATATACGAGATAACCAATCATCTGATATGCCCGGACCTTTCAGTCTTTTTGGATCTACCACCTGACAAGGCGATAGACAGAGTCAGACGAAGACCAGATGAAAAAGACAAATATATAGATGTGGAATTGCAATACCGGCTAAGGAAGGAATACAAAAAACTCTCCTCGGCTGTAAAGAACGGTGTTCTGATTTCGACAGACCAATACCTGGAGCAGACATTTCTTGAGGTCTTGGAATCGGTTCAAAAAATTCTGTAGAGGACATTGTTGAAAATGAGAGAATACGAACAAACCATTTCCATTCTGGAAAAAATAAGTGGAATCAAGATTGATGATCCGGACATGTCACTGCAGAATAATCTTGGGCTGGATAGCCTTGAAATGGTTCTATTATTGGTGGAAATAGAAGATTCATTTGACATAGAGATCAAAGAATCCGATATGAATCCATTCGATCTCAAAACCGTTTCAGATGTCGTCATGCTAGTTGAGAGGTATACCAAATGACTAATCATTCAATTGAACTCCCATTAGTTGAACCACTTTACAGTACATATCACAATCAGGGAATAAGTTCAGCGGTCATCCATGATAATCTTTCAATTGAGAACTGGTTTCTCAACGAAATAATGCAATTATCATGCAACACAGATTTCCTCAAAGGATTTACCACCCCGAACTTAGTTGTTATTGATGCCAATTACGAATCAAATCCACACCTGGAAGAAATAAGGATTCCGTTCAAACATTTAGCTTATTATTCAAACCGGATCATAAAATCCTTTTTACGTGACAGATATTTTGTCGTGTTTTATGGGTTGGACGATTACTATCTGCCTGGGAAAACATGGTACAGAGAAGAGCACTTTCCCCACGATGGTTTGATTTCCGGATATGACGATATTGAAAATACGTATACACTATTTGCGTATGATTACAGTTGGATTTATCGAACGTTTAAGGTTCACTTTTCAGATTTTGATAAGTCAAAGCGATCGATGGTCTCGGAAGGAACTGATGGGTATATCTGTGCAGTTAGACCATTTTCATTTCAACCAGAATTTGACCCTGACGTTGCAAAATCCAATATTCAAAAATACCTGGCATGTTCTATTGATGAGCATGGCCCGAATAATTCGAATCATGTCTTCGGGATAATCGTTCATGATTACCTGAAAAAATATCTTGACAGATTGTCCGATGGAAGCATTTCGATCAAGAGTATGGACTGGCGTATCTTTCGATTGATTTGGGAACACAAGAAAGTAATGCTTAGACGTCTCGTTGCCATCAAAAATGATTTGCACATATCTGATACGGTATGTCAACAGTACTTCCAAGCAGTTAAATTGTCTGATGATGCAAGGATGATGTATGCAAGGTATCGAATTCGTCCCAAAAACGAACTGGCTGATATGCTTAAATCAAAACTGGATGAGATTACTGAGATCGAAAAACGAACTCTTACAATTATGACCGAAAGGTAGCGGAACAATAAAATGCAGATTTGGGAACATATCAAAAATAGAATGCTTCAAAATCCGAATCAAACGGTTGAAGAAAAAGGAGCTTCGATAACATATGAAGATCTAATCATTTATGCGGAACTGCTTGGAAATCAGATCAAAGATGAAAAGTGCTGCGCTGTTTACTGTAAATCCGAGATGGCAAATGCAATGGCTGTTTTAGGATGTTTGGCTGCCGGTGTAACAGTCGTTCCTCTTTCTTTCCGATATGGATTCAATCACTGTAAAAAAATACTGAACAGTGTCAGTCCAACCGGTTTGCTCAGTGATTTGGAAGGAGGACTTGAATATATACAGATAAGTGATTCCAGATACAATGAACCGGAGAGTTCACCTGCTGTAATACTTTTCACATCGGGGTCGACAGGGGTTCCAAAAGGCGTCATGTTAAGTTCGGAGAACCTTTTGTCCAATCTTTCCTCCATTGAGCAATACTTTCCAATAACGAAAGATGATTCGATTCTGATAACACGATCACTTTTTCATAGCAGCGTTCTAACCGGAGAGTTTCTTATCTCGTTATGCCGTGGACTGAGAATTCGGTTCATGTCGGAGGAATTCAACCCACAATCAATAGTCAAAGAGATAGTAGAAAATAGTATGACGGTCTTTGGAGGTACGCCAACCATGTTCCGAGCATTTTTCAAATTACGGAAAGAATTCGTCTTTCCTTCCTTGAAAAAGGTCGTCATAAGCGGCGAATGTTTGTCATATAATGACGGAAAAAAGATCAACGAGTTATTTCCTGACGCCGAAAAGTATCATGTGTATGGTTTGACTGAAGCAAGCCCCAGAGTATGTTGGCTTCCCCCTGATTTGTTTTTTAAATATCCCGATCATGTTGGTATTCCAATAGAAGGTGTAGAACTAATGATTGATTCAAAATCAGAAGGAGAAGCAGGCGAACTGTTTGTTCGGGGTAAAAACGTTATGCTGGGATATTATGACGATGATTCCGGTACAAAACGCGTAATCGACAAAAAAGGGTGGCTTAAAACAGGAGATATCGTAAAACTTGATAATGGTCTGATAAAGGTTTTGGGAAGAAAAGACGATATGATTATTCGTGGGGGGATGAACATCTATCCGTCTGAAATTGAGGCTGAGCTACTTCGCGATGAAAGAGTGAAAAAGGTCGTTGTTTTCAAGTACAGAGATTCAGATAACTATGACAAGATAGGAATCGATATTTCAGGGGATTTTGAAAGTACTCAGGAAGTCAAAGAGCTATGCATCAGAGTACTCCCTTTGTTTCAGATTCCGTCTCGCATTAATCTATGTGATGAGATAGGCTTCACAGGATCCAATAAGACGATTCGGAGGAAAGAAGATGATTGAAAGAGAATTAAAGATATTACTCACAAAGGAACAGTATGAGTTTATCCGATCGCACTTCATGAGAAAATGTGAAGAAACACACCAGATCAATCATTATTTTGATACAGATGACTTTCAGATGAATGAAATCGGTATCACTTGTAGAATCAGAGAAGTAAATGGTCATTGTACTGCAACTATAAAGTCACATAGCTCCTTTATTCCGGGCGAAAGTTTGGAAAAATCGAAAGAAGCATGTGATAGATGGGATATAAGCCTGTTTGAAAATCTCAAAGTATCATTCAAGGGGAGTTTGGCGACAAAAAGGCTGTCCAAAACAATCTCAGAAGGACTGACGCTTTTTTTGGATGAAAGCTTATATCTCGGGATCAGAGATTATGAACTGGAGATCGAGTATTCCAAAGGAAAGTATGACAAAGCAAGGAGAGAGTTACTTTCGATAGCTCATTCTTTGAACGATTATGGGCTGGTCGAAAGTGAATATGAGTTTATCAATAGGCTCAACGAGACCCATAATAAATCCTATCGATTCTTCGCTACATTGAAAGGTCGGTAAACTAGCGAAAGGAGATTTATTACCCGATGAACAACAAACAAATAACTTCATTTCTGGATAATTACAAAAGACTGTATGACGGTTGCTTTTGGAATCTGGGGTTGAACGATGAAAGCCTGTCAGCGGAAAAATGGGGTGTGACCAGATCAGCTGTCGGAAAAGAAAATGAATTTGGTAACGCTTATCAATGCTATGGGTTTTCATTGTTCCTGGCGTATGCCTTATTTGGGAAGAGACTATCTTATGGAGAAGTGTTTGCTGCTCCTCATCATGCAAATCTTGGCGATGGATGGACGCTATATCGAGGAGACTATTCTGAGATTTCACTCGAACCTGGTGACATAGTCCGGGGCAACAATGACTGCCATTCCGCAGTCGTTTGGAAAGTCGAAAATGGAAAAGTATATGTTGTTGAGTGCTGGGGAAGTGTCAATAACAAATTATCGTGGGGGTTCTGGAACGGTACTCCAGACTGTGATTCAGAGGATAAAATAAAAATACTTGCGACCTATATCATTAAAGCTCCCAAGAACAAAGAGACTGTTTGTGTGTTTTTTGATGGAAACGGAGGGGTCTGCGAAAGAGAAAGTAAGCAAGTAGTTGTCGGAGATACCTATGGGGACCTGCCCGTTTGTCGCAGGGATGGATACAGTTTTGTGGGTTGGTGGCCAGAGCGTGTTGTTGAAACAGAAGAATACCACTCACAGAAAAGGGTAATAGCATCCTACGATCATGCCTTGTATGCACACTGGGCAAAAACGTTTAAAATTGTGAACTTGGCAAATAATAAGTGTCTGAACATATGGGGAGAGAATCTCAAAGAACTCCATAATGAATTGAATGTGACAATTTGGCGTGATACCGGATCGAACGAACAAAAATGGCTGATCGCAGATCATAATAAGAATTCAATTCGTTCAGTTATTGACCCGGAATATGGGCTAAATGTATTCAGATCAGGGTTCCCTTTCAACTGCAACATCAGAAAGATAGCTGGCAATGAATGTGATGCGGTTATAGATTTGATACCTTGCGGAAAGTCATATTTGATTAAGTTGTCTAACTATCCGCTCTATCTGTCTATGAGCGGATATGAAGACGGGGCGAATGTATTCTGGGGATATAAGGACGTGAACCTGAATCAAATGTGGAGCATTGTTCAGGATACTGATTAGTAATTAAAGAAGCCCCCATTGAATTCAAGAATACTTGATTTTAACACATAAAAACGAATTCACTCTTTCTGCTGTATATCTTTTCAAATGGGTTATTCGCCTTGTCCTTGCACAGTGACAGGTGGCACCTGCCAGCAAATAGGCATAGTCCCCTCTTGGCGGAGGGGACTTTTTCAATCGTTCCTCAATGTGAACAACAGACTGCTTTTGCCGCCGTGGTTCCGGTACCGTTGTTCTGTTTGAATCAATCCTTCCTTCCGGAGATCCCGTAAGGCGCGACGGACGGTGGACTGTGACAACCTCAGTTCACGAGCAATTGTGGGAATTGCCGGCCAGCACTCACCATCCTTATTAGCCCGATCCGCAAGATACGTATACACCGTGACGGCTCGGTGCGGAAGATTTGATTGGTATACTGAATCAAGTTTGCTCGTAACACCCACCCCCTTTCTAAAAGAGAATCGACTCACCCGTTATTCATGAAGAGGAAGAGGCTTCGGCTGCCTGTTTCTTCTTTGATTCTTCATCGAAGACTTATGTGTGTTTGTCTCTTTTTGTACCGGTCCGGGCATACCGCCTCCATCACCTTCGCCGTCATATTCATAGAGTACTTCAGGCATGTACTTTCGCGCGATCTTATCCATTAGTTCCGATTTGCTGGCGTATTGGACAGTTCTATTGCCATTCTCGGCCACAGAGTATGGATTGTCCTTGTCAAAATCTATCCCCCACTTGAAAAACAGTTTAAGACGGACACGCATCGGATGAACACCGGTTTTCATCACAATGAACTCTCCCTTTGGTAATGATTTCAGTTCGTCGGGTGTGAGGAGGGGGCGCTCCATCATTTGCAGAGATTCCGAGGGATCGGATTTGCTTCGGGAAACCGAGCCGGACATAACCGTGCGGCTTCCTAACGCTTTTGATAGAGTATCAGCAGAAGAACTATTCGGAGCGAAGCCGCCAAACAGCGTAATCTGTGTATTGTCAACTATTATTTCCGCTCCTTCTTTGCCGTAATTCCTTTCGAGTTGGGCAAAGGACTGGATGATCGGGACTATTTGCAGACGTCTGGACCGGGATGCACTGAACATCATCTCCGCAGATTCGATTTTCGGCAAAGTCCCGAACTCATCACAGAAGAACACACAGCGGTTTTTGAGCTGACCGCCGTTTTCATCAGCTACGGCCAGGATCTCACGGTAGAGCTGCTGGATGATAAGTGAGATCATGAAGAAGGTGTTGGGATTCTCCTCCGGCATGATGATAAAAATGGCTGATTTCTCACTGCAGAACTTCTCTGCGTCGATTTCTGTATCAAAGCACAAGAGCTGCTCCAACTCCGAGTCCAGGAAGGTGTTAAGTCGGGACAAAGCAGTGGACATGACAGAAGCCATACTCTGTTCGGCGGTGTTCAAAGCTGCCCCGGCAAACCATTTTGCTTTATGATCGCTCGGGAGCATCTCCATGAGCTGTTGGAACTGGTTTTTGCCTTTCTTCCCCGATGGAGCCAACAGCTCCTGTATTATTTTGAACACGGATACGATGTGCCGTTCCTCCGGCCTGCAGAACTCTGCCACAAGCAGGATCGTTGACATCAGGAGACCTTCCGCCGCGTCGTAGAAGTAGGCGTTCTGACCGAAACTCGCCGCATCCATGCCGGAGAGGATTATGGTCTTGGAAATGATCTTCGCATACTTCTCAGCCTTCGCCTTGTAGACGAGGGTGTCGGGATTCGCCTGGTACAGATCCATATACTTATTGACGAGGTGCAGAAGGTTGTTGCCGTTGGATCGGGTTGGATTACGCAGATCTATCACTGAGACATTGTAACCATAGACTTTCGCGATGTTGCCGTAGTTGCGCATGACGTCGCCTTTAGTATCTGTGGAGAGAAAACTCATCCCGCTGGCACATGCGTACTCGATACAAGGGTACAGCCAGAAAGCAGTTTTGCCCACTCCTGCCGCTCCGATCATGAGCACGTGGACGTCACCGGTATCTACCATCGCTGTGGTATTTCCTGTACATCCGACGACGATGCCTTGAGGAAGAGGTTTGCCGTCTTCGTCTGTAGGAATCTTACCATTCTTGGCTTGTTCCCGCCATTTCTTTGGAGTAAACGGGATATGCCTATACACTCTCCGCTGTTCTCCCTTGGTCATCCAGCGGGCTGTTCCGTGCTGTCCGTCGCCGACTGTCTTTGATTTGATGTTGTTGAGGCTGTAAACGCACGCCAGCAGAGTGATTCCTCCGAGGACGCTGAACATAACAGCGCCAACGATAATCAGAGTCCGAATACCTGACACGGTTTCTTCACCTCGCTTTCTTTTTGATTCATAGATAAAATATCTTCGTTCCAGTCCTTATGCTCAGGAATGAGGATTTTTGAAGTTATTCCTTGTATGAGCAGCCTGTCTCTGATTCGTTTTGCAGCCATCTGTCCCGGCTCATCGCTGTCAAAGCAGAGAAGCACCTCATTTATCTGAGGATTATCCTTCAACATCTGGATCAATACTCTGTCCGACACGGAACAGGAGGCGGCGTAACTGTGGTCTCGCCAATTCTCCTTATGCATAGAAATAAAAGAGAGCATATCTATCGGCGCCTCAAAGAGAAACACATACCTGCTTTTCCCGGTCCAGTGAAAGCTGTACTCCGGCATACTGCCGTCGGCATTTCCCTTGAATGTGCTTCTGCTTCCTGTCCCTCGCAGATTTGCATGGCGGGGAACACCCTCCGGATTATAACCTACGAACACTGCGTTGTGGTATTGAGCCGACTCATAGATCATTTGCTCGTGAACAAATGCATACACGACATCTTGGTCGAGCCCGCGCTTCGACAGAAGATAGGCGAGTACCCTACGGTTGTTATCGTTGTGTGGAGGAAGTTCAAACTGCTTTTTCGGCTTGCTCTCAACAGGAGGCGATATAGCCAACGTTCCTTCAGAACTGTTAAGCAAAAACGCAACCGCTTCCGGATAGTCTTTGCCGTAGAATCTTCGGACAAAGTCAATGGCGTCCCCACCCTGCTGATCGTACTGATGAAACCACAGGTTCCCGCGGATGGTGACTTTCTGCGATCCATCCCCCCACTCGTATTCTGACCCTGATCGCTTGAGCGTTTCTCCCTGCGAACGGAGCAGGTCGCAGATGTCTCTTTGACGAGCGCGTTCTCTTTGCTCGTCCGTGAAATGAAAGTATTTCGTTGGCATAAAACCTCCTTCTTCGGATTTCGTGTATTGTCGTCGTTCAATTACTTGTCTGTTTTTGAGTTATGTCGCGCTCTATTATAGATAAGTATAAGAAACTACAAAAATCTGTTTTAAATACTTGACTTTTTGATTTGGATCTGCTATTCTATTATTGAAAACTGTATCAAGTTGCAAAAATCTATAATAGGCGGACGGAAACATGGAAATAAAGCGTGACTATTATCTCAACAAACTAATCAGTCGAAAAGTCAACGGTTTGATAAAAGTCATAACCGGAGTTCGTCGCTGCGGGAAATCCTATCTGCTGAACACACTGTTTTTCCGCCATCTCCTTGACAGCGGCGTTTCTGATGACCATATTATAAAATTCGCTTTCGACTCAGCCGACGACCTGTATCTGATAGGTGAGAGTTTGATTGAGCTTCAAAAGAATAACAAAAAAGTTGACCCTGAAAAGTTTATGGCATATATCCGTTCACGAATCATTGACAAGGAAATGTATTATCTCCTTCTTGACGAAGTACAGATGTTGGATTCTTTTGAGGCGGTTTTGAACGGATATTTACGCAAAGACAATATGGATGTTTTCGTTACGGGAAGCAATGCCAAATTCCTATCAAGTGATATCATTACGGAGTTCGCGGGTCGTGGAGACGAGATCCACATGTACCCACTCAGTTTCTCGGAATTTATGACCTATTTTAAGGGTGACAAGTACGAGGGGTTGTCTCAATATATGCTCTACGGTGGTATCCCGCTTGTGGTGCTGAGGGAAAATGAAAAGGATAAGGCCACAACTCTTGAAAATCTGTTCAGTGAGATATACATTCGGGATATAGTTGCTCGTCACGGTGTTCGCAAGAAGGGAGAACTTGAAGATCTCTTGAATATCGTATCCTCTGCGGTAGGCTCACTCACCAATCCGGAAAAACTGAAAAACACATTTCACAGTGTCAAGAAGTCAAGGATCACTTCTGCGACGATCAAGAAATACCTCGGTTATTTTGAAGATTCGTTTTTGCTGGAGTCAGCACACCGATACGATATAAAGGGGAAAGCATATATAGAGACTCCAAAGAAGTATTATTTCTCCGACCTCGGCCTTCGAAACGCAAGACTGAATTTCCGACAATATGAACCGACACACACAATGGAGAACGTCATATACAATGAACTTCGTATGCGTGGGTATAGCGTTGATGTCGGTGTTGTTCCTGTTGCGGAGAAAGATCAAAAAGGCCAGGTTATCCGAAAGCAGCTTGAAGTTGACTTTGTCTGTAATCTTGGCTCGGGAAGATACTATATTCAGTCAGCTTATTCCATGCCCGATGAGGAGAAGCGAGCAAAGGAAACACGGCCATTTACAAAAATTGAAGATTCGTTCAAAAAGATCGTTATCACGAACGATGTCGTCCCACCTCAGTATGATGACCGAGGTATATTTACAATCAATATATATGACTTTCTTCTCGATCCGGCTGCACTCGAACACTGATCGCTACTTACCGCCTGTGGACATTCAAAACCACGGGCGATATTTCTATCCTTGTTTTAGTCCATGCGCATGTTTTTTCTCATCTATTTTTCGCTTCAACTTCCGGTCAGTAGTCTTCGTTGTATTCTGGCTGCCGAAATCAATATGATTCTGTATCATCCTGCTGAGGTAATGAAAAAGACGGACGCTGCCGAGAACAACATTGTGTCCTTGATCAGAATGATCCTCTTGGAATGTCCGGTCGGTCTGTTCCGGCTCGTTGTTTTTATTTCCATCGTAACCTTCCTGTTCGTCCTGTTTGTTGTCAATCGAACTGACTCCCAAGATTTTCAGGGCTTCCCGAATGACTGCATTTTTGATCGGTTTGAATTCCGGGTTGTCCACCAATGGAATGCGATCAGGCAGTTCTTCGGTGTAAGTGCGAATGACTTCCTCCCGCTGCTCATACCAAAGGTCATAGAGCGCAGCAATCCGCTCATCGGAAGCAAGCTCGGATACGATTCCATTCACAATGGCCTTGACGTCCGCTTTCAGATACCCGTATTGTTTTTTACCTCTCGTTTTTGACAGCCGTTCGGCAAGTTCAAACAGTTTGTTTTCAACAACAGGATTGTCATAGGTTCCGTTGTTGATCCGAGAAACGATTCCGGCGATCATCTCCCGACTCTGCGCACGAAGTGCATTTCGATGTTCCGTCTGCTTTTCATAAACAGAAAGCAGATCATCCGCAAAGACATCTTTTGCAAAGGCAGAGCGCAGATCCATAATGCCTTTCTGTGTGAGGTATGGCTTCGCCTGCTCGGAGGAGTAGACAATGAGATGAACGTGAGGATGGTGGCTCTCGTTATGAAAGGCGGCGTACCATTTTAGATCCTCCACGGGAATTTTGAAGTTCTTTGCAATCGTTTCCGTTTGAGTTCGAAGCATATCCCGCCAGCGTTTACCCGAATTGAAACCGAGTCGCTCCGCATCTTCTCGGCGAAGCGAAATGATCACCGTCCACACGTTGCCTTCGTACTTATTCAGTTCTTTGGACACATCTTCGAGTTTTACACGGACGCCATCGTCAGTAAACAAACCGTGGGAGCCAAAGCGTTCCGCTCTCGGACGGGTTGCGATGTAGTCTGCGTATGTTTTTACTCCGGCGGCTTCATGGGCGTTGTCCTCCAGGGCGCGAGTGATGAATTCCGAAGCGTTCCCAAGCGAAGGTTTCTTGAGATAGTCTTCGTACTCCAACATGGATTTGCTGTCCGGGAAGTCCCGAAGTATTTTCCCAATCAGTCCCTTCTGTTTTTCAGTTGCGGGGTCATTTTTGAAAGTGTCATCGACTTTCTCCACTCCTTCTCGGGTGGCAATATATTTTGCGTAGCCGCCAATACTCTGTTTTGCAGATGACTTCAGATATTTGAACTTAGTAATCAGCTTTGCCATCGGTTAGTCCTTCTGCCAGTCAAGCGCGTCCTCGAAAGAAAAGGAACCGTTGAGGCGTTTGACTTCTTTGACGCAGTCGCCGCGCAGTCTTTCAAGTGACAGCGGATCGATGTCTTGCTGAAGCGCAACGAGATTCTGCATGATAGCAATCTCGACTGCCAACTTGAACATCATTCTGTTCTGCCGGTTATCGCTTTCAGCAACAATACTTTTCAACGTCGAGATCACCACGTTGGGGAGATACTCTCTTGCGTTCTGTGTGGAGAGGTATCCGGCATAGAAGCGGATGGCTTTTTCTATGAATTCGGATTTGCTTCTGCAGTTGTCATCTTCGTACAAGCGATCCATAAGCTTGATCGTCGATGGTCGGAGCCAGGACTGAAACCTGCGCTTCACTTCCTTTTCTTTTGGTGTTTTCTCGTTATTCATCGGTATCACTCCTGTTCCTCGGACGGCGCCGTTCATGGCACCGTAAAATATCCTTGTAAAGACGGTGTTTTCGGGTATGACGGCACCGCATTCAGGCGTCGAGGCGTGAAATACGGCACCGTAATTCTTTGCGTGGCAAAACCGTCAAAAACCCTTGTGCGGTCGGCATTGCCGTCCGCTGTAAGCTGAGGAGGAAGCCATATTACGGCACCGCCTCTTTCTCCCGCTTGATTTTTGACCCTGTCGAAAATCCTCCAAATGGGCATAATCGTCGGTCTGAACGTCTGCTCGAAACCGCCTCAAATTCGGCTCGTGACCACCTTGTGGGTTGTTGTTCGTCCTGCTTCGGAAAAGCCGACACAGGGGGTTCACGGCTCCCACGGTGGGCTACATCTGCAGACTGGGGCTCTCGTCTTCGCCCTCATCGAATGTGATCTCTTTGCCTTCGAGAGCGGTAGCAAAGATTTCTTGCCTGGCGTCCAGGGACAGACCTTCTTTGCGCTCCGCTTTGTACATGGCCGTTGACACATCCTTGAGGTTGTACGTCAACCACTTGTTGTCGCTGCTCTCACAGACGCTCACTGTGTCGTGGTCGAAGTCAAACTCAACGAGCGAGGTGATCCTCGGATCATTCGGCATGGCGTTGCACAGAACAGAGAACGTCACATCGTTGATCGACTGGCACCCGCTGAAGTTCGACTGCGCAATACTGTCCAGCGTATATTTCCCGATCTCGTCTTTGAGAGTAGAGCGATACAGATTGGCGATGCTGTAAAAGTTGTTGCGTAGCTCCGAGGTAAAGAAAAAGTCGTCATCTCCTTCATGGAAATGAACGACAGCAAAGCGACGGGAGGCTTCCCGCACAGCAGCTTCACGTTCTCTCTCCAACTCGATCTGCGCCTCCACCTCCATGCGCTCATGCTCGGGAACGGTCTGCTCATAGAAACGGTCGAGCAGATTCTGGAGCTCGTGTTCGACACTGCTTCCTTCTTTCAGCAGATAGCTTTCCAGCTTTGCAAGTCGGTGTTCGTTGAAATACAAAACGAGTTCTTCGTCAGTCATGATCGGTCCCCTCCGCGGTCGGTTTCGGCTCTGCTTTCTGCCTCCGCACCTTCGGAGTGGGAGGCTCCGCATTACCGGAGCGCAGACATAGGAACTCTCTGACGCCAGCGGGTACGTTCTTTGCATAGAGCGTATCCAGCGATTTGGTCAGCTCGTCCTCGACCAGTACCCCTTTCTGTTCAAGGTACAGTTTTAGCGTGGAGAGTTTTTCTTCATCATAGGATACGCTGACTGATATCTTTTTCATTTGATTCATCTCCTTACATAGTCATTCCGAATCCGGTATCGACGCAAGCGAGTGAGGCGTCGTTGAGAATTGTGAGACCGTTGTTGTAGTCCTCGACCATTTTCTCGGCCTCGGTCTGCCTGTGCTTTGCGTCGTACCATCGGGACTCCATTTCATCAATGGTTTTTTCGATGCTGTCTGGATGGACGTGACAGGAATAGTAACCGGCCGCGTCAAGGAACTGATCGCGGCCGTGCTTCCTATATATCCCGTACACCGATTTCATTTTTCCGTGCGCCACAGTTCATCACCTCACATGGTCATCCCTTGAAAGGGTTCTTCTTCCAGACCATCTTCCTTGGAAGCTTCGTCCTCACATTCGATCTGCTCATTCTGAAAGAGCTGCCGCGCCATAGGGATGTACGCTGTGTAGCGAGCATAGTCATATCCTTCCGGATCGACAAGAATTCCGTCATCAATACCTTCACCGAGTACCAGTATACAGGGTATGGGATTGATTTTATCGGATTTCAACTCTTGCAAATGATCTTTTATGAAATCACGGTCAGACAGGGGATCCCTCATGAAGTTACTGAACTCAGCATGCGAAAGTTCCACGACGCACACGATCTCACAACAATCCGTTCTGATTGTTTCCTGCTTATTCCTCAACTGAACATTGACAGTCATAGGTGTTCCCGTCATGTCCCAGGTGTTCTTTTCTTTGTCCATAGTTTCATCCTAATTATCCTTTCTCCCGTAGCGATTGAAATACGCACTTCCGTTTGCCGCTCTCCGGATTCTGACTGTTTCACTCTGATCCAGAGGAGCTTCAAAATGGATCAGAACATAGTCTGACGCCTCACGAACTGACTTCGCTTTTTTAAGAGCAGACAGAACGTCGGGGAATTTTGTTTCAAGTTCGTCACACAGAAAAGCAAGCTGCATATCCAAATCACCGACGGACTTCTCCTTCTTTTTCGCATAAGCGAGCAGAGGAGTCTTCCGGCTTTCAACCGTCCACTGCGCGAGACCGTATCCTGCGCTGTCCGTTCCGAAATCAGAATAGCTTCCTTTATCAACCGCTTTCGTATAGGAAACGTCGGTGAAGCCGAGACTTTCCTCATATCCGTCCTCAAGGTTATTTGCACGCAGTCCGCTTTCGGCATACAGATTCCCCATCAGACCGGCCACACCGTATGGGTTGCCGATCTCTTCCAGAAGAACATTCCAGATATGCTTCTCATCCGGAGATTCATTCAGATCGTCTTCGTAATAGGTGATATACGGGATCTTAAGCCAGTGGGTCCACGCCCCTTCATTGATAGGCGTTTGTAGAATACCCACTTCGGTCTGACTTGCATGGACGACCTGACCGTCGCCTATATAGATTCCGATATGTCCTTCCTGCCAAACAGCAAGACCGGGTATTTCCGGCATGGAATCAATGGTCCCTTTTTCGATGGCATTCTCAAACATAGCTTCCACGCTTATGTCCGGCATCCCGTTTGTTATATACTCTATTTCGCCTGTCTCGGGGTCGAACCAACTGTACCCTTTGATCAGCCCGATGCAGTCAGCCGTCCGTCTTCCAAGCCAATGCTTTTCTATGAATTCCGCGTACTGACCGACTCCGTCAGGGTATTGTTCGACTTTTGCCTTAAATAGACTTCGCGTTAATATCTGACCGAACGTTCCGCAAACATATCCCCATTTTTTGGAGTACGCGTTCTTCGCCCATATCACCAGATCAAGGTTGTTCTTGGTTTCTGGATCGACGTACCCCACAGTCGATATTTCCACAGCACGAATCGAATTCATAAGGTTCGTGAAATCTTTGTCGGAAAGATCCGTACCGAAGGATTCGTTCACGGCAGAGATGAGCTCGGCGTCCGACTGATCTTTTTCAAAACACCCGACCAGTTTGTCAACGAATCCATCTTCCTCGGAAAAATGAGAAAGCGCAAGCACGTAAAGCACTTGCGCCTCTTTGACCCTCTGACCGTCGAACTCGGCCTCTGTCATTTTATCTTCGATTTCATACATGGTGTCCTCGACGTGCTGAAGTTTCGCCTTTTCTTCCTCTGACAAGTTCTGTACTACAAGAGTCTGAAGGCGGTTTGTATCAATTGAGATATCTCCTTTGGAAATAGCAATGATTGCCATAAAGGGGAACAGGACGATAAACAGAATAATGAGGATGATCATTATCGCCTTGTTTCTCAGTTTCTTGTTTGTCGCTACCGTAACGGCGATCTTCTTGAGCGCCGCGGCAACTGTTGCACTCATCACCGACCTCCGGCTTTACCGAACAGGGCGGCCTTGTAGTCGGGAGCGATGACCTGCAGAAGATATCTCTCGTTACCGCACCGGAACAGGCATGTACCTCTTTCGGGATATTTGATGAGTTCGAACTCTGACGGCTCAACCTGCAGGGCGTCCATATATTCCTTCGGATTTATCTGGCCAGGGTTGAACAGGAACTGATGAGTAGGAATGCTGAACAGCGGCTTCGTGAATTCCCGGATGGACGGAATCAAAAAATCCTCGATGTTCTGGCTTGCCAGAATTATCGAGGAATCTTTTTTTCGGACGCGCTTCATTGCGTTCCTGATATATTCGATTGCCGTCATATTGGTGAGGAACAGATAGAGCTCGTCGATGCTTGCGGCTGTGTTGCCCTGCCCGAGAAGCTGATTGCTCATAAAGGATAGGACGTTGAACAGCATGGCGTCCTTGAGCCGTTTGTTTGTATCCATCAGACCCTTTACACCGAACACAAGGAAATGGCTGTCCGTAATGTTGGTGTGCCCGTTGAAATACTTTGACTCAGCCCCGACGCACATGGAGTGGATTCCGAGGCATACGTCCTGCAAGGTTTCCTCGGTATAGAGGTATTTCCTTTGCCGGTCGTAACTGTAGAATTCTTCCTCGCACAGTTTGTAGAAGTCCTCCATGATGGGGAAGTCTGTGGGTTTCTTTGTACTGTAGTCGGTAGTGTCCGTGATACCGAACCGTGCGTACAATTTGGAGAGAAGAATCTCGATGGTATCGATCTGCGTATCGGAAAAGTCCTTATAGCTGCGAAAGAAATCTTTAAGAAATGCGATATGCTGTGACAACCTTGTGACCTTTTTGAATGCTTCCGGCGTGGTGGCGTCGATATCCTCGACGACGTCTGTCCACGCTTTCGGTTCCAGCGGGTTGATGGTATACTCGCCGCTCATGAAATCGATGTAGCAACCGCCGAGAGCGTTACAGAGTTCTTCATACTCTGACTCAGGGTCAAGGCAGATGATTGCTTTGCCCGATTCGCGGATATTGGTCAGAATCAGCTTGAGCAGATAGCTCTTACCCTGACCGCTGTTTCCGAGAATCAGAACGTTGCTTGTGGTCTTATCCTCCGCACGGCGGTCAAAGTCAACGAGGATGTTCGTGCCATACTTGTCTCTTCCGATATACAGTCCCTGGGGATCAGTCTTTCCTGAGAAGTTGAACGGATAAAGGTTTGCCACACTGGACGCGGGAAGAACTCGTTCATACTGCGCCCCGAACTGGTTATATCCCGTCGGTATCACGGACAAGAATCCCTCTTTCTGACGCAAGGTCAGTCTGTCGACGGAGATCTTCGACCTTGTCAGTTCCATCGCGATATCGCTTTGCAGTTCTCTCAGTGCGTCCATATTTCTCGCTTTCAGTTCAATGAACACACTGCAATGAAGAAGCGGTTCCTTATTTTTTCGAAGGTTGGCGAGAAGTTCGATCACGTCCTGAAGGTTACCTTCGGCTTCGATGGTCTCATTGACGTCATTTCCACCGCTTTTGAGTTTATTTCTCCTGGTAGCGTTCTGAATTATCTTCCTTTGCTCCATACTCTCCACCAGACGGTGATAGATACGAAGCGTCACACCGCTTCTGTCAGCAAGCTGTGACAGAATGGCCTGTTCTTCAGTGGACGGGGGATATTCCCGGATGACCCACACGGATCGGTAACTGTCTCCAACAACATAGTGGTCGGATAAAAACTTCACGGATCCGGGCAGGATCATATCGAAGAAATCTTTCGTCCGGATCTTCTCCATCTGTGCCGGAGTCATCATTTTCACTTTTTGTTTAAACAATTTTCCCTCCTTCTGCCGTTCTGCGATGCCATTCTGCGATGCAATTCTGCGACGCAATTCTGCGATGCAGAAGGGCAAAAAAACAGCCGCTTTGCGTTTTGAAACAAAGCGGCTGATATTCATTTTTGTATTTAGATTTTACATGGTCATCTGCGGGCCTTCATTTTCGCAAATATAGATATTTACGCCTTTCTCGTCTATCTCCTTCAGCAAGAGTTTGTTGTGGATGTCGTTGTAATGGATCACGTTTACTTCGGAGTCGATCTCCCGGTAAAATCCCCGAGCCATTTTCATAAACTCATCTTCGCTTATATCGGGGGCATCAATGGCAATATCAATATCGCTTATCATGCCGCAGCGCATTGTCACTGCACTGCCAAAGACAATCAATCTCTTTATTCGTTCATCTTCTTTTGCAAGATCAATCGCCTTCTGCGCAGCTCTTTGCTTAGTAGGAAAGACATACTTTATTGTGTCATCCCCACTTGTTACAACGGGAAACACGCGCGTCTTTTTCTCGGCTGACACTGTTGTCTTCAAGATTGTCACCCCCCTATCTTCTGTATCTACATCTATTGTACCAAGTTTGATTCGTTTGTCAACCTTTTCTATATGGCTGTACATGTAGTGAGCTGTGACAGAATGGCCTGTTCTTCAGTGGACGGGGGATATTCCCGGATGACCCACACGGATCGGTAACTGTCTCCAACAACATAGTGGTCGGATAAAAACTTCACGGATCCGGGCAGGATCATGTCGAAGAAATCCTTCGTCCTGATCTTCTCCATCTGTGCCGGAGTCATCATTTTCGGTTTGCCGAATGCCAATTGCGTTTACCTCCTGTGCAATGATAATCAGGCGACTGTTCCTGCTGCTTCCATAGCACGTGGACAGCGTCAGCAGACGGTCGCCGTAACGGGGGATCTCCCCGACTACAATACTTGCTTTTCCGATAATTCTCTGTACAGTTTCATTGAATCCGTCTTCCGATCCCGCGTTGATAAAACTGTACCATGAGTCCGACTTATCAACGACTGCTACTGCAAATACCTCGAATTCTTGCGCTCCGTTCTCTGTTTCAAACAGGATTCTCTGATCAGAAGGAATGCATCCCTCATTCAGATACTCCACGAGAGAGGAAAACATGGTTCCGTTTCGCATATTGTGGCCATAGATAATGAGGTTGTCGCTGTCTGGGGAACAGCGGAAATCCAGAAACGGGACGCCTGAATCACTGTACTGCTGATAGAAATTCATGCGAAGATATTTCTGAGGCCACTCCGGGGTGCACATAACCGGATAGTTCACGTTGGTATTGTCGATAGAGAGCCATCCAATACAGTCGCTGTTCATACTGATAAGAAGAGGGACGTCATGGAAAATCGAGCCTGAATGGACTCCGGATTCCTCTGACTGGTTCACATCGTCGTCATCTTCGCTTTTCGTTTCTTTGTTTGCCATATACCTCGATTCACCCGAATCCGGTATTTCTGCCAGTTTCGCAAGCTCGGCGAAGTTCTCTTTATCTTTTTGGCGGCTGTTATGTTCCTGAAGGATTTCAAATCCGCAGAAAGACGTCACAGCCAACAGCAGAAAACAGAGAATGACAAGAAAAAGTCTCCGGTTATTCTTCGCTTTCTTCATCTTCGTCCACCTCAAAGAACTGTTCTCCGTCGACGTCAGGCATCTGCTCTCCGTTCATGCTTGCCTCGAAATACAAAGCGAGGAATCGCTTTATATCCCCCTTCCGCATTCTCCTGACCTCGAAGCCCTGTTCGGAGATGATCTTTTCCACGCGGTTGGCCATGTCAAAGACCTGCTTATCCTTGGAGGCTTTGACTCTGGCAACAAAGAGGAACTGACGGGCGGTCGCCATTTCGACCTGCACGTTATCAAGGAACTCTATATCCTTTTTAAGGAGTTTTCTGACCTTCGGGTTTTGCTCGCAGTCAAGTCTCTTGCGGAGGTACTCTTTGTTATCGTCAAAGCACTCAGAAGAGTCCGTACAGGTGATCTCAATATCGGGGATCGAAGACAGAACCATCATCAGATGGCGGATCTTGATCTCGATATTGACGTAGGACAGTACCGAGATATTGGTCGGGCTGACAAGATAGAAAAGGAGTTCTCCCTTTTGAGTCATGAGACCGTATTTGGTAAACATCTTCACGCCGATGAACTCCTGCACTGAGCGGCCTTTTCTTCTTTTTCGCTGTTTTTTCTGTTCGGGCTGTTTTAACTGCTTGTTCCTTTCAGGCAAGGCGCTCACCTCCATTCGTAATACTGTTGTGTAGTAATGAAATACCGACCCGCATACCTGATAAAATCGAGAATTGTCGTATCATCCATCCGGATCGTAAGAAATCCATAGCAGAGCGTGGCTGCCGCAGGGAAAACCAGACGCAGTTCCACTAGAGCAACTATGGAGAGAAGGGCGGCAACGCCCATAATAGCGAAATCCCGCAGACTCCAGAGCCACAGATTCGCCGTGGCCTTGAGATTCTGTGGATAAATATATCGGGTCATAATAATCCTCCAAAACAAAAACGGACGCTGTGATATCTCACAACGTCCGTGATAAGCTTATGGGCATCTCCGGTCCTACATCGTCAGATTGAACGTTTGGTCCTCGCCCTCGATCTCCGGGGAATCGCTCATCCTGATCATATCGCCGACGATCCTCTGCCCGTTCAGAATGAAGTTTTTCACGAACTCCCCGTCGCACTCTATGGGGATCTCGTTTATACACTCATCGATAATGCTTTCGGTTATCTCAGGGAGATTCATTTCTCTGTACATTTTCGCCGCTTCGGGATCACCTTGCAGGAACTCCCGGAAGAAACGGATCAACCCGTCGTGTTCCCGGGTGACGTCTGCGGGATACCCTCTTGAGATCAGCGCGATGTTGTTGTCGTAGTTCGGAGCCATCTTGACTATCTCTCCGCTGTGAACGTCACGCAGGAATCCGAAGTTTTCAGTGTGCCGGTCCATATTGTAGCACACGGTATCCATCCAGACGATCAGCAGATACTGTCCCGCGAGCTCATGCGAAAGCCCCGATATAGCCCTGAAGCAGTCGTCGAGATCATCGTTATCGCCCATGATGGAGGAGATGGGCTCAAAGTTTAAATCCGTTCCTCCGACGAAGTTCTTCGACCGGATGTACCCGTCGTCCATTTCATAGTGAGCCATATCGAGCCCGAGCTTTTCTCCGAGCCGGCAGATGAAGAGCTCGGAAAAATACTCGTTCCGGTTCCCGCTCTTGTACATCCACCACTCTCCGTCGATCAGCCGCCAGCACTTTTCAAAGCTTCCGGTGTTGGTCAGCTCTGGGGTACGCGACGGTTTATGGGAGAATCCGTTGGGATCTCCGCGAAGAGCTAGAGTGTCAAAGTAGTTTTCACGGAACTGGATATCCTCGTATTTTGCGGTCGATCCCTCGGGTTTGAACCAGTATCTGTCTGTGACGGTAGCGGCGTTGACCGCCAGCGCAGTCTGTGCATTGTCGGCGGTACGGAGACGCAGAGCTTTTTTCAGAAGGCGCGAATTGGTCCTGTGCTCATCGATGGCGCGGGACGCGAGCCATCCCTCAACATTTCTTGTTCTTTGCAGGTAAAGGGGGAGGAGTGTTTCGTTACTCTCGGTTATCTCTCCGTTTTTGACGGTCGCGACCACCCGATCTTCCGACATAACTGCCCCGGTTATACTCGACATGTTCCTCACCGCCTTTCTTCTGAGGTTCGTTTCGCGAACTCCTTCCGGAGTCCGCTTCAACTCTTTGAGCTCAGCCTGAAGGTTCTTTCGTTTTTCCACCTGACGTAATACCTCGTCATATTCGGCTGCTTTGATATATTTGCTTTTCAGTTTCCCGTTCTCCATCCACTGAAGGTAAAACCGTTCTTTGCCGTTGATCGTCTTCTTCGATATATATCCGATCGGCAATCCTGCGAGTTCTTTTTCGATCTGCTTCATTCGTTCCGTTGCGGTCTGCATTTCGGGTCGCCTCCGATACTGATGCTTTTTCTATATTGTAACCTATATCCGCGCAAATGTCAATAGGTTATTTCCCCGTCGCTCTTGCAAAGCAAAAGCGACACCACTGTCTTATGTGGAGTCGCTTTTTCTGAAATACTGTTCATGGCATGAGCTTCCGATCCTATTCAGCACCTTAAACCATTCGTGGTTCAAGTTCTTCCTGTTCAAACAGAAGCACCCCTTCTCTTGCTATTTTTCGTTCCAGCGAAGCCGAGCGCTGCCGCTCCATAAACCTGCTTCTGTGATACACGACAACGTCCATCGGCTTGGATTGCACGGGATATATTGCGCGTCGTATTTTCTTTATCGCATCCACCGGGCGCATTCCGGAGTCGGGAATAACAACGCACAAATCGTAATCGCTGTTTTTGTTCGGGACGCCGTAAGCATAGGAGCCAAAAAGGTATATTTCGCTTACATCGACAACCTTTCGAATCATCCGGCAGATGATTTCCAAATCATCTTTCACTTCTTTTCTCATCATGACAACTCCTCGGACTGTACTTTGTTATGCCTTGTTCCTCCGGCAGATTATCATCTTGATCATCATCCTCCCGTTAATTGTATCGAAAGACCGAAGTAATATCAAGGGGTTTTGAACAAATTCATAAAAGCCTGCTGCTCGTCTCATTTCCCCGTCGCTCTGGCAACACTCCGAGTCAGATTGATTGCGGTGGTAGTCGCATGAACGACGCTCATCATGTTGACTTTGACAGAACTGTCGAGTCCGAACTGCTGAGCGATTCTGGGCACTTCGTTTGCCGCAAGCATGATTCCGAGTCCAAGGAGCATATTGTTCGGGAACGTCATCAGCCCGAGGAAAAGGAGAGTTGTCTGCATGAAAGCAGTCAGGCAAATGGCCGCAACCTGCTTGCACCACTGATTGAACCCGTCTGAGTACCCGCGCGGAACGCTGAACATGTACAGACTCCCGACAGCCATCTGAACGAGAAGAATACCTCCTCTCTTGATATTCTGGAAGAATATCTTTATGACGCAGTAGGCAAACGCAATCAAACACAGAAGACCGAGCAACCCGAAGTTTGCAAAAGTCCCGGGTGAGAATGACCCGACAAGTATCCTAAGTCCTGTCGATGCAAGATTTTCGTTAATTCCTCCGGCGGCCATGATGACCAGATCATGAGAAAACGTATTTTGCAGAGTGATGCAGAACTTGTACAGTTCAATGGGGACGACCCCGATCATACTGCAGGCAAAGAATCCTTTCAGGATGTTTATACTTGCGGTTTTGATGTTGGCTCTTCCGGACTGGTACTCTATCGCCACGTCAAAGACAGCCACAACTGTTCCGGCCGCGAAAAGGGCCCATCCGAACAGAGTAAACAATCTTACTGTGGCCTGTACCCACGAAAGATCAAATATCTCAGCGCCCATATTGCCGATCATCTCAAAGAAGTTGGCGATGGCGTTGTAGACTATCTCATAGAGCCACTGCAGAATCGAGTCGAATACTGTATCGGCGATTGACGAACCGACGAAACCGAAAACGTCGCCTATTACCTCTCCGATACCGGATAAAATATCTCCAAGCCAGTCAAACATTGGCTTTCACCGTCCTTTCCGGCAAGAGGCTGCGTGCGCAGCCTTCTTGCCTTGACGTCATGGCGTGGAGTGTTTTACAGGATCGACCAGATATACAAGGGCGCGGTCAGCGTGAAAATGAGGCAAGCGAAAAGGATACAGGGCGCTGCGAATTCAAACTGACCGTGCTTTCGGTATTCAAAATATGAGGTGCCGACCTTGACAAAGAACAGGATGGCAAGGATCATATCTATTACGGGGAAGACCACGTTGTTGACAACGGTCTGCACCTGCGACTTAGCCGAGTTCCAGGTGTTCTCAATAGCTCCCGATACGTCACCTGCCGCAAACGCGGTCACACTGAGTACGGCGATGACCGCGAAGCAGACCGCGGCGGAAAGAATGATCCTAAGGTGTTTCTTTTTCATATGCGTTATCCTCCTGATTCATATTTGATATTACCGGTTTTCATCATCGTCTTTTTTCTTGAAATACATAATGACGCATGCGATGGCGCCGCCAACGGCGACTGCGCCGAGACCTATCCACAGGCCGAGTTTGCTGTTGTCCCCTGTCTGCGGTGTCTCGGGCGGAGGAGTGACCGTCACGGTCTGATCCTCATCATCGATGTCGGCGTGAGCGGTAATCTCAACGTCATCGCGATACAGTTTTTCAAACACGACCAGCATTGTGCTTGTGGTGAGACCGTGAGCGTCAAAGGTGAACGTCACTTTCACCTCTCCGTTCCTGTCTTCGGGAGTAAAACTGACCTCTGCGACGATCTTTTTACCGTTTACCGTGAATTCCTCGCCTGTCGCCTTGTTCATAAGGATGCCCTTGAGGGAATACTCCTTGCCGGGAATGAGATCGCGGTATGATACCACATCCTCAACAGTTACCTTTCCGGCAGTAGTGACTTCCTTCTCGCCGTCGATGGATGCGGTGGTCCTGATTTCGGGGACATAGACGGTCACAGTCTGATCCTCATCTTCGATATCCGCATGAGACGCAATCATAACGTCCTCCCGATAGAGGGCTTCGAATACTACCACATCCGTCTTTCTGGTAATGACGTGGGAATCAAAGGTAAACTTCACCATGATCTCACCGTTTCTGCTTTCGGGGGTAAAGGCGGTTTCAGCCACAACCGGTTCTCCGTTTACGGTAATCGGTTCGCCCGTGGTATTGTTCATGAGTACCCCGCGGATAACGTATTCTCTGTGGGGAGTAATGTTGCGATAGGAAACGGTATCCTCAATCGTAATATCGCCTCCGACGGTCGTTTCCTTCCTTCCGTCAGCAGACGCTTCGGTCCTGATTTCGGGGATGATGACCGTGACCGTCTGATCCTCGTCCTCGATATCCGCATGGACAGTCAGTTCCTTGCCATCGCTGCAGAGACTCTCGAACACAACGATACTTGTTTCCGTTTTAATGAGTTTCGCGTCGAAGGTGAACAGCACCTCCACGCTGCCGGAAGGCGCTTCAGGGACGAAGGTTACCTCGGAAGTGATCTGCTCTCCGTTCTGGAGGAACGGTTCGCCGGTCGCCTTATCCATGAGAATGCCTTTGACGGTGTACTCCTTGCCGGGGACAAGGTGACTAAACTCGACCGTATCGGTGAGCGTGAACACCTCGGTGGCGCAGACTTCCTTCTCATCGTCGATAGTAGCAGTCGTACCGATCTCAGGAATCAAATCGTTGACTGCAGTGATCTCAATCACGTCGCCGTCCTCATCCACGGTCACGGGGTATACCGTTTCGTTTTCAAGATAGCCCTCAGCAGGGTGAATCTCATACACGACATAGTTTCCGTAAGCGACGTTTTCAAAAGCAAAGACGCCGTCCGAGTCAGATTCCGCGGTCAGCAGAGCGTTTTCCACGGTAAAATCAGTTTCATCCGCGCGGAAGAGACCAAACAGAGCGCCGGAGATATTTTCGCCTGTTTCACGGTTGACCTTATATCCCTTCACTACTCCATAGATCAGCTCGTTCGTAATATCTTCGCCGTCGTTCACTGCAATGTGAACGGAGGCGATCTCCTGACCGGCGTAATCGAATACGACGGGGTACTCCTTATCAGAGAGAACGTAATGACAGTCGGCGCCGATCTCTCTGACGTAGGTCTTTGCCCCTACGGGAAGATCGGTAGTGAATACGGCACACCCATTTTCATCACACGAGACTGCTTCGAGCATCCGGTCCGCGGGAATACTGCTGCCGTCCGCAGCAACGATGTCCTCGTCGGCAAACAGACCGAAGTTCACGGAAGTGATTTCCCCACCAAAGCCGACACCAAAGACGTCGTTCTGCTCCAAAACCTTGTGCAGATCGATCACGATCTTCTGACGCTCATTGAAGAAGCCGACGGAAGTTTCCGTGATATCCACCTCCTGACCCGCATAGGTCAGTTCCACAGTCCGGACCGCTGTATTGAGAGTCATTCCATAGGGAGCTTTTGTCTCTACGACGTTGAATCTTCCTAGGAACAGAGGATCGGTCGCCGCTTTACCGTCACTTCCCGTGACAAGAGTGGCAACGACTTCGTCCTTGGCGTAACGCAGAGTTCCGTCTGGGGTTAAGATATCCTCTGCGGCAGTAACGGTGTATTCGGCTCCCGCCATACCGCTCGTCTCATAGATAAATCGAATGCTGTCTTCTGCGTCCGTTACGGAGGCAAGGGTTTCACCAGTCTTTTCCACAGTGATGACGCCCATCTGAGGTGTGTTCTCCTTGGTCACGACAACCACGGTCACGGCGCTTTCCTCCGTGGAGTTTTCCTCGGCGATGTCGAAATACACGGGGTCGCTGTCAAGGACGTATCCGTATGGAGCAGTCACTTCGACCAACGAGTATCCCTTTCCGTATTCCAGTTTTTCGGGAGTGATCAGCATACCATCGCCACCCGTGTAGAAGGTGTCGATGGTGGTGACAGTCGGATAGGTGAATGTCATCTCCACCTTGTTGCCGGAAGGATCGTAGATATTGAATCCGATACCGGAGCATGGGATCGTCTTTCCCGTGGTGCTGTCAACCTTAACCACCTTCACATAGGAGAAGAAGTTGGCGTTGTTGATCAGATAGCGATAGATCTCACCGTCCTCACTGACGAACACGTCAAAGGGTTCCATCAGTTCCCGGCCGTCCCATCCCTTGATCTGGTGAACAGTGTATATGCCATAGGGCAGATCTTTTGTCTGTGCATAGCCGTTTTCATCACAAATCAGGTAGTCACGTTCGGTGTCTTTTGCGTTGTCATAGGAACCGGCGTTTTTCAGATAAACGGCAAATTCAGCGCCACTTTCGGGTGTCTCGATCTGAGTATCGCCGCTGTCAGTATGCTTGATGACGGCGACGCGGCCCTTTTTGACCTGTTCCGTCAACGATATGGCCTCGCTGTTGTACTCTGCCGTGTAATTCCCGGGAGCAACTCCTATCCGGACGCTGCCGGAGGTGACAAGGTATCCTTCGCTGCTGTCCAGTTCTTTGAGCGACCAGTCGCTTCCGCAGACGTATTCCTTTGTGGTGAACCTGCCGTCCGCGTCGGTGACGTAAGTGTCAATGAGTTCATCACCTTTAAAGACGCCGTATTTTGCTCCGGCAAGGGTCGCGTCGCCCTGTGCGGTACCGTTCTCTACGTCAACCTTGGTCACAGTGAGGGACCACTTCTTCAGAACGTTGTCGACGCTCTTGTTTGTGACCTTATTCCATTCAACAGCCGCCGTTTGTATTTCGGGAACGACATATCGGTCGGGTGTTCCCACCTCCTCGAGCATATATCCCGTGCCGATGAGAATATTGCTGAAGGTCGCAACGCCGCTCGAATCGGTCACTGCATACTCGTCCACAGGTGTTCCGCTGCCGGACGTCCCGTAAAGGTGGAATCTGACTCCGCTGACGAGTCCGTCCTCTGCGGTTTTTGTAACCTTTAGATCCCCTCTTTTCAGTTTGTTCTGAAAGGTTACGGTCGCAGTCTGACCGCTAACGACGGTCACTGTCTGCGACTGCTGGGGTTCGTAATTGTCGTATGATTGTTCCGTAACAGTGTATTCTCCGGGATTCAGGTTGTCTGCCACAAACGTTCCCGACGAATCTGTCACGAACGTCTTCTCATATCCGTTTCCCTTGACGGTGAACCTTATGCCCGATACTTTTCCGTCCTCAGACTTTTTAATGAGCTTTGCGGAGCCCTGAGACACTTTCAGTTTTACATATCCCTTGACAGGGTCGCTCACTTCTTCGGCAAAAGTCGCAAGATCCTGGGTTCCGTTTGCAAATCCGACCGTCCCGTCCGACCATGTTATGACTCCGCGGCGTTTGGACGTCTTTTTGTCCGCGGTAATCAAAATATCCTTGTCAGGAGCGTTTTTCACCGTAACTGTCAACTGGTTCCCGCTGACGCTGAAGGATACTCCCGATACGTCCGCGGAAAAAGAATAGCTGCTCAGTACGTTTTTGGAATCAGTAAGTTTGGCGACGTATTTGCTTCCATCCCACGTCAGATCCACGGTACCGGCTTTCCCCTGGGATCTCGAGCAGAAGGAAGGAACGACGGTATGATTCTTTACCGACGTTTCTATTCTGTTGTAA
>JAEEGL012996706.1_pt1 | contig 27923 bp, 22 predicted proteins | sample 9134231 | NCBI WGS metagenome assembly JAEEGL01 (sample SAMN16246548, study PRJNA631951) | gut metagenome | biome: gut microbiome; feature: rumen; material: fiber-attached | host: Bos | place: Iran: Karaj | collected 2018-10
ACATCTGGAAATTCCGGATTATAGGTGTGCGGGCCCTGTGCAGCTAAGCACCGTGAACCATGTCAGGCGGGGAACCGAGCAGCATTAAGCGGATCGCTGGGCGTGCCGCAGTCAGCCTGCACACCTATGCTCCGGAATTTTTTTGTCAGGCTGTCAGCCGGATCGGAGGCGCATATGGGCGACAGACTCCGAAAATATACAAAACAGCTCGGTAAGCTCGCATTTCAGGCGGGTCTGCCCGGCTTGCTCATCTACGGCATTCTGATCGGTTCCTTTGTCCTGCGCGGTACGCCGCACAATGACACGTTCATGCCGCTGATGTACCTGCGGCTCCTGTTTGCCTGCTATCTGACCGCGTTTTTGGTCACCTGCGTGCTGCACTATAAGGAAATGATCCACGCTGTCCTGCGTTCGGATGAACAGCTGATCGGCAAAAATTTCGGCGGCTTCCGCAGACAGGACAAGCTCTTCTGCTCCGGTATGGAGGCATATGCTGCGGACCGTCCGCGCGAGGCACTTGAATATTTCCTCGCAGTGCAGGATGAATTTGATCTGAGTGTTTCCGAAACAGGTGTGCTCGCCTTTTATCTCGGGCGCTGCTATCAGATGCTCGACTGTCCCTCGAATGCAGTTACCTATTATCGGAAGGCACGCGAAAACGGCTTCTCCGAACCGTTTGCAAAACTCTTTGAAGCAAGAAGCTGCTCCGAATGCGGCGACTTTTCAAACAGCCTTACCCTGTTTCAGGACCTGCTCGAACACGATCCGCCGAAGGAATTTTACTTTTTGTATACTGACATCGGCTATCTCTATATCAAGCAGAAGCAGCCGGAACAGGCGGAGGAATGGTTCCGCAAATCCATAGATCAGAAACAGAATTACGCATTTGCGCTCGGCGGCATGGCGATCGCCTCCCTGCAAAAGGGCGATTTTGCCGCGGCGCAGGATTATCACTATAAAGCGCTGGTCAACCGTCTGGACAATGCGGTCAGCTTCCGCAAATACTATGAGGAAACCAAGCGCCTGATGCTCGACGCGCATCCGGAATGGTCGGAGAAAACCGGCGCACATCCGGAACCGAAGAAAGCAGCAGAATCTGAAAGCTAAAGGAGCGTGAGAGGCTTTGGCAGCATATGAGGCGCTCTACCGCAAATGGCGGCCGCAGACCTTCGAGGATATCGTTGCGCAGCCGCATATCACGCGCACGCTGAAAAATCAGATCATGCATGAGAAAACCGCTCATGCCTATCTGTTCACCGGATCGCGCGGCACCGGTAAGACAACCTGTGCGCGCATCTTTGCAAAGGCGGTCAACTGTCTCAATCCCAAGGACGGGAACCCCTGTCTCGAATGCGAAATCTGCCGCGATGCCGAAGCCGGTACGCTGACCGATATCATCGAGATCGACGGTGCCTCGAACAACGGTGTCGAGGAGGTTCGCAGCCTGCGCGAAAACGCAGTCTATCTGCCCGTCCGGTGCAAATATAAGGTCTACGTCATCGACGAGGTTCATATGATGTCGCCCGGCGCATTCAACGCCCTGCTGAAAATCATCGAGGAACCGCCTGAATACGTCAAATTCGTCTTCGCAACAACCGAGATTCACAAGGTTCCCGCAACCATTCTCTCGCGCTGTCAGCGATTCGATTTCCGCCGGATTCTGCCTGCCGATATCGCCGGAAGAATCCAGTATATTTCCGAGCATGAGTCATTCGGCATCTCCGGTGCCGCTGCGCACCGCATTGCAATGCTTTCCGACGGCGGTATGCGTGATGCGCTGAGTCTGCTCGATCAGTGTGCCGGAATCTCTGATGATATCGACACGGAAACCGTCGAAGAAGCGGTCGGTGTCGCAGGCACGGAATCCGTTTATGTCATCCTGCGTGCCATTGCATCGAAAAATGCAGCAGATGCGCTCGAACGGATTGATCTGCTCTATCAGCAGTCCAAGGATATGACACGCTTTGCGGACGAGATTTCGCAGCAGCTCCGCAGCATTATGCTGCTGAAAACTGCGCCGAAGGATCCTTCGCTGGTCGATGTCATGCCCGATGAGCTGGCACAGCTGCAAGAGATTTCCGCGATGTATACGCTCCCTGCCGTGCTGGAGGCGCTCTCTGCCGTCCGGCAGTGCTGCGACCGCATGACGCGCGCAGGCAACCGCCGCATGGAGCTTGAAATGACGCTGATCCGCCTCTGCACCGACTATCAGCAGCAGACCGGCGAGCTCAAAGCGCTCAATAACCGCATCGCTGCACTTGAACAGCAGTTGCAGGCGCTCCGGCAGAACGGGATTCCGGCAGCCATGCCGCTCCCCCAGCCGCCGCCGAAAAAGCCTGCTGCATCAGGCAATATTCCGGCGCAGAATCTGCAAATGGAAGGCAAGCCCGATGCCAAACAGTTCCTGCCGCTGAAAAACTGGGCGGCGGTTCTGGAACGGTTCTACGATCTTGCTCCGACCATTGCCGGATTGCTCGAAAATTCCAATGCGTATACCTATGAGGAAAAAGGGCTTCTGCTGATCATGGTGCGCAATTCGCTCTTCAAGCGGCTGTTCCGTCAGCAGGATTCCGAAATGCTGCTGGATGCTGCGGAACAGGTGCTAGGCAAGCGCTATCAGCTTCGCTATAAGGCGATTGAGGGCGAATCCGAGCAGACCAATGCGCCTGCCGACATGCTCTTGCAGCGTGCCCGCGAACAGGGCATCCGCACCGGCGAGCAGGAAAACAGCAGCGTTTAATTTACATGATATTGCTGCAATATGCGGCTTGTCAGATAGAAATTTTTGAAAAATGATAGGAGAATTCTTATGAAATCCAGAGTACCGAAGCAGTTTCAGGGCGGCGGCCAGGACATGAACTCCATGATCCATCAGGCACGCAAAATGCAGGATCAGATCACTGCATTGCAGGAAGACATCGAACAGCGTACATTCACTGCAACCGCAGGCGGCGGTGCAGTCAACGTCACGCTGACCGGTAAAAAGACCCTCCAGTCCATTGAGCTGAAGAAGGAGGTCGTTGATCCGGAGGATATCGAAATGCTCCAGGACCTCATCATCAGCGCAGTCAATGAGGCTGTCAACAACATCGAGGAGACCACCGAGAACGAGATGAGCAAGATCACCGGCGGTGTCGCACTGCCCGGTCTGTTCTGATTTCCCATGGAGGATTTCAGCGCACTGCCGCTTGTTGTCTTAGCTGAAAAATTCGCAGCGCTGCCCGGTATCGGAATGAAAACCGCGCAGCGCCTTGCATATGCGGTCATGGAAATGCCCGAGGAGGAAGCCGCTGCATTCGCAGAGGCAATCCTCAACGCAAAGCATCAGATTCATGACTGCCCCGTCTGTCAGAATCTCACCGAGCAGCCGGTTTGCAGCATCTGCGACAATCCCAAGCGCGACCGCACGACAATCTGTGTCGTGGAGGGTCCGAAGGATGTCGCTGCAATAGAACGCACCCATGAGTATCACGGGCTGTATCATGTGCTGCACGGGCTGATCTCACCGCTCGACGGCATCGGCGCGGAACAGCTGCGCGTCGCCGAGCTGCTGAAACGGATTCAGGCGGGCGGCATCGAAGAGCTGATTATGGCAACAAATCCGAGCGTCGAGGGCGAGGCAACCGCGATGTACCTCTCGCGTCTCTGCAAGCCGCTCGGCGTCCGCGTCACAAGGCTCGCATTCGGTCTTCCGGTCGGCGGCGTCATTGAGTATACGGATGAGGTCACCCTCTACCGCGCCCTCTCCAACCGCAGCGAAATGTAGCGGGCAGTGCCCGCCTCCATTGATCTAAAGCTGTCCGGTAAGTCAATTACTGAACAGAAGCTACTGCTCTCAGCTTGCTTTTTCCGTAATAATATGGTATAAGCGGGCTGTGCCGGCTGCCATTGATCGAAAGCTATCCGGAGGCGTTGTGCGTATCTTTTAGTATACTTGTTTCCGGCATCGGGGCTCCGCGCCGGACATGACGGCGAAGCTAAGAGAATAATAATTTGAGCGCTTGACCCCGTTCTGAAAAGGAGCCAAGCGCTCATGTTTTATGCAAAGTGATCGAATATACGGGGGATGAAAATGAGATACAAAAGCATCATCTTTGATATGGACGGCACCCTGCTCGATTCCATGGGCATGTGGCAGCAGCTCGACCGCAGATTCCTGCGCGAGAACGGCATCGAGCCGCCGGATGATATCTCCGAAACAGTCAAGAAAATGACCGTTGATACATCCTCTGCGTATTTCGTCGAACGTTTCCGGCTGCCGATGACGCCGGAGCAGGTCAAAGAACGCATCGAGCAGCTCGCAGCCGAAGCCTATCAGGAAAAGCTGCCGCTGAAAACAGGTGCAAAGGAATTCCTCGAAGCTGCCGCGCTGCATAAAATCCCCTGCGCGATTGCCAGCGTAACCTATCCTGCACTGCTCGATGCCGCGCTGAAACGGCTCGGCATCCGGCAGTATTTCCGCTGCATCCTGACGCCGGATTCCGGCACCGAAGGAAAGCATGCGCCGGATATCTACTTCGAGACCGCAAAACTGCTCGGTACAGCCCCTGCGGAAACCGTTGTGATTGAGGACGCGCTCTATGCCGCAGAGACCGCTGCTGCCGCCGGATTCTGCACAATCGGCTTCCGCGATGCATCGGCACAGGCGGACTGGGCAGCACTCAGTGCCGTATGCAGCCGGACGGTCGGGAGCTGGTCAGAGCTCAACAATCCTGCTTTCTTCGCTGCATTCCGGACAGTATAAATCATCCGCGGAATACAGACTGCTGCGCTGTATTCCGCGGATTTTCGTTAATCCTCAAACAGATTGATTTTCGCAATATGCTGCAAAATGCGGATCGTATCATTGCCGGTCAGCTCGCCGTCACCGTCGCATTCGGCATTCGCCTTGCCGGACGCGCTGAGCTCGGCACCGGCATCCTCCGCGACAAACCGCGCCAGCAGAACCGCATCCGAAACGTCCACAGTGCCGCTGCAATTCACATCGCCGGTCTTGGTTTTCTGACCCGTCTGCGAAGAAACTGCTGTCGTTTCTGCTGTCGTTTCCTCCGTGGTTACGGTGGTTTCTTCGGTTGTGGTTGTCGTTGTTGTAATTTCGGTAGTGCTCGTTGCAGTGGTCGTTGTGGCGGTCTCCTCGGGCTTCGGAATCGCAAATGCGACATAATTGACGCAGTTGGACGCCGTACCGTTCGAGCCGAGCGTCAGCTTTTCGCCGGCATCCAGATTCTTCGTATAGCAGACAAAATGCTCTCCGTTGCTGCTGTCTACGGTCATTGCGGACTGCTGCCAGCCGCTGAGCCATGCCGGAGCCGGATTCACTCGCGCATCCAGCGCAACCGCGACCGTCACCGGCTTTGCAGCAGTAATCTCCGCCAGATCGGTATTCACTGCCTTGGCATCACAGGCGGTACGGATTAGCTCCGCGCCGGACATTTCCGCCGGAAGATTGTTGATCTGGTATGCGCGGTCACCGAACAGCGCAATGCCGTTCTGCGCAGGATACACAAGCTCCCAGCTCGTGATATGCTCCTTGTCCAGCACCGTCATCGTGCGGATCAGCTCGCCCTTCAGCGGACGGTCCACGACCTCCAGCTCCCACTGCTGACCGGCTTCGCCGTTGTTTTCCCATTGCAGAATATTCGCGCCTGCGTCATTTTTGTCTCCGTCCACCGCGATGCAGCCCTTGTCGCCCGTCACCTTGGTACGCAGCTCATAGATGCTGTCGCCCGCGGTATAAAATGCAATCAGATCAGCAGATGCATCCTTGCGGATTGAGATATTTGCGCCGTTTTCGCTGCTGCCGCCGTCCACATCAAGCAGATAATAGCTCTCGTTGAAATAATCGCCCTCAACCGTATCGGCATAAAGCATATAATAGCCGTTGACCGCCTCCGGCACCCAGACCAGTGCATTTTCCTTACCGGTCTGAACGAGATTTGCGCCGTCCTTCACCGCGCCTTCGGTACCGAGATACAGACCGCTGCCCACATTCCGGATATAATACGCATTCGCAGCGTCGATTTTGGCTGCCTTGCGCTCGACCGTGCCGTTATAGTTCATATAATAGGGCGTCCAGCCGCCGAGATACTGCTCCCGCGTGGCATTGCAGGACGAAAGCACTGTGCCGCGGACTCTGCCGCCGGTATTGACATTGCCGCCGTTCATCGTCTTCGTATTGTATTCGCGGAAGGTCGCCTGTTCCGGTCCGACGCCGCTCATGCTCGTCCAGCCTGCCGATGAGATAATACTCTCATATTGCAGCTTCGTGTTATAGAAAAGGACATGCGCCGTATCCTTCCACGGTCTGCCGAAGCAGCCGGAGCCGACCTTCATCCCTGCCGCCGCTGTGACATTGCATTCCCAGAAGAGATAGCCGTTTGTCTGCTGACGCGCCGCGGTGATATAGCCGCCGACCGCGTTGTCGGAATAGCCGCCGAAGCAGAGTTCGCAGGCATCAAAGACCACATCGCCGCTGCCGAAGATATAGTCTGTATTGCCCTGAATTCTGCACTCCTTGAAATATGCGCGCGACGCTGTATAAAGCGTATCCTGACTGCTCAGGAACTGACACTTGTAGAATTCACAGTTATCCGCCTCGACGCACAGTGCCGCGGCACGCTCCGTCGCGGATTTCGCCTTGACATCCAGACCGTTCCGGCGCTGCACCGTCAGTGTTTCGCCGGTCGGTTCGACGCCGTCCGCAAGCTCCTCATTCGTCATATAGCGGTTGAAGCTGTTTTCAAAGGTAATATTCTCAGCACGGAAATTCTTTGCACCGCTTTGCAGACGCACTGCCGTACCCCAGCGCGACGCGATATGCTTGCCGCTCTTTGCAGCAGCCTTCTGCGCGCTGTAATAACCGTTGTCATCAGCGGAATAATACTTGTAGCCGATGCCGTAATACCATGTCAGCAGAACCTCTCCGCCGGACGGATTGCTGTTTGTAAAGGTCAGATACGGCGTATTGATCAGCAGCTGCTCGCGGTATGTTCCCGGCTCAATCGCAATTGTCACGCGGCTGCCCTCGCTGGACGGATTCAGCTTCGCTGCTGCACTGACCGCTTCTCCGACGGTTTTATAGGTACCGTTTTTGCCGACGGTCAGTGTTGCGGCAGCCTGTGCAGGCATCGCCGGTACTGCCGCCGAAAGCAGCACCGCCGCGGTACAGAACGCTGCAAGCCTGCCTTTGTTTTTTCGTTGATTCATACAGAATCCTCCCTTTTTCCATTTCCCGGATTCAATCTGAATAATACTGCGCCCCCACGCATTATCCTCATTATACCATAGCATACGAAACTTGTCTAGTTTGATTTTCACATTTTTATGCAGGATTGTCACCGCTTGTCCGTACAGAATCTACGTTGTTTTTCGGGATGCAAATTTTTTTGAAAAAGGTCTTGACATTCCCGTCCGGATGTGGTATAATATCAGAGTTGACGGTTCAGACCGCAATATGCGCCGGTAGCTCAGCTGGATAGAGTAACTGGCTACGAACCAGTAGGTCGGGGGTTCGAATCCCTTCCGGCGCATTCTGAAACCCACTCCTGACGGAGTGGGTTTTCTTTATTTTTATCATACGGAGCGTGACGCATTCATGCAATGCAAAAAGCATCTGCCGCTGCTGCTGACCCTGCTGCTGATCGGCGGCATGACCGCGGCGGCGGAACACCTGCATAACCGCGAAATCATCTTTCCGGAAATCGCTGCAATCGCGGCGGGCGCCCTGCTGACGCCGAAGCGCGCATGGAACACCGATTCCAAACGCATTTTCCTGTCAATCTCCGTCTGTGCGGTACTCGGCGTACTGATCAGCCGGCTCTGCCCCTTCGGAACCGCGCCGCAGATGTGCCTTGCGTTTCTCATTGCACAGCTGCTGTTTTTCTACTCGCGCACAACCTTTGCACCGATGATCTCCGCGATTGTCCTGCCGGTGCTGCTGCATACCGAATCACCGGTTTATATCACTGCTGCAATGATTTTGACAGCGCTGATTCTGCTCTGCCGGAAGCTGCTCATCCGGCTGCATATTCTCAGCGATACACCTTTTGAAAAGCTGCCGGTGCCGGATCAGAACGCCTACCGGAATCTGCTGCGCGGCACTGTGATCGGCTGCGGCTGGATTCTGCTCTCGCAGACAATGCACCTGCCCTTTCTTGCTGCGCCGCCGCTGCTCGTGGCGTTCACCGAATTCCGCAAGCCCGATGCCGTTTCGCGCAGAGAACCGCTGCGCGTCATTCTGCTACTGACGGCATGTGCCGCATCCGGCGCGCTGCTGCGAATCCTGCTCTGCGTCCGGCTCGGTGCACCGCTCTGGCTTTCCGCAATGCTGACGATGCTCGCGGTTTATGCGCTGATGCAGGGATTCCGTCTGACAATTCCGCCTGCCGCGGCAATCGCTGTTCTCTCTGATCTCGTTCCGCAGGAGGCACTGCCGCATTTTCCGGCACAGATCGCCTGCGGCATTGCAGGACTTGTTCTGCTGTCCTTCGCATTCCGGCGCAATGACAGTACAAGACCTGTACCGCTGCATCATCAGACTGCTGCATAATCCCAAGATGTACATATCCGTTTCGACGAGAATTGCCCCGTTATTTCACGTTGTATCTTCCCCGCGTCGTGTGCGGCTCCATTTTGCTTCGCCTTTCTTTCGCTGATGCTGCTTGACAGTTCGCTGCTCAGTTCAATCGGGGCGGCTCTCCGCCGCCACCCGAATCGGCGCAGCCCTCTCCTGCATCACAATCGTATGCCTGACCACGTACCGCAGACGAGTATGATCGCATGTTTTTATGGTTCTCACTTCGGTGCAGAAGCGAAATCACGCACTGCGCGGGCAGGTTGACTTTTGGTTTTGGGCTGTGCTATAATGAGGCTAATGAACCAAGTCTCCGGAGGGATACCTATGCAGTATTTCAGAAAAGCCCTTGCACTCACCGCAGCCGCACTGCTCACCTGCGGCACAGCAGACAGAATCCCGCTGCCTTCCCGCCTGCGCGGCGATGCTGCGCAGATACAGTCTTTCATGCAGTCGCTCGCGTCACTCTCTTTGCCGGAGGAGCCCTTTGAAACGCTCCGCTTCGACCGTGCAGAACAGCAGCTCTACTGCGACGACATTGCGGTCGGGCAAAGCTACGGCGGGTTCACCGTGCGTAACGGCGAACTGATTGCAGAGGATACCGGACTGGCGCCGGATTCCGCAGCGGCATGCACCGGAATGGAATATACAGAGGATGCAGACGGCGTGACCGTCCGTGCGCCGTTTGCAAGCGGCAGACTGATTCTCCGCTGTGAGGGTGATCCGCCGCATACGGCACATGCGGAAACCGTTGCCGAAATGCAGGGGCTGCATGTGCTGCAATATGATTCTCCGGCGGATGCATATGCTGCATACCGGAGATATCAGGAGGACAGCCGCGTTTTGCAGGTGCAGCCGGATCAGATTTATCATGCGGATATGCAGTGCTGCGCGATTCCGGCTGACAGCAAGGATCCGGCAGTCGGCATCATCGGTGCGGATCAGTTTTATGCGCAGTATCTTGCAGAGAAAGAATCATTGCCCGAAATTACAGTCGCAGTGCTCGATACCGGTCTCTATGAAGCGCATGACTGGTTTCAGGGACGCATTGCAGCGGGCGGCATCACCATGGTGACCAATGATTCCAATGATTATTCGGATGCATACGGTCACGGCACGCACTGTGCAGGCATCATTGCGCAGACCGCGCCGGAGAATGTGAAAATTCTGCCGGTCAAGGTGCTGAGTGACCGCGGCTACGGCTACGATACCGGCATCTACTGCGGCATGCTGTATGCAATGGAACAGGGCGCGCGGATTGTCAGCATGAGCCTCGGCGGCAACGGCGAAAGCTGGCTGCTGGATGAAGGCATTGCGGCACTTTCTGCTGCGGATATCTCCTGCATCGCTGCCGCAGGCAATGAACATGAGGATGCAAAATATCATCATCCGGCGCGCAATCCTGAATGCGTGACGGTTTCTGCGGTTGCAGTGGATACGACATCACCAGAACCGGACAGCATTTCACTTGCCGCATTCAGCAATTACGGCGAAGGCATCGACTTCTGCGCGCCCGGTGCACTGATCAGCAGTGCCTATCTCGGTTCGCACGATACAATCGGCATGCTCAGCGGTACGAGCATGTCTACGCCGTTTGTTGCTGCCGCCTATGCGATGCTGCTCTCCGGCGATCCGTCTCTGACACGGCAGCAGCTCTATGACGCCGTCAAAGCAAATGTCACGGACCTCGGCAGCGAAGGCTTCGATTCCTCCTTCGGCTGGGGCATGATCAGTCTGGCGGATTTTCAGTTTCCGGAACAGAATGCGCCCAAAGCTGCCGGTACAGATATGAACGGTACGGCACGGCATGCCGCAATTTCGCCGGATGCTGCCGGTGCTGCACCGCAGGGGTATATCGCTGCGAATATTGATACGAACGGAACGCGCTGCCGCATTGCGGCGGATGTACCGTTTGTGCACAATGCGCAGGAATATTTCTTTACGCTGACGCAGGATACGAGGCTCTCGCTGCGTACACAGAACGGCGAGCCGGTTTCCGGCAAAATCGAGGGAATTCTTGATCTGAGAGAATGCAGTATTTCCGACAGTGAACCGGCAGAGCTCGAGGTCGGCTCCTATCTGCTGACGCTCGAACAGCCTGCATCGGGCAATCCTGCGGCGCAGCAGATTCTCACGCTGCATACGGACGCTGTTTCGGTCTATATGGCGGATGTGGAAGCAGTCGATGCGTTCTATACCGGCAGTCCGGTGACGCCGCATGCACAGGTGCGGCTCGGCGATACACTGCTGCATGAGGGAATCGACTATACCGTCATCGCAGAGGAGCCGCTGAGCGACATCGGCAGATACCGCCTGCGCATTCAGGGCACGGGCAGATATTACGATACGCGCAGCTTCACCTTCCGGATTCTTCCGCCGGAGCAGTCTGCCGCGCCGCTGCTGACAGAGGGCAGTCATGAAGCCGAAATCGGCGTGCCCGGCGAAGCCTGCATCTATCGCTGGATTCCGGCGCATGAACGGTATATTTTCAGCCGGACGGACAACCGCCCCGGCAGCATCCGGATTCTTGATCAAGACGGCAACCTGACTGCATCGCTCACGGGATGCTTTGAACTGCATATGACTGCGGATGTCATTCCGAATGCGGAATACTATGTAATCGTATCAGCGGAATCGCCGACACTGACCGGTAAATTCCCCTTCTCGCTCACGGCAGACTTTCGTCTGCTGGAAAACTGCACCGTCCGCATGGCTTCGCGGCTCGCGGCAGAATCCGGCATACCGGAATATGAAATCTATGACGGGGATACAAAGCTGACCGAGGGCACGGATTATGAGGTCTTTGCCGTCGGCGGCGAGGCGCAGTCCGGCATTGCAGAGATCATCTTCCGCGGCACCGGCATTTACCGCGGCATGCTGGATTATGATTATGCGATCTGTCCGCCGACGCCGGAAGCGCTGACGGAGGATATGCCGCCGACGGTCACGCTGACCGCTGATCTGCCCGTGACAGCGGCACGCTGCTATCCCGGGACGCTGCGGCTGTTTCGCTTTGCTGCGCCCTCAGACGGCAGATACAAATGCATCCTGCCGATGCCGCAGGATTCCGGTGCATGCGGATTCATCTATAATGCAGAAGGCAGGCTGATGCCGGAAAATCAGACGGAATTTGATCTGCGGGAAGATGAGGTCTTGCAGATTCTCTGCGTCACAATGACGCTTGCAACGGAATTTGATGCAAATGAAATCTACGAAATTGCAGTAGTTCCGCTGCAAAATGCGCAGGTCTGGGAAACGGACGGCATCCGTTTCCGGCTGCTGGACGACGGCACGGCGCTTGTCACGGATGCGATGCATGATGCATGCGGCGGCATCCGGATTCCTGATACGGTGACCGTTCCGCAGAGCGGCGAAACGTTCTCCGTCAGCGGCATAGATGCGGCACTGCGCGCAAAAATCGCTGAAACACATACGATCTACGGCGCGCCGGACGGCAGAATCGCGGCATACTGCGAAACATACGGGCTCTGCTTTGCCGCAGATACGCTGACAAATCCCGTTTCCGGCGATCTGACCGGCGACGGCAGGCTGAATCCGGATGATCTCCGGACGCTGAACCGTATCCTCTGTGAATGCAGCGGCATGCTGCTTGATGATACGGTCATGCAGGCTGCCGACGTCAATCAGGACGGCATCCTCGATATGCAGGATGCTGCGGCACTGTGCAGGCTGATCGGGTGAGCCGTGCGCCGGTGCAGATGATATCAACAAAATATCATATATATTTACAAAAATTCCGTGTATGCTTGACAGATTTGTATTTTCATGCTATACTGATAATACACTTTTCATTTCGCTGATGAATCATCCGAAAGGAGGCAGCCCCGAATTGAAACTGAAACTGTTATTCTGTGCCGGCATCTGCCTCACAGCCTGCTGCCTGTCAGCCTGCGGAGATCAGCCGGACAGCAGCGAACCCGCTGCCGGTCAGAGCGATACTGTACAAACGGAAATCGAACAGACGGAAACAACAAAAAAGGACAAAACGGACGATTCGGAGAACATCATGATCACGCTGCATAACGGTCAGGAGGTTCCGATTTCCGATGCGTCCTCAACCGTGCGTGAAACCGAAGAAGGCTATCTCTGGGAATTCCACGGCGGGGAATGCACGATAACCCTGCCGAAATCATGGGAATCGCGCTTTATCATCCGCGACACGACGGTCTACTGCCTCGCATGCTTTGAGCGTGCAGAATTTGTCAGCTCGCTCTTCCGGATCGAATTCCGGTCCGCAGAGGAGGCTGCTGCTGAGCCGGTACCCGTCCTGATTCTCGGCTCCGCCGGCAAGGAATATATCTGCGCCGTGTTGCCGGATATCGGCGAGCCGGAAAACGGTGTTCTGCGCAGAGAATATACGGCAATGACTGCTGAGCGCGAAGCCGTTTTGCAGACTGCAACGTGCAGCAGCAACGAGCAGAATGCCCTGCTTGCCACGGATACATATATGCCGGCTTCGGAAAACGTCACCTCGGCACTCTACGGCGACTGGAAGCTGAGTAAAACCAGAAACGGCAAGCTCAACGAAACACTGACCTTCCGCACGGACGGCACGCTGACCTTCACCTCGGACGGCGAAGTGCAGGAGGGCAGCTATCTGCTCAATATCTATGCTTCGACCTATGACTGGACCAATCAGAGCAACTGGGGCGATGCCGCGATGGTTTTCCTGGACGGAAAAGTCTACCTTGCAACCTATTATGAGGGAACGCGGCGCACACTGAAATTCACGCCCGTTCTGCTGCCGCCCGATTCGAGCGACACGCTGAGCGGCTCGGTCTATGAACAGACCGCAGCCCCCGAATAAAATGGAAACGCCTGCATCAGATCTTTTATCTGCACACGAGATTTCATGTGCGGTCTGATGCAGGCGTTGATGTTATTATACGCAGGCAGCGTGAAATCTATGTGAAAGATACGCCGTTTTCAGCCTGATTTCATAAAAATTTCAGAATCGGACGCATCAGTTTCCGGAACTGAGCACAATCTGACATAATTCTACGCAGAAACGGAATTGACGGATGCTGCGCTTTATGTTATCATGAATTCAGGCGCCGCGCAATGCGCGGTTCCATTGATCTAAAGCATTCAGGCAGCATGTTTCCGTCAGCTTACGGCGATAAATCAGATGCTCTTTTCTGAAATTCAAATCTTGGAAAGGATGTAATCCAAATGAAATATAAAAAAACATTATCCGTACTCTCGGCACTGACTGTTCTGCTCTCTGCTGCGGGCGGAATGCTTCCGGCAGCGCAGAATGTCTCCGCAGCCGCAAAGCTCCTCGCGTTTCCCGGCGCGGTCGGTGCCGGAAAATATGCAACCGGCGGCAGAGGCGGCGAGGTCTATCATGTCACCAATCTCAATGACAGCGGCGAGGGCTCCTTCCGTGATGCAGTCAGCAAATCCGGCAGAATCGTCGTGTTCGATGTCAGCGGCACAATCGAGCTTGAGGGCAATATCCTCTGCCAGAGCAATGTGACCGTTGCCGGTCAGACTGCCCCCGGCGGCGCAGGTATCACGCTGAAAAACTATAAAATGGGCATGTCCGGCGACAATATCATCTGCCGCTTTATCAGCTCGCGCCCCGGTCCCTATGCCGCGACCAGCTCCGGCAATGACGCATGGGGCGGCGCAAAGGGCTCCAATTCAATCATCGACCATTGCTCTATGGGCTGGACAACCGATGAACAGTGGGGACTCTATTCCAATAACGAATACTACACGGTGCAGTATTCCGTGCTCGGTCCGGCGGATTCATGGGGCGGACACAAGAAAGGTCTGCACGGCTTCGGCATTATGCTCGGAAACGGCTGGCTCACCTTCGACCATAATCTCATTATCCACAATGTCTCGCGCAATTTCCGCGGAAAGGTTCCGCAGCAGAAAACTGCCGATTTTACGAACAATATCATCTATGACTGGGGCTATCAGACCGCATACGGCACAATCGGACATCTCAACTATGTCAACAATACGCTGAAAGCCGGAAATTCCACGACCGGCGGCTATCACTGGATGTATGTGGACAGTACGACCAGTCCGCAGAATTTCAAGGTCTTCTGTCAGGGCAACCGCATGTTCAATAAAGACGGCTCTGTCAACGGGATCACAAATGATAACTGGGCAGGCGTCACCGTCAAGGACGGCATCGGCATCAGCAAAAACGATCTCTACAGCAATACCCCGTTTGAAACGGTCGTCAACGGCGAGAATCTCTCGACTGCTGCAACCTGCGAAAGCGCTGCGGCTGCCTATGACCATGTCATCAGCTTCGCCGGAAACGGCATTTCGCCCGACAAGCGCACCGCAATCGACCGGCAATGTGCTGCGGATGCAAAGAACGGAACGGGTCAGTGCAGCGGTACGGCTGCCTTTGACAGCTCCGAGGCAAATCTCTCAAAATACAATATCAAATGCGGCGTGACCTATCAGTACCCTGCCGCGGTCAATACGCCGGAAATCACCGACAAGGACCGCGACGGCATGGACGATGACTGGGAGCTGGCGCGCGGTCTTGACCCGAATGATCCCGAGGATTACCGCGGCGATTACTGCGGACAGGGCTATATGAACATCGAATATTATATCAATGATCTGACAGTCAATGCATTCCCCGAGGGCGTTGTGACGCTTTCGCCGACCGATGTCGAGCAAACAAAGGCGATCTCCGCATTTGAAACGCTTGAGGCAGAATCCGCTGATATACAGAAAACAGCGGGAGCTTCAACAGACGGCAAATGGCTCGCCTGCAACGACGGCGATTACATCATGTTCAAGAAGGTTGATTTCGGCAGCGGTGCGAAATCCCTGACTGCGGTTCTGGAAGGCACACAGACAAAAATCGAGCTCTATCTGGATGCGCTTTCCGGTACGCCCGACGCAAGCGTGCAGTTTGAAGGCGCTGCCAATCTGAAACAGGTTTCGTGGACAATCCCGACGCTGAGCGGTCAACACAGTCTGTATATCAAACTCAGCGGCGGCAGCGTAAAGGCTGACAGTTTCGTCTTCGGCAAAGAGGCACTGCCCGTCAACGGCAGACTGTTCCGGAATCTGCTGATTGCCGACAATGCTTATCCCAATGGCTGGATGCTGTCGGACGGTGCAATCACCGGCGTTATGATCTACGGCGACCGCGAATTCACCTTTGCTTCGCTGCCCGAATCACTGAACGGCGCAGAGCAGATCATGACTGCCTGCGATGCAAAAAATGTTTTCACCGATTATGCGGAATTCACTGCCGCGCAGGATATCACAGTCAGCATTCTGCTCGATACCCGCGTCGAGGATGCAGGCAAAACACCGGCGTGGCTCGGTGAATATACGCGCACGAATCTGACTGCCGCTTCGAGCAATGAGGTCAGATTTGCGGTCTATGAAAAGCGCTTCCGCGCCGGTGAGACCGTCACGCTCGGCAGCAACAATATGAACGGCAACTGCATGAATTATACCGTGCTGCTGCGCGAAGAAGAAGCTGCGGAAACAACCGTTTCGACAACGGAAACAACCGCCGCATTCTCCGAGACAACCACAACCGAAACAACGGTCACAACGCCGGAAACGACGGTCAGCAGCGAGACAGAGACCACGGTCACGGAAGCCGTGAAGCCACATTTCGGCGATGTGAATTGCAGCGGCGCGGTCGATGTCTCGGATGCGGTACTGCTGGCACGTTTCATCGCGGAGGATGCCGGCGCTGAAATCAGCACAGCCGGAAAAACAAATGCTGACTGCAACGGCGACGGCGAAATCACCGGTCAGGATACAATCCGTATTTTACAGTTCATTGCAAAGCTCATTGATACACTCGGATAAACAGAATCCGCGAAGCCTTTTTCTTCGGCTTCGCGGATTTTTTATCGCAGTGTACGCAGATATGCCTTTGTTTCATCGGGGATGCGGCGGCTCTCAATGCACTTCTGAATCGTTTTTTTATGCACCCATTCCGGCAGGCGGCGCTGAGCAAGATAAGGCAGAATTGTCTCCGGCTGCTTCGCAAGCGCCGTTGCGAAATACCATGCGATTTCCATATTGATATAATACTCGTCGGAACGGATTGCCGCGATGCGTTCGGGATACACCGGATCAAACAGCTCCCCGAGAAAATGCTGCATCAGCATCCCGACCGCAAAGCGCACCGTATATGTATGCTCTGACTGCATCCAGCGTTCGATATACGGCACAAGCTGCGCTGCCTCCTTCCGGAAAACCGCCGGAGAGAGCTGGTCACAGGTCGCCCAGTTATCCACATAGGGCAGAAATGCCTCGACTGCTGCGATGCATGCCGGAAAATGCCGGATTCGTGAAATCAGAAATGCATGCAGCTGATTCTCGTCAAAGTAATGATGCGGCAGCGCTTGCAGAAATGCCTGCACCGCTTCGGATTCCGTGCCGAGCGATTTTGCCAGTGCGCGCAGCGGCGGCGTCCGGCAGCCGAGAATCTGCTCCGGCGGGATGTGCGGGATCAGACGGCTGACAAATGCTGCGTTTTCAGGGTCTGCAAGCGCGCGGATCTGTTCGGTGATTTCCTGCATAAGCTGCTCCTTTATGTACGGTGTTCACGCCGGAAAACCGTCGGCGTGACGCCGTTATTTTTCTTGAACTGCCGCATGAAATGCTCCTCGTTGTCATAGCCGCAGAGCTGTGCGATATGCGAAATCGTGTAGCTCGTCGAGGTCAGCAAATCGCGCGCACGGTTCATCTTGCAGTTGATGACATCGGCAATGCAGGTCATACCGAAGGTCTCGCGGTAGATCAGCTGGAAATAGCTGCGGCTCATATTCACCTCGGAACAGAGCATCTCGACAGACCATTTTTCCTGCGGATTCGCGTAGATTTTCTCGCGCAGACGCACCAGTGCCGCATAATGCGGGTCGCTGTTTGCGGCAGCCTGCTGACTGACAATCGGACCGCCGGTCTCTGCAATCCTGATCAGAAGCGCCTTCATCAGACAGTCGGTCATTTCGCTGCGCTTCGCATTCGAGGCGTAATATTCCGCACAGAGCTGCTGCATCAGAACCGACAGAAATGCCGTATCACCGAAGCGCAGCAGCGTATTTTCAGGAATCTGCAATGCCTGATAAAAGCTCTCGTCTGCGGCAGGTACAAACAGCACCCAGTCATAGAGCATGTCCTCCTCCGCGGTCATGCGGAGCGCGGTTTCCGCTGAAATCAGAACCGTATCGCCGGATTCCGCCTGCATGGTCTCCGCACCGACCGTCAGCTGCATCGCGCCGCCGGTCAGCAGCAGCAAGATTCCACTAAGCCCGTCCGGATGAAAGACGGAATCCGACTGCCGCAGCAATGACTGACAGCCGATCTCTGTTATCTGCATCACACACCTCCAGATACGCAATTTTCCGCAGGCATTTCTGTCATCAGCCGGCAGGAATCAGATCGTCTTCATCATACCGTTTGCTGATCTTTCTGCCATTTGATTCGATGAAATACATGACAGCACGCGCTTTGAAATGCCAGACCATATCTCTGATTACGCCTTTCCGCTCCGGATGATCTGCGGGAAAAACCGCATCGCCGTACCGATACTTCGGCGGCTGTTCCAGCGGTCTGATCTGCTGCATGTCCGTTTCGATGCCGGATACCGGCTGAAGAATCACGGCGCTGTTTTCCTGCGGCTGATATTCGACCACGCGGTCAAGCAGCTTCCCGTCACATAATGAAGTATCCAGACAGATTCCCCACATTCTGATTCTCCTCTGCATCCGATATCATACGATGCTGTTTTCATTCCGAAATGATCCGGCAATCGGTCTCATCGGACGTAGGCGCTTCAAAGATCGACGCAAATTTCGCAGCAAGACCGTCATCCACATAATAGGCATCCGTCTGCTGCGCTGCAACCGCTGCATTCCGCTTTTCCAAACGCCGGTGCCACTCCGCTTCGCCGATATCCAGATAATGAAATTCATAAGCAATGCCGCGTGCGCCGTAAAACTGCCGCGCTTCCTCACGCTCCGCTCTCGTCCAGAAGCCCCAGTCCAGCACGACGCTGATACCGGTTTCGATGATCTCAAGCGATTTGCGGTACAGATATTTTTCCGCAGCAGCGACATAATCATCATGCTTTTCTCCGGCATCCTGCCCGAACAGCGCAAGCGTGATCTCATCGACCGAGAGAATCACCGCGCTGTACTTCTGCCGCAGCGTCTGCGCATAGGTGCTCTTGCAGCTGCATATTCTGCCGCATGTCATATATACTTTTGCCATAATATCTCCTTTATTCCGCTGCGCCGACAGATTCCGCACGCTGCCGCGCACGCTCTGTCAGCAGCGCCATGAGCACAAGGAAAAATGCCAGAAACAGCGGGAACATCCGCAGCCCTGCATGATCTGCGATGATACCGAAAAGCGGCGGCATCAGCGTTGTGCCGACATAGGCGCATGCCATTTGCATGCCGATCATCGCCTGCGCACGCGATTTGCCGAACAGCACCGGCGTGGCATGAATCTGGCAGGGATAGATCGGTGCGCAGCCGAAGCCGATCAGGACAAGTCCCGAAAGCGCAAAGACATCCGGCAGCGGCAGCAGCAGAAGCATCACACCGCCCAGTATCCCGCTGAGCCCGAAGCGCGTCATTTTATGGTCGCCGAAATGATCTGCGACAAAGCCGCTGAGCAGCCTTCCGAGCGTAATGCCGATGTAAAACAATGAAGCGAATTTTGCAGCCGTTTTCGCATCCACACCGCGCTGCTGCACGAGAAAGCTGCTCGCCCAGAGCCCCGTCGTGCTTTCCAGTGCACAGTAGCAGAAAAAGATCACGAGCGCCTGCATCACGCCGCGCTCGCGCAGGAGCTGCTTCATCGGGATACGCTGCGCATCCTTGTTTTCCGCATCCGCCGTGCTGCGCTTCCAAAGCGGGAGCGAGCAGAACAGTATCACAGTCAGGATGATTTGCAGCAGCGAGATCGCACGGTAGCCGCCCTGCCAGTCCGCGCCGCGGCGCAGATAAAAGCTCATGATGTACGGGCTGACGGCGCATCCGACGCCCCAAAAGCAATGCAGCCAGCTCATATGACGCGACGCATAATGCAGCGCGACATAGTGATTGAGCGCCGCATCAACCGCGCCCGCACCGAGCCCGTAGGGTACTGCAAAGAGACAAAGCATCCCGAACGAACCGGAGACCGAATAGCCGAACAGCGCAATCGCCGTCATCAGCACACTGCACGATACCACAAGCCCCGTCCCGAATCGACGCAGCAGACGGTCCGCTAGCAGACTCGAAATCACCGTGCCGCAGGAGACGATCATCGAAAGACAGCCTGCATATGACAGCGATACGCCGAGCAGCGGCTGCATCGTCGGCCATGCTGCACCGAGCAGCGAATCCGGCAGTCCGAGGCTGATAAACGACAGATAAATGACGATCAAAAGCAATGAAAACAAAGGCTTCTCCTTTCGCTGCACGGCACCGGCAGCTTAGTTTCCAGCGCCTGCCTCGCGGGATGTGCCGAGATAGAACAAAGCAACCGTTCCCGGACCTGCATGCGCGCCGATCACCGGACCGATCTCGCCGACAACCACATGCTTTGCGCCGTGCTGATGCAGCAGTGCATCCTTGAGCGATTCCGCCGCTTCGATTGCATCGGCATGCGCAATGAATACGGTTGAATCCTTGTCGGTACATTCCGCTGAATAGCGCTTGCCGAGCTCCGCAATCGCATTCTTTCTGCCGCGAACCTTCTGCACCGGCACCAGCTTGCCCTCATCGCTGACATGCAGCACGGGCTTGATGCCGAGCAGTGCGCCCGCATAGGCGGAGACTGCGCCGACTCTGCCGCCGCGCTTCAGAAACAGCAGATCATCGACCGTGAACCAGTGCATGATCTTCAGGCGTGTTGCTTCAGCATATGCAGCAAGCTCGTCCAGTGACATTCCGCGCTCGCGCTGCTCGGCACAGTGATAGACCAGCAGTCCCTGCCCGAGACTTGCACAGAGCGAATCAATCACAATGATCCTGCGGTCGGGATACTCCTCGCGCAGCTCCTCCGCGGCAATGCGTGCTGTTGCGCACATGCAGCTCAGCGGCGACGAGAACGAAAGATACAGAATGTCTCTGCCGGATTCCAGAATCTCACCGAAGGTCTCACGGAACCGTGCGAGATTTGCCGCAGAGGTACATGCAACCTGTCCGCCGCGGAGTGCATCGTAAAATTCGGCGCCGCGCAGCTCACAGGGCATTGCAGGGTTATCCTTCATAAAAACATTCAGCGGAATGGAACGCACGCCCATAGACTCCAGCATATGCTCGGAGAGGTCTGCGCCGCTGTCAGTTACCAGTACACAGCTTTCATTCGGTTTCATATTTTCTCACTTTCTTTCTTTGGCATTATGTACGGACCTGCCGTCCCCTATATTGTAACCGATTCCGGCGAAAATGTCACGGGAAATCTTCCGGAAACCGGAAACTGCTTTGAGAATCTGCGGTAGAAATACACTCTACCGGCTCTACCGTTTGGAGAGTTTTTGATTGTCACGTAAATGCGTGAGTTTCAAATCCGATTCGATTGATATGCTTTCAGCCGGCTCAGCAGTCACGATTCCTTCATTTATTTTTCATATTGCGATTCTTGCAATTCTTTTATGAATATGTTATAATAGAAATAAGTCAAATTCAATCCGAAAGGGGTGATTGCATGGACGACTGGAAGCATATTGTTGCGGCAAACCTCTCCGCACTGCGGAAGAAAAAGGGATTGACACAGCTCCAGCTCGCCGAGCAGCTCCATTATTCCGACAAGGCGGTCTCCAAATGGGAACGCGGCGAATCGCTGCCCGACCTTGCCGTCATGAAGCAGCTTGCCGATTTCTACGGCATTCTGATTGACGATTTTCTCCTGACGCCCGAACAGCGCGCCGAAAAACAGGCTGCTGCCGTCACGGCTGCTGCGGCGCCGCTCCCCGAGACAGAAACGGAAACAACGGAAAAACCTGAGCCCCCTGCCCGCAGACAGGTCAACCGGCTCATTATCGCAGGCATGGCTGCCCTGCTGGTCTGGCTCATCGCCTCGATGATCTTTGTCGTGCTCGATGCCGCCCTTCCGGAGCTGGAATACACATCGTTCCTGTTCATCTACGCTGCACCGATCACCGCGATCGTCCTGCTTGTCTTTAATTCGATCTGGTTCAATCCGCGCTGGAATTATATCATCATTTCGTTTCTTGTCTGGTCGCTGCTCGCAGCCCTGTTCATGACCTTCTACTTCAACGGCATCATGATCTGGAAGCTGTTTCTCGTCGGCATTCCGGCACAGCTGATCATCATTCTCTGGTCCAGACTGCGCCCCGCCGCCAAACAGTAACACCGTTCCCGATACAGCACAATCACACACGAAAGGAGCAGGTATGAAACGCAGTTACGCGGTTTATTCTGCGGCATTGCTTTTGCTTCCGGCGGTTTTCGCCGCACCGGCAGAGGCAGTCGATCTCTCCTACCCCGCCGCGGAATATACCTATATGACCGAGCTGACCGCACCGTTCGAAGCCGAAAAGGAATCTCTGACCGACGGCATGGAAAGCACCGGCTGTAAATTCAATGAAGGCGATATGCTGACACTGAAATGCAATGCGCAGATCGGCGGCATCTATATCAAATTCGATTTCAAACAGACAAAATGGTTTGCAACCTCCGGCGAGACCGCAATCCAGTTCGGTACAAACGGTTTTCTGCATGAGTATGCCGATGTCTCACAGCTCGATAACGGCGAGATCACCATGCATTTTCAGGAGGATACGCAGATTTGCGAGATACGGATTTTCAGTCCCGGCAAGCCGCCCGAAGATGTACAGCTCTGGCAGCCGCAGTATGACAAGGCGGATATCGCGCTGTTCAGTTCACACTGCGACGATGAAACGCTCTTTCTGCTCGGGCTGATTCCGACTGCCGCAGCACAGGGCAGACGCTTGCAGGTCATCTATTTCTGCAATCACGACGATAAGCCGCACCGGCTCCATGAGCAGCTCAACAGCCTATGGGTCTCCGGCAGCACGCACTATCCCTTCATCGGCAGATTCCCCGATCTCTATTCGGAATCCATTGACGAGGCGAAAAATAAATATAACGCAAACGGGATCACCGAGGATCAGATTCTCGCCTGTCAGGTCGAAATGCTCCGGCGCTTCAAGCCGAATGTCGTCTGCGGACATGATATCAACGGCGAATACGGGCACGGCACCCACTGCCTCAATACCGAGACGCTGATGCAGGCGGTCGAGCTCGCCCCGAATCCGGAAATGTACGAAGATACAGCGGAAAAATACGGCATCTGGGATGTGCCGAAGACGTATATCCACCTCTGGGAGGAGAATCCGATCACACTGGATTTCGATACGCCGCTCGATTATTTCGGCGGCAGAACCGCTTACGAGGTCAGCGTGGATGCCTTCGCCTGCCACTATTCGCAGCAGTGGACAATGTTCGTGGAGTGGCTGCGCGGCACCGATGAGGAGCCGGTCACGGCAGCGGCTGATATCAAGGAATACAATCCGTGTCAGTACGGACTCTGGCGCACCAAAGTCGGCACAGACACCGGCATCGGCGATCTGCTCGAAAACATCCCGCCCGAAGTATATCCGGAGGAAACGCAGCCCGCACCGCCGGAAACCATGATCTGGACAACAACCACCACGACAACAACGTCCACCACCACAACCACCACGACGACGACCACCGCAACAACGACTGTCACCACAACGCAGTCTCCGACCACGCAGACCACTGCTGTCGCAGAGCCGGAACCCGGCGAATATGACGGTGGTGAAGCGTCCGGCGATCTGCCGAAGCTGCTCGGGGGCGGCGCTGTCTGCATCGGCGCACTGCTGTTTGTCCGGCACCGTATCCGGAAACGAAAGAAAAAGCCACATTATCTGCATTGACTGATACGCCGCGAAACACGGGATTGCCTGCGCTTCGCGGCGTTTTTATGTCTCAGTCTGCATTGACGCGCAGGAACTGCGTCGGATTGATGCGGACGCCGTTCGGGTCACGCACCTCAAAATGCAGATGCGCGCCGGTTGAATCGCCGGTATTGCCGACCAGCGCGATCACATCGCCGCGCTTGACCTTCATCTCCGGCTGCGAAAGCAGCTCGACACAATGCCCGTAAACCGTATAATAGCCGTCCTCATGCTGGATAATCACGAAATTGCCGTAGCCCGGCTCACTGCCTGCATAGAGCACTGTGCCTGCATCCGCTGCATAAATCTCGGTATATTCCGCAGCACCGATATCCATACCGCCGTGCTCGCGCTCGCCGCCGAATAAATCGGTGATTTTTCCGCCGTTCACCGGCCATAAATATTTCCCGTTGCCGTCCACGACGGTATCCTTGCTGTAAGGCTGTGCTTCAAATGTGCCGACCGCGATCTCCGCATCTCTCGGATAGACCGTCTGAATCGCTGCGAGCTCCTGCCGCGCGGTCTCCTCACCGTCCGTATAGGTGATCAGCAGCTGGCTTTCCTTTTCGCCCTTGATGCCGCGCCGGACGAGCTCCTCCTGCCCCTTCGGCAGCTCCTGCGTCTCCTTACGAACGGTTTTATAATCCTGAAAACTCAGTGCAAACGTCTTTTTCGTGCAGATCACCGGCAGACGCCGCTTTGTGACCGGAACCTTGATGCGCAATGCCTGCGGCATCACATCCGGCAGCTTCGGATTCAGCCGGCGCAGTTCGTCCGGCGTCGTCGAGAAACGCGCTGCGACCGACCAGACGGTATCCGTTTTGCCGGCAGTATAGGTGCGCGTCGCATGCTCCGTATATGTCAGCTGATTTGCGAGCTTCTGCGGTGCAATCAGGCTGTCCTCGGGGTAGAGTCCCTTCTCATAGGTGATCGTGTCGGCAAATTTTACTTCCTCCACATCGCCTTCATACTGATTGCTGACCGCACTCAGCAGCCGCGTCAGCGCCGCCTCAACCGGATGTTTATCCTTCACAGCACCGACCGGTTCGCCGTTGACCATGACGCCGTAAGCCTCAGTCAGCGCGATATCCGCAGACGCAAGCATTTTATCCGCAAGCTCACCGGCGCTCATCACATTGCTGATGCCGTCATATTCCTCGAGCTGAAAGCTGCGGCGGAAAGAAATATCCTGCCCCTGCTCCGAGCCGGACAGCCGCTTGCGCACCAGCTCCTCCGCTGCATAATAATCCGATTCCTCTGCAATCATGCCAAGCGCATTGCCGTCTACGGAGACCGCAATCGCATAATGCCGGTTCTGGAACTGCCGCACGACGCCGAACAGGATGAGGCAGCTCGTCACCGGTACGGCAAAGCGAAGAAACGCAAGCAGCATCCCCTGCCGCCCGAACACAAGCTCATGCAGCATCCGCAGCACCGACTGCATCCGTGACCGCGCAGGTCTGTGATATGCCCGAACCGCACGCGCTGCATTCAGTCTGCGGTTGCGGAAATACTGTACGGCGAAATCTGCAAGATGCGCCGCGCCGCGCAATAATACACCGAAAATCTCCGCTGCCGCTGTGAGGATGCCCCAGAGCATCTGCACAATGATACGCAGCAGCAGAAACAATACGGCTTTCCCGCAGCGTCCGAGCCGCGCAAGCACCGATCTGACCGTAATGTGCTGCAAGAAAAGCACTCCCTTTCTTTTGCAATCTGTCTATATCTTACTGATCTATTATACTCTTTTTTGGCGTCCGAATGCAAGATTGACGTAAAAACTTCATGAATCTGCACATTCTGCCCGCAGGCATCCGCAGGGTTTTGTGTAATTTATCCGCGCTGACATCTTATGCATTCCGCATCGGAAATATACGCAGAAAAAAGCACCCGTCATTTGACTGACGAGTGCTTTTTGTATCGAACCTGAAATTATACGAGCTTAATGATCGCCATTTCAGCCGCATCACCGCGACGCGGACCGATTTTGACCATGCTGGTATAACCGCCGCTGCGCTCTGCGTAGCGCGGTGCGATTTCGTCGAAGAGCTTCTTCGCAACGCTCTCCTTGGTCACATAAGCAAAGACCTGACGCTTCAGGTGAAGATCTGCAGCGGTATCGTTGCCGGAGATCCCCTTCGCAATGGTGATCATCTTCTCTGCCATAGAACGAACTTCCTTCGCTCTGGTCTCGGTTGTTTCGATCTGGCCGTTCTCAAGCAGATAGGTAACCATGCCGCGAAGCATTGCCTTTCTGTGATCCGTGGCTCTGCCGAGCTTTCTGGAACCCGCCATTGTGTTTCACTCCTTTGTAAATCCATTCAGCGATTCTCTGAAGGAATCCTGAAATCGGGAATTAGTCGTTGTCATCCGAGGAGAGGTCGAAGCCCAGAGACTGGAGCTTCTCCTTGACCTCATCAAACGATTTTCTGCCGAGGTTTCTGACCTTCATCATTTCGTCCTCAGACCGGCTGATGAGATCGGCAACCGTATTGATGCCGGCACGCTTCAGGCAATTAAACGAACGAACCGACAGATCGAGCTCTTCGATTGTGGTCTCGAGCTTCTTCTCCTGACCGCCGTCGGTGGTATCCTGCAAAACAGGCTCCGAAACCTTCTCATCCGAGAGGTTGACGAACAGCTGGAGATACTCTGTCAGCAGGCTCGCAGCCTGAGAAAGTGCATCGTTTGCGCCGACTGTGCCGTCGGTCCAAACTTCAATCGTCAGCTTGTCATAGTCTGTGACCTGACCGAGTCTTGTATCCTCGACCTTATAATTCACCTTCAAGACCGGGGTGTAGATACTGTCCACCGTAATCACATCAAGCGGCAGATTCTGTCTGGTCTGCTTGTTGCGTTCAGCGGAGACATAGCCTCTGCCGCGGTCGAGCATGATCTGCATTTCGAGCTTTGCGCCCTTGCCGATTGTCGCAATATGCGGGAACGGCGGCAGAATCTCGACTTCGGAATCCGTGCGGATATCAGCAGCGGTGACCTCACATTCACCCTGGGCGTCAATATAGATCGTCTTGGGACCGTCGCCGTGGAGCTTCGCGGTCAGACCCTTGATTGCAAGGATGATTTCAGTGACATCCTCCTTGACACCGGGGATGGTTGAGAGCTCGTGATGAACACCGTCAATCTTGACAGCATAGACTGCCACACCGGGCAGTGAGGAGAGCAGAATCCTTCTGAGACTGTTACCGATCGTGATGCCGTACCCACGCGGCAGCGGACGGATCTCGAACTTGCCGTACTTACCGTCAGCGTGGAGTTCTTTTGTCTCAATTTCCGGCTTTTCCATTTTCAGCATAAATACCCTCCTGTTGTGCATTCAGTTGTGGTACGGCCGGAGCAAATGCTCAACAGCCGCTCAGGGATCATCCCGAGATTACTTGGAGTACAACTCAACGATGAGGTGCGTTTGTGCTTCGTACTCGATATCGTCAGCAGAAGGCATACGGACGACGGTTGCGGAAAAATCGTCCTTCTTGGCTTCGAGCCAAAGCGGAACAACTCTGTCAGCAGTCGCCTCAACGGTGGCCTTGAACTTCTCGGAAGTTCTGTCCTTCTCGCACAGTGCGATCACATCGCCGACCTTGACACGGTAGGAAGGAATGTTGACCTTCTGACCGTTGACGGTGTAGTGTGCATGTGCAACGAGCTGTCTTGCCTCGCGTCTTGTCAGCGCAAGACCCATGCGGAAGACAACATTATCCAGTCTGGATTCGAGGCAGGTAATCAGGTTATCACCGGTCTTACCTTCCATCTTGTTTGCAAGCTCAAAGTAGTGTCTGAACTGCTTTTCGAGCATGCCGTAGATAAACTTCAGCTTCTGCTTCTCCTTGAGCTGGAGACCGTATTCAGAAACCTTCTTGCGGTTGTTTGCGTTCTTGAAGCGGTTAGATTCCTTCTTGGAAACGCCCATGACTCCGGGGCTGATTCCGAGAGCTCTGCACTTCTTCAGGATCGGTTCTTTCTGTACTGCCATATTCGTTCACCTCCAATAATTATACGCGTCTTCTCTTCGGAGGACGGCAGCCGTTGTGCGGGATCGGGGTAACGTCCTTAATCATACGAACCTCGAGACCCACAGTCTGAAGCGCACGGATTGCTGCCTCTCTGCCGGAGCCGGGACCGTTGACATAAACCTCAACAGACTTGAGACCGTGCTCCATTGCTGCTCTTGCTGCAGTCTCTGCTGCGGACTGTGCAGCAAACGGCGTGGACTTCTTCGAGCCGCGGAAGCCGAGCTCACCGGCGGATGCCCACGAAATTGCATTGCCCTGCGTATCAGTGATCGTCACGATGGTGTTGTTAAACGTGGACTGAATATGCACCGCGCCGTTTTCGATGTTCTTACGCTCTCTGCGGCGTCTGATCGTGGTTACCTTTTTCTTCTGCTGTGCCAAGATA
>JAEEGL013706395.1_pt1 | contig 27923 bp, 26 predicted proteins | sample 9134231 | NCBI WGS metagenome assembly JAEEGL01 (sample SAMN16246548, study PRJNA631951) | gut metagenome | biome: gut microbiome; feature: rumen; material: fiber-attached | host: Bos | place: Iran: Karaj | collected 2018-10
ATCATTGATACCATATTATTCTTTTTCATTGGAATACTCCTTAATACTAATTTTATTATACATCATCAGATCTGCATATCACTATCGAATAAGCCGATATTTCTATGCTTTGTGATCTCCTGACGCATCTTCCATGTTCATCAAAGAGGATCTCGTAATTCTTTCCGTCCGCAAATACGTAGTTGTTCTCGAACGGATTAATAAAGATCATCAGATCATTGAGATGGTAGATCAGACAGTCGCCGAATTCCTCGAAACAGAAATCGGCATCGTCATCGGTGAAACAGCTGTGCTGCTTTCTGAAAGAGATCAGATCGGTTATGTATCTGCAGTTTTCACTGTTTCTGACTTTCAGCTGCCAGTCCAGCTGATTAATGGTATCCAGAGAATTATAGGAATTTCTGACACCGTTCTTGGTCCGGTAAAACTCTTCCCCGGCATGAATGAACGGAATGCCTCTGGACACCAGAACAAGGCTTAATGCCAGTGTACATCTCTTCTCGTTGATCCATCTTGGATCGGAGGACTTGTAAAGCATCATTCTGTCGAAGAAAGTATGGTCGTCATGGCACTCCACGTAATTCACCGATTGATTGTGAGCCAGATAGTGCATGTCACAGCACAGGGACTTGATCACATTGCTTCTGATATCCCTGTTTCCGGATACATAGTGGATCATCGTATCTCTGAAGTAATCGTTAAACATAGCTACTTCCGGAAGCTTTCTGGCATTCGGGATGGATGCTCTCAGTTCTCTAGGCAGAACATCGCCCATGTCCCAGCCTTCTCCATAGACGACAAAATCCCGCTTATAGGCACACAAAAGACTTCTGATCTGATTGACTGTTTCGATATCCATGATCCCCATCAGATCCATCCTGATTCCATCAATGTCGAACAGTTCCAGATAACGCAGCGTCATCTCCTTTAGATATTCTCTGACGAAGACGTCTTCCGACCTGATCTCGCTTCCGCACATCGTACCCTGGGCAAGCTTTCCGTCTTCCATGTAACGGAAAACATGACCCGGAAGCATCTTCTCAAGGTCAAAGCGGTGAATGCTGTAGACGTGATTGAAAACCACATCCAGCACGACACGGATATTATGGGAATGCAGGACATTGACCGCATGTCTTAGTTCATTGACATAGGCATACGGATCGCCCTGATCGTAGACATAGTCTTTCTTGACATAGTTGTACGCCAGAGGATTGTAGCCCCAGTTGTATTCAGTCTTGTCGTTGTCGAAATCCATGACCGGCATCAGCTGCAGATGGGTGATCCCCATATCGATGAGATGATCCAGTCCGATCGCTTCTCCTTCGTATCTTAAGCCTTCTTCTGTGAAGGCCAGGAACTTCCTTGGATATCTTCCGGTAAAGGAAGGACTGCTGGAGAAATCTCGGACATTGCATTCATAGATGATCATGTCCCGGCATTCTTCCGGCATGATAGTTTCTCTCAGAAACTTGTCCGGATTCAGGACGATCGAATCGTTCTCATCTGATAAATACGCAAAAGGATCCCTAAAACAGAGACCCTTTTCGTTTCTGTAATGATATCTTTCCAGTTCCAGATCGCCACCTAAAGCAATCTCAAAGACAAAACCGTTTCTATGCATCTGATAGGCATGGTTCCTGATAACAAGTTCCATGTTTTCGTATTCCGGAGCAAAAACCCGAAAAACCGTCCTATCCGGCTGATATATGCTTCCTAAAGTCCTGATATTAAAATCACTGATCGTGTATTCTCTCATTATCGGTAATCTTCTAGTTTATTCTTGGCTTCCAGGGAATCGATGATGCCCATGACGATCTTCTCGATCTTACTGCCCTTGGAATAATCGGCTTTCACCGCAAAAGTGGCGCGTTTATCCGTATACAGCTTCTCTGCCCGGTTGCGTTTGGAATCATCGCCAAACACGGCAATGGTGGTACCGCCGTTCTGCTGAACGACCTTCATGCTAGGAACATCCGTACTTCCGTCTCCGAAATAGACCATGTTCTCCAGCGGAATGTATTTCTGCGATTCCGGAGTGGAACTGTTCAGATCTTCGTCGTTTGTTTCTTTCAGAACACCCTTGTTGATTCTGAACAGATACTGGGTCTTCATCGTATAGTTGACGGCTCTGGATGGCCACAGGACTTTTCCTTTCTCGTCATAGGCATAGGTGCAGGCATAGATCTTCTTGAATTCCGAAGCGATCTGGGTGCCCTTGATGATATCCGTCAGACCGGAAGAAATGATGTAGTGTTCCACATTCACATGATGCTTCTTTCCGTAGTCGTTGATCCGCTTGAACCAGGTCTTGACTCCCTTGTACAGCTCAACGTATTTTCCTTCTTCAATCAGCTGTTTCTGAGTCAGATCCGGATTCTTTCTGATCATCATGTACATGTAGGAAAGAATGGAATCACAGTTGTGTTTCTGCGAAAAGACGCCGCATTCGTTCCAGAAATCGGCAGGATTCTCATAACCCAGGGATTTGATGTAGTGGAATTCCTGCATGTCTTTCGGAGAAAGAGTTTTATCAAAGTCGTAGATCAATGCCAGTTTTCCGTTTTTCATACGATTTCATTATAACAAAAAAGGTACCTGTTTGTTTGTATCAGTACGTAAAAAATAGAGGACTAGTCCTCTATTTCGTTCAGATTTTTGATCGCTTCAACGTAGATCTCGATCTGTTTCTTGAAATTCTCCAGATTCAGGGATTCGTTGGCATCGTGAATGTGATTGTCTTCACCCGCGAATTCGCAGCCGAAAGCGATACAGTTGTGGATAGCCTTGGCATACGTACCTCCGCCGATGGCTTCCATTTCGCTCTGTCTGTCTCCGGTAACGTCTTCGTAGGCTTTCTTTAAAGCCTTGATCATCGGGGTATTGATATCAAAGTATAACGGTTCAACCAGTCCTCTGATACGCAGCTCGTTGTTTTCATCGGCGAAATTCATCAGTTCACAGACTTTTTCGCTAGTCGTCATGACCGGAAAACGCATGTCAAGACTCATATGGATCTCATCGTTTTCTTTTGCAATGACGCCGAAGTTGATGGATGTGTTCGATACGCTGTCTTTGATTTTCTCGAAACCAGCCAGTTCGCCATGGACCGTCAGAGCAAAATGTTCATGGAACCATCTGACGAAACTGTCGTCAAAGCCGGATGCATACAGCGCTTCCAGAAGATGGGAAATGGCGTTGACACCCAGATCAGGCGTGGACGCATGCGCAGCTACGCCGTAGACCGTGATCTTTACATCACCGTCGTGTATGATGTCGCATTTTACATTATGTTCATCCAGAAAACCCTTGAACTTTTCTTCGTTGAAAGAAGCTTCCGGCACAACGGCATTCACCTTCTTGCAAACGACGTTGGAAGCCTCTCCGCCTCTGATATCGATGATCCTGCTGCCATGTGCTGCAACCAGAGCCATGTACATGCCCTTTTCCGCATAGATGCCGGGGAAGTTTCCGTCCGGTGTATAACCGTAATCGATGTGTCCTTTCTTTTCCACATAATGGGCAATGCATGCTGAACCGGTCTCTTCGTTGCATCCCAGAATCAGTCTGACTCTTTTCCTGAAAGGATATTTCTCATCAATCAGATATTTCAAGGCATACATCGAAGCAACGGCTCCGCCCTTGTCGTCCGATACGCCTCTTCCATAAACAAAGCCGTCTTTTTCAACCATTTCAAACGGATCCGTATTCCAGCCCTCTCCTGCCGGAACAACATCCAGATGGGCCAGAATGCCGATCAGCTTATCTCCCGATCCGGTCTCGCCATAGCCGCAGTAATAGTCGAGATTCTCGGTTTTCAGACCTTTTTCTTCCATCAGCTGCAAAGCCTTGTCCAGCACTTTTCTATTCGTTGAACCGAAAGGTTTCTCATCATCGGAATAAACCGAATTATAGGATACCAGCTCTTTCAGATCCGCTTTCATGTTTTCAAAATTCGCTTCAATATACTCTTTTACCAGCATCTTCTATTCCTCCATAATCAATCCGATCGGACAATGATCGCTGCCCTGAACCTCATCGTAAATCACGCTGTCTTTCACTCTATCCATCATTCTGTCGGATACCACGAAATAATCGATCCTCCAGCCTACGCCTCTTTCTCTGGCTCTAGTCCGGTACGACCACCAGGTGTACTTCACTTTATCGGGATAGATCTTTCTAAATGAATCGGTAAATCCGCTGTCCAACAGCTTGCCGAACTTTTCTCTCTCCTGATCGGAGAAACCGGCAGAAAAATGGTTTTCATCCGGATTCTTCAGATCGATCTCGTTATGCGCAACATTCAGGTCACCGGTATAGACGACCGGCTTCTTCTGATCCAGCTTCATCAGATGGGCACGCAGATCATCCTCCCAGTGCATCCTGTAGTCGATGCGCTTGAGACCATCCTTGGAATTGGGCACATATGCGCATACGAAATAGAAATCTTCATACTCCAGAGTGATGACCCTTCCTTCTCTGGGGTGATCCTCTCCTTCAATGTCGAAGGAAACAGACAAAGGTTCCTTTTTGGTCAGGACCATCGTTCCGGAATAGCCTTTCTTCTCTGCAGAATTCATGTAACGGATATAACCGTCAAAGATATAGAACAGCTGATCCTCCTGCATTTTCGTTTCCTGAAAGGCCATGATGTCAGGATCTTCTTTTTCCAGAAAAGGAAGCAGTTCTCCCTTGGACATCACCGCTCTTAAACCATTTACGTTCCAGCTTATCAGTTTCATATTTCTCTCGTCAGCTTTCTTAAGTAATTCGCTTCTTCACTGTTCAGATAAGGCAGCAGTGTTTCATAGACCCGGTCGTGGTATGCATTCAGAATACGTCTTGTCCGCTCGTCCAGATAACGCGGATCAACCAGTTTCAGATCAAACGGGATCATGGTCAGGGTTTCAAATCTCAGAAACTGCCCGTATTCATTCTTTTCATCGCTCACGCACAGCAGCATGTTTTCGCAGCGTATTCCGAATCTTCCTTCAAAATAGACGCCCGGTTCATCTGAGAACACCATACCCGGCTTGATTTCCGCCAGTTCCCCTCCGTTTTCCGTCTTTCCATAGCGGATGTTCGGAGGAGTTTCATGAACGGCCAGATTGTATCCGACACCGTGTCCCGTACCGCAGCGGTAGTCGACACCCAGCTCCCACAGATCTTTCCTCGCCAGAACATCGATCTGATTCCCGCTCAGTCCCCGCAGGAACTTCAACTCACTCAGATTAAACATCGATTTCAGAACCAGTGTAAAGTACTTCTTGATCTCATCGGATGTTTCACCCAGAGCGATCGTCCTGGTAACATCGGTCGTGCCTTCGCTGTACTGACCTCCTGTATCAAACAGCAGGATCCCTTTATTGTCCAGCCTGGACGAATTCTCGCGGTCCGGCATATAGTGCATCAGTGCGGCGTTTTCGTTATACGCGACAATGGATGAGAATCCCAGATCATTCGCTTTATACGCCTTGCGGAATCCGTCGATCTTCTCCCTGACATCATATTCCGTCAGCGTCGACTTATCGACAGAATCCAGCCACATCAGAAAACGCAGGACAGCTACCCCGTCATAGATGTGTGCCAGACGGAAATTGCGCTGCTCAATCGGGTTCTTGATGGCTTTCATGTCTTCAACGATCGAACGCATGTGCTGAATGGTATTGTGACCGTGGGAAATGCTGACGTAAGTCTCATAGTTTACCTTCGTTTCATCGATCAGGATCTTCTTTCCTTTGATCGTTTCCAGGAAGCTGTAATAGGAAGCGTAAGGTCTGATGATGACGCCGTCTTCATACAGATGATCAAGAATCTCTTCGCTGAATCTCTCCAGATCCGCAAACAGATAGATGTCGTTGCTGAAAAAGACCAGATAGGCCATGAAAACCGGCGTATACAGGATATCGTTGCCTCTCAGATTCAGAAGATAGGCAATCGATTCCAGATTGTTGATGATATGAACCCGGTCCCTCAGGACGTAGCGGATCATCTCGATCTTTCTCTTGCGTGTCAGTCCCGTGTATTCCACAGACAGTTCATAAACCGGATCCTTGCTTAAAGGAACGCGGTTTTCGATCAGGCCGGAATACACGTCAACGCTCTTGATGAGTATTCCGTTTTTGATCAGTTCATTGGCGAAACGGATACTCGTTCTTTTACCATCCAGTCCAACTGTCTTATCGGAATAGTATTTCTTAATGAACTCCAGCGGTTCCAGAGCGCTCTGGGTTCCAAGCTTTACAATCTTGATGCCGTACTTCAGACACTGCTGGTCGGCCTGGGTATGATATCTTCCATCCACAAACAGCCAGGCATCTTCCATCGACACCAGAAGCGTCGCCAGAGAGCCGGAAAAACCGGAAAAATATTCGATCGTTCTGAAATATTCCGGAACATATTCCGACATGTGATAGTCGGAAGTGTTGAAATAATAAAGATCGATCCCTTCTTTCTGCATGGCAGATCTTAATACAGTTAATCTTCTTTTTATCATAACTCTATATTATCATTATTATTTTATATAGTATAATAATAAGTTGTATGAGACAGGAAATCGAACTAAACAAATCACAGGAAAGAAATCTGAACAAAGTACGCAAAAAGGCGCAGAAGCACCAGGAACAGCGCGAACCGGTTCTGCATGAAGAAGGCAGGAAACCGGTGGAGATGCCGATAGAAGCATCTTTGCAAAAAAAAGAAGAAGTTCCAAAGGAAAAGAAGAGTCTGAAAGAACTTCTTCACATCAATCAGGATACTGAGGCAAAAGAAAAGAAAGAGAAACGTTTTGATCTCAAAAAGCTGATTCCTACCCTTCCCAAGAAAAAAGAAACACTTCCTGTTCAGCCTGTGAATGAAGAAAGCAAGAAAAACGCCAGCACCAGCATGCAGGAGTTTTTTGAACCAATCAGCCCTTTGAATATTAAAGAGGATAATACTATGACCAAGGAAATCATCGATAAAGCGAAAACGGAAGAGCCGCTTAATGCTGAACCTGTTTCAGAAAAAAAGAAATTGGACATAGGCAATAAACTGAAGGATTTCTTCGGCAGAATCAAGCTTCCTGAAAAGAAAGAAAAACAGGCCGAGATCACAGAGTCTATAGTAGAACAACCTATAGCAAATGAAACAAAAACCGTACAAAACGCATCAGCAGAACCGGCAGGAGAGAAAAAGAAAGAAGTTTCTTTCAAATTCCTGAAATCTGCCGAAAATAAAGAAAAGAAAGAAGCTTCAAAGTTCTTCAATTTCAAGAACAAGGATAAGGAAGAGAAGAAAGAAAAAACAGAAAAGAACCCTAGGCCAAAGGCAAAGGGTATCACTTTTGCTATGGCGATTCTTACCTGTATCGTTCTGTTCCTGGGCATCTGCGGAGCAGTTGGAGCGTTCGTGTTTGCCTACAAGCTGTGTGAAGACAAACCGACACTGGACGTCAAGGATCTGGTTTCTCCGGATTCCACGACCGTGTTCGACAATGAAGGCAACAAGATCATGGAGCTTGGCATGTATCTGCGTGAGAATATCGAATATCAGGATATGCCTAACTGTCTGATCGACGCTTTCCTTGCGATAGAAGACTCCCGTTTCTTTGAACACTTCGGATTTGATATTCCGCGTTTCACCAAAGCGGCAATCGAAAACTTCAAAACCCGTGACTTCTCGCAAGGCGGTTCTACCGTTACGATGCAGCTGATCAAGAACAGCTACTATTCCATCGATGCAGACGATCAGTCGACCATCGCCGAAAGAGAAGGCATGGGCGGTATCAAACGTAAGATGCAGGAAATCGTGCTGGCTCTGGAACTTGAGCTGAGAACGGATGTTACCAAGCAGGAAATCATCGCGATGTATATCAACAAGGTCAACTACGGTAACAACATCCGTGGTGTCCAAAAGGCAGCCCAGTACTATTTTGGCAAGGATGCCAAGAATCTCTCGCTGACCGAATCGGCTTTCCTGGCAGGTCTGATCAACTCTCCAAACACATACAATCCTTATAACGATCTATATAAAAACGACAACTACTATCTGGATCCGGATTCCGAATATCTGAAAGCCGGTACGGCCAGAAGAAACGAAGTTATCGATCTGATGCTGATGCACGGGTATATTACGGAAGCTGAAGCTGATCTGGCTAAATCGGTTAGACTCGAGGATCTTCTGGTTGGTGTTGATGTCAGCTTCACGGAGATGAACGAAAAGTATCAGGCTTACATTGATGCAGTTATCGATGAAGTTATCGAATCGACCGGTGAAAGCCCTTATGATACAGGCATGCAGATCTATACGAACATGAATGCCTACATGCAGGAATACATCTACGACATGCAGAATGAAGCCGATTATATCGGCATCACTTTCCCGAACAAGCTATGCCAGAGTGCAATCGTCGTCATGGACAATCAGAACGGATCGGTAGAAGCCTTGGGCGGAGGAAGAGGCGAACAGGATTCCGCCAGGCAGTTCAACCGCGCTACCAGCGCTTATCTGAATCCGGGATCGTCCTTCAAACCGATCGTCGACTACGCTTTGTGCCTTGAAGCCCTGGGTTACGCCACTTCGCATACCTTTACCGATATGCCTTACTATCTCTACGGAGGAAGTGTCCTGATTTCCAACTACGACCACCAGTACTATGGAGACATGCTGATGACGGAAGCTTTGGGAAGGTCGCAGAATACACCGGCTGTTCAGGCGCTTGCAGCAGTCGTAGAAGAAAAAGGCGAAGAATACGTTATCGACTATCTGAATTCGATCGGATTCAAGTTCGATTATTCCGATTTCGACCTGCAGTTTGCGATCGGCGGCAACCGCTGTACCGTAACACCTCTGCAGCTTGCGGCAGCTCATGCGATGTTCATGAACGGCGGAAGATACATCAAGCCGCATACGATCAACTATATCGTCTATAATGACGGCAGAGGCAACTTCGTTGCCGATACGCAGGGTGTTCAGCGTCTTTCCAAGGAAACAGCCTGGATGATGGCCTACCTGGAAGAATACAATATGTCAGGTTCTTTCTCTTCACTGATGTGGTACTGTAAGAGATATGTAGATTATCCGTTGTATGGCAAGACCGGAACAACGGACTGGGGCAATTCCGGAAGAGACTATGGAATTCCTACCGGCGCTACGAAAGACAGCTGGCTGGTCATGCAGACAAACAAATACACCATTTCCTGCTGGACTGGGTATGATCAGCTGGAAAAAGGCGCCTACTTCTCTACTGCCGAATACCAGGCCAATACCAAGAGCAAGATCGTTACCAAGATACTGAATGAGTTGGAGACTCACTACACCGGCGAATATGATCCGCATACTCCTTTAGAGAAACCGGATTCAGTCGTTTCCATTACCCATGTTAAAGGTGCTTATCCATATGCCTACTCCAACGGAAGTTACGCAACCGTCACCGGATGGATTTCAGAAAAGGCCCTGGAAGAACAGCCGCTTGTTTCTCCATCGACTGCCTATGCCTACGGAACTTCGTTTAAAAAGTATATCAGCGGCGGTATTGCCAATCTTGGCGGTACGTTTGACGGCAAAGACGTTAACGTAGTCTTCGGCACTGGTGCGGGTGAAAACGGAACCTGCACAGGCGAATCCTGTGACCTTTCTACGACAAACATCTATGGTCAGACCACTTATGCTGCCGGAAGGATCTGGTTCCCGCACTGGACAGCAATCTACAGCGGAGCTGCTTCACCTCCATATCTCTACACGGTTACAATGGATACCGGTGAAGTAATCAGCGGAGCGACCAACGATACCTCTATCCATGAAAGTACATCCGGCGGATCAAAAGCGAAAGTCTGCGTATCTCCAAGTTCAGGCGGATCGCAGGCATGCGTCACATTGAATGCCATAGCTCAATAAAAAAGAGATTCGATTGAATCTCTTTTATTTTTCCGGTTTCTTTCTACAGATGATCTGAATCGGCACACCCGTGAAATCAAACGCCTCTCTTAGACTGTTTTCAATATATCTCTCATAAGAGAAATGCATCAGTTCAGGATCGTTCACAAACAGCACGATCGTGCATGGAGCGGTAGATACCTGGGAAGCGTAATAGATCTTCAGTTTCTTTCCGTTGTGCGGTTTTGCCGGGTTTGCAAGCTGGGCATCCAGGATGACTTCGTTTAAGACGTTGGTTCTGATGCGCCTGTTCAGGTTTTCGTATACTTGATCGATCAAAGGAAGCAGCGTATCGATTCTTTTTGCCTGTTTGGCGGATACAAATGCGATTGGAGCATAATCTAGATAGACAAACTGTTTTCTGATCTCTTTTGTGATGTTAGACATCGTCTTGTCATCTTTATCAACCAGATCCCATTTGTTATAGACGATGATCACGCCCTTTTTTGCTTCATGAGCCAGACCGGCCACGTGCTTGTCCTGTTCGATGATTCCCGTAGAACCGTCCAGCAGCACCAGAGCCAGATCGCTTCGTTCGATTGCCGATTTCGCTCTTAGAACAGAGTATTTCTCTACGTTCTCGTAGATCTTTCCTCTCTTTCTGATACCTGCAGTATCGATGACGACATAGTCCTTGCCGTTCGCGTTGAAAGCCGTATCGATCGCATCTCTGGTCGTTCCTTCGATATCCGAAACGATGACCCTGTCCTGTTTCAGAAATGCATTTGTGAGAGATGATTTTCCGACATTAGGTCTGCCGATCACCGCAAAACGGATCTTGCCCTCGTATTCGTCGATCTGCTTCTCCGGCATCAGTTCTACGACCTTATCCAGCAGGTCTCCTATGCCGATACCGTGAACACCCGATATGGCGATCGGATCGCCTATACCGAGCTGATAGTATTCATAGATATCGTCGATCTTGCTGATGTCGTCGATCTTATTGACAGCCAGAATGACCGGCTTTTTCGATTTCCGTAAGAGTCGGGAAATGTATTCGTCATCTCCGGTCAGACCGCTTCTTCCGTCAGTCAAGAAAATGATGACATCCGCTTCTTCAATGGCGATCTCAACCTGAGCATTAATCTCTTTCTGAAAAGGAACATCCTCGATCTGAATGCCTCCCGTATCGATCAGGCGATAGGTCTTGGAAAGCCACTGACAGTCTCCATAGATCCTGTCTCTGGTTACGCCCGGAGTATCTTCTACGATAGAAACGCGTTCCTGCAGCATACGATTAAAAACTGTCGACTTACCGACATTGGGTCTCCCAACGATTGCGACAGTTCCATCTATCATTTTTAATCTCCTGTTTTCTCTGCTATGATTTTCAGGACCAAGTCCGTGACTTCTTCCAGATTCAGATCAGAAGTATCGATCTCGATCGCATCTTCCGCTTTCGTCAGCGGAGAGAACTCGCGATGCATGTCCTGATAGTCTCTCTTACGGATATCATCCAGGATCTGTTCATAATCCGCTTCCAGTCCTTTTTCCTGATTCTGCAGTACCCTTCTTTGCGCTCTTGCTTCGGCGCTGGCTGTCAGATAAATCTTAACCGGAGCATCCTTCAATACCACGGTCCCGATATCTCTGCCATCCAGAATATATCCTCCTTCTTCGCAGATCTTCTGCTGCATGGCTACAAGGGCTTTTCTGCATCCTTCCAGTTTGGATACGTCCGAAGCTCCCATGGATATTTCATTGGTCCGGATCTCATCGGAAACATCTTCCCCATCCAGGATCACTCTTCCATCCGGAAGCATCTGCAGATCCATTGTTTCAATCATGGACACGATTCTGTTTTCATCATCCAAAGGAATCTCTTTTCTGAATGCATCATAGGCCACAGCCCGATACATCGCGCCTGTATCCAGATGCGTATAACCTAAACGTTCTGCCAGAATGTCGGCAATCGTCGACTTTCCGGCAGCACTTGGTCCATCTATGGCGATATTGATCTTCATTAGAATATTCCTTTTGTCTTAAAGATATAGAATACGATCAGTCCTAATACTGCGACCAGAATGATGATCAGAATGATCAGAATGATATTCAAAACAGTATTTGATCCTTCTTCTTCATCGTCATCGAGCATATCGTCCGTATCTGTTGCGGAAACGACAAACGGAATGGTTTCAGAAACGGTATCTCTGGCCTGTTCCTTTTCCAGTTCCTTCAGATTCTTGATCTCAATGACTTCTTCTTCTTTTTCTTCTTCCAGTGTCTTGGCCAGAACAGGATGTTCCTCGACTGTATCTTTTAACGGTTCAAGTTCCGGTTCTTCTTCGATCGTATCCATGCCAGCCATCTCATCCATGAGCTTGTTGATTTCCATGGACACGGTGCTGGAGAAGTCTTCATCGGAATCCGGATATTCATTGACCGGCTCTGCAACAGGAGCAGGCGCTACAGCAGGCGCTGCAGGAACTTCCTGACCCGGATGTCTGACTTCGTTGATCATGTCGTTTGTCAGCTGAGAGATCGTCTGTCCTCCGTTAACACGGTTGTATTCAGCGACATCATTCATCGTTTCATTCAGATAATAGTTATCCGCATCCGTTCTATGATCGATTGCGTGATTGTCCACTGGAGGCATATAGTTTGGAGCGCCTTGCGGAGCTGCATTCGGATATGGCATCTGCGGATTTGAAACATTCGGATACTGCGGCTGATTCGGCGCATTGTAGTAGTTCTGATTCGGATAATTCAGTGTACCATCATTTACCAGTGCGCTGTTCTGCGGTGCAGGATTGACATTAACCGGTTCGGCAAACTGTGCCATCTGCGGATTTACCTGAGGATTGTATCCTCCTCTGTTGTCGTATCCCTGTTGCTGCTGCGGCGCTTCAGGATAAACCGGCTGAGCATTCGGATTGCTATAAGAGACGTAAGGATTTTCGGCAGGTTTTGCCTGAGGCTGCTGGTTGTCGCTTTTGGGGGGCATCTCCTGCAGATCGGTCCAATCGAAAGAACCTCCGTTATTCTGGTTCTCAAAAGAACTGACAAGCTGTTCGATCGGCGTCTCTTCAAAATCGACCCATGAATACTTCGGATCTTGCGGTCTATTCTGCTGAGGCTGCTGAGAACCCGGATACTGTCCTGTTAAACTGTCCAGTCTGTCTTTATAGTTTGATAAATCATTCGTAGATAAAGAAGACTCCTTATCGTTTGTCAGAGAGTCTCTGTAATCCGCGTATTTTTGTGTTCTTGTTAATTTAGCCATAACAAAACCTCCAAATTTTTACCTTAAGATTATATCATATATACCTGTAAATATAAACAGGCAAGAATAATTCGTTTTAAAAGATTTTATTTTAATAGTGGAGAAATCCGCTTGTACAGAAGCATAGTCAGGATATCGATGATGATCGCCTTGATTGCGTTAAAAGGTACGACACACAGCAGTACAAACGTCAGCTTATCCGTTATGATCGGGAAAATGGCTTTCCCCATTCCGATGATCACATCCAAGGAAATCCCGTATAAACGGACATAGAACGGGATGATAAACAGATAGTTTCCGGCAGCCGCCGTTAGTGTCATGATGATGGAAGCAACGATCAGAGCCTTCACGGCCTGCTTCTTGTTTCTGTTCAGCCCGTAGATGTAGGCTGCACTGACGCAGTATACGGCAGAGAAAACAAACGCCGCCAGTTCACCTACAAATGCAGTCGATGTCGGTTTCAGCAGCAGCTTGATCAGAATCTTTACGATCTGTATCAGCAGTGCCGGAACAGGTCCCAGAGAGAATGCTCCGATCAGACAAGGAAGATCGCCAAGATCCAGTTTATAGAAACCTGGAGCGATGGCAATCGGAAAATCAAAAAGCATCAGTACAGCGCCTAAGGCACCCAAAATCGCAATACTACAGATATTCTTAACACTCAAATATTTCTTCAAAATAAAAAACCTCTCTCATCCTGACTGTACAGTCGCCACCTGAATTCCACAGGTTCTGCCTTTCTGCTCGCGGGGTATACCGCCGATCAAGGAATTGCACCTTGCCCCGATGTTCTACAATACGATTCTACTATAATTCACTAGGCATTGCCATAAAAATACAATAGAATAATAGTATGATCAACAAACTGCAAAACGCCATCGATCAGGCCGAAAAGATCGTCTTTTTCTCCGGAGCAGGCATGTCTACCGCATCCGGTATTCCTGATTTCCGTTCTTCAACCGGACTATACAAAAACATCTACCGGGCTGAAGAGATGCTTTCGCATACATTCTTCAAGCGCTATCCGGAAGACTTCTATGACTTCTACAAGACAAAGATGCTCTATCCTGACGCCAAACCGAACTATGCCCACGAATTCATTGCAAAGCTGCAGGATTACAAGGATGTTTCCGTTGTAACCCAGAACATTGACGGACTGCATCAGGCTGCCGGAAGCAAGAAGGTCTATGAACTGCACGGATCGGTTTTAAGAAACTACTGCACGCACTGCCACAGATTCTTTGACCTGTCCTACATCATAGAGTCTGAAGGCGTTCCGAAATGTGACAAATGCGGAGCCATCATCAAACCGGATGTCGTGCTTTATGAAGAATCTCTGGATGAAAACGTCATCAATGGTGCCTTAAGAGTCATCTCCCAGGCTGATCTTCTGGTAGTATGCGGAACATCCCTGGTCGTTTATCCTGCTGCAGGATTTATCCGCTACTTCTCCGGCAACAATCTTGCCATTATCAATAGAGATGCAACATCTTACGACAGCAACTGCGATATCGTCATCCATGACGATCTGGTAAAAACCTTTAAACAATTAAAGATCCGGGATTAACCCGGATCTTTATTTAGAACTTCAGTGTGGCATCTACGGCCGCCAGCCATCTGCCGTATTTTTCTTCAACTTCCTCGTGAGACATCTTCGGTTCATAGACCAGGGCATCCTCATCCCTGAAGTCTTCACGTTTATAGAAGCCTACGGCCAGACCGGCAAGTCTTGCAGCGCCTAATGCGGTGGTTTCCGCCAGCTGCGGCTTTATGACCGGAATCTCCAGAATATCCGACTGGAACTGTACCAGCATCTTGTTGACACTGGCACCGCCATCAACCTTGATCATGCCGATCTTTTCATGCAGATCCTCTTCCATGACCTTGATCAGATCTTTTGACTGATATGCCATCGCTTCGATGCAGGCTCTGGCAATATGTCCCCTGTTCGTACCTCTGGTCAAGCCGAAGATCGCACCCTTGCACTTGTCGTTCCAGTATGGAGCACCGAGGCCGGTAAACGCCGGCACAACGATAACGCCGTTGGAGTCCTGAACACTGGCAGCCAGCTCTTCAGAATCCTTGGCATTGGCAAAGAATTTCATCTCGTCTCTCAGCCACTGAATCAAGGATCCGGATACGAAAATCGAACCTTCCAGAGCATACTTCACTTCATCGCCGATCTTCCAGGCTACTGTCGAAAGCAGGCCGTACCTGGAAATGATCGCCTCATCCCCGGTATTGACCAGAATAAATCCGCCTGTGCCGTAGGTATTCTTGACATTGGATTTCTCGAAGCAGGACTCTCCAAAAAGAGCAGCCTGCTGGTCACCGACCAGAGCACTGATCGGGCAGGTATGATTAAAGAAGTGGCGCGGATCGATGTAACCGAAAACGCCGGAAGTCGCCTTGATTTCCGGAAGCATTGCTCTTGGAATATCAAAGATCTTCAGCAGTTCATCGTCCCAGTTCAGTGTATGAATGTTAAACAGCAGTGTTCTGGAAGCGTTCGTAACATCCGTCGCGTGAACCTCGCCGCAGGTAAACTTCCAAAGCAGGAAGGTATCGATCGTACCGAAGATCAGATCAGGATTTTCCTTGACGCCCGGAACATTGTCTCTGATCCATTTGATCTTGGAAGCACTGAAATAAGGGTCCAATACAAGACCGGTCTTTTCCTTGATGAAAGGTTCCAGTCCTTCTTCTTTCAGTTTATTAACGATATCGGAAGTCTGTCTTGACTGCCAGACGATCGCATGGTATACAGGAAGACCCGTATTCTTGTCCCAGACTACCGTTGTTTCTCTCTGGTTGGTAATGCCGATCGAAGCGATCTGTTCCGGCTTGATCTGTCCACCATCGAATACCTGGGCAATGACCGCCAGTGTGGAAAGCCAGATCTCGTTGGCATCCTGTTCTACCCATCCCGGCTGCGGGAAGAAGTTGGTGATCTCTTTCTGCGCGACTCTGACGACTTTCTGGTCCTTGTCAAAAATGATTGCCCGTGTACTGGTTGTACCCTGGTCAATCGCTAAGATGTACTTTTCCATATTATTGCTCCTCACTCATCTAAAACTATTATATAATAAATACGGGTTTGGAGGATTTCATAATGAAAGAAACATTGGTTATTCTGGCGGCCGGTATGGGTTCCAGATATGGCGGACTGAAGCAGATCGACGGTGTCGGAAACCATAATGAACCGATCATTGAATTTACGATCTACGATGCGATCAAGACAGGATTTAAAAAAGTCGTTCTGATCATTAAAAAGGAACATCAGGAGATCTTTGAAGAATCGCTGGTAAAAAAGGTAAGGCCTTTCATTGAAGTAGAGTACGCTTTTCAGGATCTTGACGATCTGCCGGACGGAATAGCCGTTCCGGAAGAAAGAATCAAGCCATGGGGAACAACGCATGCCCTGCTGTCGTGCAGAGATATCCTGAAAGACGATCCGTTTATCGTCTGCAACGCAGATGACTTCTATGGAAGAAACGCTTTCGAGAAGACGATGGAATTCTTCCATAACGGCATCGGCAATGACGTCTATTGCATGGTTGGATACAAGGTAGAAAACACCTTAAGCGATAACGGTACGGTTACCAGAGGAGTCTGTCAGAAGGATGACGAAGGATATCTGGCATCCATCAGAGAAGTCATGAATATCAGATGGAATGAAACGCATGACGGCGTAGAATATGAAGAGAGCGGCAAATATGTTCCAATGGAGATGGGCACCCCTGTATCCATGAACTTCTGGGGTTTCATGCCTAGCGTCTTGGACAGATTCATGGAAATCTTCAGGAATGAGCTTCCTCGTGGAATCGAAAGCAATCCGCTGAAGTACGAAGCTTTGCTGCCTAACCATGTGGGTCTCCTGGTGAAACAGGGAAGCTCCAAGGTCAAGGTTCTTACTTCGGAAGATTCCTGGTTCGGCGTAACCTACAAAGAAGACAAACCGGGCGTCGTTGCCAAGATACAGTCCCTGAAAGATGACGGGACCTATCCGGACGAACTGTTTAAACAATAACGGAAAAACAAAAAAAACGGGTCATTACTGAACTGTAACAGGAACCCGTTTTTTTTCTTGTTTCTAGAATAGCTGATCTTCTTTTGATTCTTTGCCGATCACTTTAAGAATAACGAAATAGAGCGATAGAACGATTACGTTGAATACGATAAGAAGAACATTGCTCCCTTGCATCAGACAGAAATCATACAATCCGTGATACAATACTGGAACAAGCAAAGCGTAAAACAGACTGCGTTTCGAGTCAAGATACTGGACTCTTTCGGTTTCCTGTCTCCTGCGACTGAATTTCGCTCTGGACAGGAATATACCCATCATGACCGAAAAAGAAAAATGTCCGGGTATGGAAGTCACTGCTCTGCTTAAGACTGCGGAAAAACCGTACCTGAATAAATAAACTATGTTTTCAGCCATTGCGAATCCCATAGATTCAAACACGCAGTAAACCATGCCGTCAAACGTAGAATCGAAAGCTTCGTGATTCCATATGACTTTCTTCGTGATCAGATATTTGCCTGATTCTTCAACAAGAGCGGCGCATATGAACGCATCGATCAGATTGAACAAAGTATAGTTGTGTACGTTTCCGTAGAGAACCAGGTTCAGATAGGTCTCGATATAGTAGATCGGGATTGACGATAAACAGCCCAGCACAAAAAGAAAGAGCAGCAGCTTTATAGGTTCTTTATTGATTCTGTCCTTGCGGTATACGTAGATAAGAAGCAGTATCGGCGGCAGAATCGTCAATGCAGAAACAAGCATTTTTATTTCCAGACTTCCTTATAAACTCTTAAAACATTCCGATAGAAGATCTTTTCCAGATCTTCTTCACTGTAGTGATCTTTCAGCGCTTCATACAGCAGCTGCATCCCTGAAGCGTCCCTGATTTCCAGATCGTTGCCGATGCCGTCAAAGTCAGAACCCAATCCGATGCATCCGATTCCGCCAACTTCAACGATATGGTCGATATGTCTAACCATGTCCTTAATCAGAGTCATCTTTTCATTATGATCTTCTATGAAAGAGGAACAGAAGTTCAGACCCGTCACTCCCCCTCTTTCAGAAAGCTTTCTGATCATGTCATCAGTAAGATTTCTGGCAACCTTGCAGATACTTCTGGCATTCGAATGGGAAGCTACGAACGGTCTGGTCGTATGTTCCAGAACATCATAAAACCCCTTATCCGACAGATGGGACACATCGACGACGATCCCCAGTTCTTCCATTCTCTTTACGTATTCGATCCCGAAATCGGTCAGGCCGTGTTCCGTATCGATCCTATACAGAGAACGCGTTTTTCCGTCTACATTAGGATAACCGATACCGTTAGGAAAGTTCCAGGTCAAGGCGATCATCCTGACACCGCGTTCATAGTACCTGTTCAGATTATCCAGATTATTGTCGACGACACCGCCATCTTCCAGCGTCAGTACCGCACTGATATAGCCGTTCTTTTCGTTCTCAAGAATATCTTCATAACAAAAGACCGGTCTGATCGTATGCCTGTTTTTTTCCAGCTGTTCGTAGTAGTAATCTATGGCCTGATGGGTAAAGGAAGAATCCTGTACATCCGTTTTTGTAAATATCGCAAAATTCTGCAGCAGGCATTGACCCTGCTGCATTTTCCGGATATCTACATGACAGTTGTTTTCAGACAGATCTTCCTGTTTCCGATACAGTTTCGTTACCGTATCGCAGTGCATGTCTGCATATTTCATAACTGAGAAATGTCAGGAATCGACTGAGCGGCTCCTTTTCCCTGAACGGTAATGCTGGCGGCTCTAGATGCCAGATCCAAAGCGGCGGCAACGTCTCCGTCCTTCATCATCGATGCCAGGAAGAAACCGGTAAAGGTATCTCCGGCAGCCGTCGTATCGACAGCTTCTACCTGATAGGCATCCTGATGGATCAGTATATCCTTATGCATGTAGTAGGAGCCTTCCTCTCCTGCCGTCATGACGATCTCCTTGTCCGGATATACTGCACGTAAGCCCCTGATGATCTCATCCAGGTCTCTGGTCTCCAGTCTTGCCAGACCTGAACCTTCGATCTCGTTGACGATAAAGATGCTGACCTTATCCAGCGGATATGAGAATACTTTTTCATCCATCGGCGCTGTATTGAACACGATTTTCATGCCTTTCTCATAAGCCCGGTTGATCAGATAAGTCATTGATGATATTTCATTCTGTATCAGCAGAACATCTTCGTTTCCGAAGTGCTCCAGAACATCGTCGATCTGCTGCTCATCGATCGCCTGATTCGCTCCACCGTGCAGGATGATCCTGTTCTGACCTTTGCAGACTTCGATGATCGCGTGACCGGTTGCCTGGCTGTCGTCCTTCATCAGATAATCCGTATGGACGCCGTATCTGTTCAGATAGTCGATAAAGTCCTGTCCGTCGCTGCCTACTCTGCCCGCATGATATACCAGCATTCCTGCCTTGGCCAAAGCGATAGACTGGTTCAGACCCTTGCCGCCGTAATTGCGGCCGTATGACAAAGAAGACTGCGTTTCCTTTGGCTCAGTAAAATGATCCATCTCATAGACATGGTCATAGTTCAGTGATCCAAAATTCAGCACTTTCATCTTATTCAGCCTCTGTCGATTCCAAAGCGATCTTGATCATGTTGGTGAGGCAGGTCCTTCTTTCTTCTGCCGTCGTCTCAACATGCGAAACAATATTATCGGATACGGTCAGAATGCAGGCGGCCTTCTTGCCTAAAGCCTTGGCTGTCGCAAACAGACCGAAAGATTCCATCTCCGCGGCCAGAAGATTGTATTTCATGGCCGTTTCCAAGGCGTTCCCCAGAACACTCTCGTCATAGTAGAAGACATCGGATGACCAGATCAGCCCTTCATGGACCTTGATATTCAGCTTCTCTGCGGCTTCTCTTAATCTCTCGTTGAGTTCCTCACTAGGTTTCTGAATCATTTCCGTATCTCCGATCATGCATTTGGCATAAGTGGACTCCGAATATGCTCCCGTTGCCAGAATCGTATCAAATACCTGCATATCCTCGGTATAAGCACCGCAGGATCCGATTCTGATGATATTCTCTACGCCGTAGAACTTGTACAGCTCATAGGCATATAAACTGATGGAAGGAATACCCATTCCTGAACCCATGACAGAAACTTTCTTTCCTTTATAGGTTCCCGTATATCCAAACATATTTCTGACAGAATTAAACTGTACAGGATTCTCTAAAAAAGTCTCCGCAATAAACTGAGCCCGAAGCGGATCTCCAGGCATAAGCACAGTCTTAGCGATTTCTCCCATCTGTGCCTGATTATGTGGTGTAGCCATTGATTCATCCTCCTGTTAATGAATGCTTTGATTAATAAAATTATAGCATAGTAAAAAACTCCCTTACAGGAGTTTCTTGTGTTCATCGATCAAGTACTGATATCGTTCCAGGACCTTATCGATAATCTTGTCCCAGGAAACCGGGATCGTCTCCTTGGCATTCAGGCCTATTTCTCTGGTCTTCTTCGGATCCGACAAGGCTTTTATCAGCACCTGGACAAGACTTTCGCTGTCGTCTTCGCAGCAGAAACCGTTAACGCCGTCTTTCATGATCTCGGCTGAACTTGACCCTTTGATGGTGACGGAAGGCGTGCCGGCATTGGCCGCTTCCCGGACCACCATCGGCGCATTGTCATAAAGTGACGGGAAAACAAAGAGTTCAGCCAGCTGGTATAGACCGGAGAGAAGTTTCTCGTCCAGAATATGCCCTACGCAGTGGCTTTCTTCCTCAATGCCAAGCTCTTTGATCTTTTTCTTTATTTCGTCTTCATGAGGTCCTTTTCCAGCCAGGATCAGATTGAATCGGAATCCATGATCTTTCAGCAGCTTGCAAGCCTCCAGAACTCTTAGAATGTTCTTTTTCCAGTTCTGCTGGCCGACAAAAAGCAGACAAGGATCGTCATTGATACCAAAATGTTCCTTTGCCAGCTGAATATTCGCCGGATCCGGTTCCTTTACCATCATTCCATTCGGAATTACTTCGATATGACCCTTGTAACCGTAAGAACGCAGCGTATCCCCTGAACTTTCAGAAACCGCCCATACCTCATCGCAGTGATTGTAGAAGGCAATAACCACGTCCGTACCTAGTCCGGCCATTCTTTTGGAACCGGTAAGCTGCAGCAGATCGTCGTAATATTTTGAATGGAAAGTTCCGACGATCGGAACTTTGCGGTCTCTGGCGTATTTGATTCCTTCGATACCGGCAATGAAAGGCGTGTGTACATGGACGATATCAAAATCGGTCATATCCATCCTGGCATTGTAGTGAATGTCGAACGGAGGCAGACCCGCATCGTAAGATGACATGATAGGAACTTTTTTGGAATAGTAATCTATGATTTCAAACGGAAAACGGCCTCGATAGCCGAACTTGTCCAGCGGTACGACCGCGGTACATTCATGTCCCTTCAGGGCAATCGTTTCACAGTAGTTGTAGACGACTCTACCGACTCCATCGATGATGGGCAGAAATGAGTCGGAGAATTCACCGATCTTCATAAGCTGATCCAATACCTTTCTAATATTTCATCTGCAGGCGGATAAAAAATATCGTTTTCATAGACACCGCCGTTATTTATTATAACTCTTCTGGAAGCTTCATTCTCCTTTAAACAGGTAATAAGTACCTTATCCAGATGATAATCCCGTTTACAGATCGGCAGGAAATCTTTCAGCATCTTAGTTCCTATCCCCTGTCTTCTTAAGGAAGGCCTGACACTGTAGCCGATATGGCCGCCGTACTGCTTCAGGTAAATATGAGAAAGCGCCTTAGGACGCAGATTAAGCATCCCGGCGATCTCTTTATCATTCAGATAAAGATACTCAAAACCGACCGAATAACCCGGAGGGACAGTATCCTCTTTCTCAAAAAGCAGACAGTTCAGATGCCACTTCTCGACATCCTCATAACGTTCCAGAGAACTGCAGCCGTCAAAGTTCGATTCCTCTTCCAGCATTTCTTCCCGGTATTCTGAAATCATTCCGTAGTATTCCGGTCTGACTGCATCAAAACGATATCTTTCCACAATTCTATTATACCTTGCAGAAAACAGTAGATTAAGATAAAATAATAAAGCGCATATAGGGGAGTAGTATAGCGGTAGTACATCGGTCTCCAAAACCGCTAGTGTGGGTTCAACTCCTACCTCCCCTGCCATGAGAAAAGAAAACACTGATAGAATCAGTGTTTTTTCATTATCATGTACATCATCTGATCAAAGTGATTCTCAATCTCGGTCATGCCGTATTCCAGGATACTGAATCCACAATTCATTGCTTCTTTCTGAAAGACATCAGAATTCACGATCCTGCAGCTGGTTGCGGCAATGCGGACTTCTGCTTCCGTTTCCTGATGGATCCTGTTCACATCATCAAAAGCTTTCGTAATATCGCTTATGCTTTCCCGGTCTCCGTCACCCATGCTTAATATCAGAGCATAGCCTTCATCTTCCAGATGTTCTTGAATGAACCGGTAGAATCCCTTTCTGTCTTCATCAGGAACCAACATGTGCAGACAGGCGATTGAATAGATAAACCCGAACTTTCCTTCAACTGCGTTTTCCGATAGGATATCGGCTGTCATATAACGGTTCTTATGCTCGGGATCTCTATGAATGCAGTAATCGATCGCTTCCGGCGATACATCTATGGCCAGAACATCATAATTCCTGTCCAGCAGATATCTGGCATCCCTTCCTTCCCCGCAGCCGATCTCCAGCGTTCTTTTCTTTTCCAGGTCATATTTCCGAATCGTCTATTCTACGATCGGAGTATGGTTTTCTGTCGACCAGGACAGTCCTTTCTCATGGATCTGACGGTATCTCTTGTCATATGCTTCGTAATACTTTTTCATAATGTTTCTGTTTCGATACGCCAATCAAAAAGAAATAAGGCCAGGCCTTATTTCAGTTTTTCTACCAGTTCTTTCAGCAGTCCGCCCCGATAGGATTCTATGTTGCCCTCATCGGCTTCGTTTGCCAGTACCGGGTCCATCGGAAGTCTGGCAACCAGATCCAGACCGTACTTTTCGGCGGTTTTTTCCGTCTCGTCGTTCCTGTAAATGTTCATCTCATAACCACAGACATCGCACTTGACATATGCCATGTTTTCAACCAGACCGGCAATCGGCTTGTTGACCTGTTTTGCCATGTTGATGGCTTTACCTACGACCATCGATACCAGTTTGGAAGGTGTCGTAACCATTACGAACTGATCGACCGGGATCTGCTGAATGACCGAGATCGCTACATCCGATGTCCCTGGAGGCATGTCGATGATCAGATAATCGAGTTCTCCCCAGTGTACTTCGGTATAGAACTGCTTAATCAGATTCCCCAGAATAGGTCCTCTCCACAGTACCGCGTCATCTTCGTTTTCCAGCATCATATTGATCGACACAACCTTGATGCCCAAGGTCGTAACAGCCGGGAATATCCCTTCCTCATCGCCATAAAGTCTGTCGTTCAGACCGAACATCTTCGGAATGCTCGGTCCGGTAATATCCGCATCCATGATACCGACATGATATCCCGCTTCCGCCAGTTCGACAGCCAGCAGGGATGAAACCATCGATTTTCCTACTCCGCCTTTTCCGGATAATACGCCTATGATCCTGTTTATTTTCGTATCAGCAGTCGGTACGATCTTCTCTTGCGCTCTAGAAGCGCAGTCCTGACCACAGCTGCTGCAGTTTCCATTACAATCTGCCATTTTTCTTTCCTCCACAAATATCATAGCACATTGTAAAATAGAAATATGAAAATAGGCATCTCAGCCTGTCTGACGGGCGATAAAGTCCGCTATGACGGTACAGATAAAAGAAACAGTGAACTGCTTAAGATCCTGAAAGAACACGAACTGATAAAGATCTGTCCGGAAATGACGGCCGGTTTTTCTGTTCCCCATGAACCGCTGGAGATCAGAAACGGCAAGGTCTATTCTTCATCAGAAAGAAATGTCACAAAAAAACTGAACGAAGGTGCACATGAGTGTCTTAAAATGATTCAAGACTGCGACTTTGTCGTTTTGAAAGAGAGATCCCCTTCCTGCGGTGTACATCTGATCTATGACGGCACCTTTTCCGGAAAACCGATTGAGGGACATGGCTTATTCACCCGGCTGTGTCTGGAGAACGGTATTCCCGTATACAGCGAAAACGACATCGAAGAAATCAAAAGAAAAACTGCCGGAACATGATTCCGGCAGTTTTATTCAAACAGATTCTCGTTTTCATCTTCCTGCTTGTATTCAGGAAGATCAGGCAGTTCATTCAAGGTATAGAGCTTGAAAGAATCCATGAATTCCTCGGTTACTTCATAAAGAATCGGCCTGCCGGGTGCTTCCGATCTTCCTGCTTCTCTGATCAGATTTCTTGCCAGCAGCTTCCTAAGCATCACTTCGGCGCCGACACCGCGCAGTTCTTCGATCTCGATCCTGGTGATCGGCTGTTTATAGGCGATGATCGCCAGTGTTTCCAGTGCCGCCTGAGAAAGAGTTCCCGGCTTGGCTGTACCGAAAAGGACCTGTGCGTAAGGATAGATATCCTTCTTCGTAATGAACTTGTATACGGAACCGTAGCCAACCAGCTCGATGCCGTAGAGTTCACTCGCATACTTGCGCTGGATGTTTTCCAGAATGATCTTCGTATCTTCCAGAGATTTGTCGATCGCAACCGCAAGCTGTTCCGCCTTTACGCCATCCTCACCGACAACATAGAGCAGTCCTTCCACGATCGCTTCCATGTTGTCAGGCTGTTTCACGTCTTCTCTATTCTGATCGGAAATCTCTTCCGTCTCCTTTGTTTCTTCATTCATCATTTCTTTACTCATGATTCGTACCTCTTGTAAACCATATGTTCTCGTTGTTATCGATCGTAAACGCCAGATAATGATCCTTGGCCATGTCCAGGATCGCTATGAACGTAATGACATATTCATGAAGATCGTCACAGTCTTCAATCAGCGTTTCAAAACTGAACGTCTCAGGCAGGTCCTTGAGCCTGGCCTTGATCTGCAGGATCCTATCCTCCGGAGAGAGCTCTTTCTGCGTGACCTTGATATCCAGAGGCCTTGAAAGCTGAAGTCTTCTTAAAACCTTGTTCATGGCTTTCAGAAGATCATAAGGATCCCCTTCTACCTTCTGCGCATCCAGATCGGCTTCTTTTATAAAACGATCCAGCGACAAAGGCTTCGACAGCTGATCCTGTCTCTCTACGAAAGAATCATACAGAGCCGCCGATACTTCCTTGTATTTCTGATATTCCAGAAGCCTTCTGACCAGTCTGTCCTTCGGATCTTCATAGTCGTCTTCCAGATCATCACTATGCCTAGGCAGCAGCTTCTTGGACTTGTATTCGATCAAGGTAGCCAGTTCAACCAGATACTCGCTCTCGACCTCCAGCTGCAGGTCCTCCATGGCATGCAGATAGGCAATATACTGATCCGTCAGGACTTCCATGTCCAAATCAAAAATATCCAGCTGCTGTTCGTGAATCAGATGCAGCATCAGATCTAACGGACCTTCGAATTTCAGTGTTTCTACCTCAAAACCCATCCAAACCATTATATCATTCTTTTTATGCTATGATGGTGGTGAGGTGAAAAAAGACGGGTCATTCTCCGCTTTTCATTCGGGAGGAACTATGGAAAAAACGATGATGGACTATATCAGGGAAACGCCTGAAACGCTTCTGCATATCATAGACAAGCGGAAAGAGTATGTAAAAGAACTGCTGGAATTCTACCGGCAGAATCACTGCGAAGGAATCTGCCTGATCGCATCAGGATCATCTTACAACGGCTGTCTTTGCGCAAAGCCGTTCATGGAAGAAGTGCTTCATGCCAGGATCACTCTGCTTACACCTTTTACTTTTGTGCATCACGAATTCAAAACAATAAAAAACGAGATGGCGATTGCCTTGTCTCAGTCGGGCTGCTCCACCAATACGCTGGAAGCCTTAAAAGTACTGAAAGAGAACGGACACAGATGTGTATGCCTTACGGGAAGAGACGACTGTGATGCCAGAAATATCGCCGATCTTACCGTCAACTGGCAGGCAGGAGAAGAAAAAGTCGGTTTCGTGACCAAAGGTGTCACATCCCTGGCCTGTTTCCTGATGGTCTTTGCCTTAGAGTTAAGCAAAGAACTTCAGCTGATCGGGGAAGAACGGTATGCGTATTATCTGAATGAACTGTATAAGACGATAAAGATTCATCCGGAAATGCAGAAGAAAACGGAAGAGATCTTCAATCTCAACAAAGCCGATTTCCTGGGAAGAAACAGGATCGTTCTTCTCTCAAGCGGACCGAATTTCGGAACCGCCAGCGAAGGAGCGCTGAAGATCGCGGAAACCTCCTGCATTACAGCCATCCCCTATGAGGCGGAAGAATTCCTGCACGGTCCATTGTATCCGTCTACACCGGATGATATGATCATTGTCATAGATAACGAAAACCATTCCGGTTCTGAAAGGATCCTGAAGATCGCCGATGCCTTAAGAGATGTCACTGAGAAAGTCTATGTTCTATCGGAACATTCTCCACTGGATGAGACACACACTTTCAATACCGGCATGTCTGCGGATGGCCTGGTCTCTCCATTGTACAGACTGGCCTGCCTGCAGATTCTGGCTTATCTGATGACAGAAAACACAAACCGCTATGAACCGCACGAAAACATCAAGAAATTCAAGAAAGCCAACAAGGTCGCCAGCAAGTCCCGGGATAATCTCTATCTTGACCTGCAGAAAATAAAATGAGTGTTATCACTCATTTTTATATTGGTTGAGTCTTTCCAGAGCTTCTTTTTTTGTTTCAGGCAATGCATGCCCCAGACAGTGATAATCATAGTCAAGCGATTCAAAGAAAGCGATCATGTCTTTTAGCCTGTCCTGGTCATAGACTGTTCCATGATAGAAGTCTTCACAATCCGCATCCTGCAGGATCAAAGTCCGTTCCGAAGGCAGATAAACAAATAGAGAATCGCGGGAATGCGTAGAATCCCTCGGTATCAGGTCTATCGCAATGCCTCCCAGATCAAGGGAAACAGGCTCAGAGACAATTCTGTCTGTCGCAGTTACCGTTATCTCTTTCAGGTCGGGATACTCCACCCGTATATGTTCATTGCAGAACGGAATATCCTCTCCTGTCTCTTCTCTTCTTAACATGGCCTCTTCGTTCCATTGCCATTTCATGACTTCTTTCAGTTTATCCTGCGTGAGTTTCGTAGAATAAGAAAGGCCATGGATCGCATGTAGACCAAAGGTATGATCCCAGTGCCAGTGCGATATAAAGGTACGGTCCGGAAGAGGGAACCCCGACTCCTTTAATGCCCGGTAAAACTTCTCTACATGTGCCTTTGAATTTCCTGCATCCACTGCAACGGAATATCGATCTCCTTTGACATAATAAAGATTCGGCCTGTCTGTTTTCTCCTCATAAGGAAGCACATACAGCCTGTCGCTCATACGGATCAGTCCGCTTTCCAGCATTTCCATTTTCATACTCCTGTTTCTCTTTTACACTATTGCATAAAGCTCGTTTTTATGTTATTATTTTTAAGCGTTCACAATGATATGAACGCTAATGTAGCCTGTGGAGAGGTAGCGAAGTGGCTAAACGCGGCTGACTGTAAATCAGCTCTCTACGAGTTCGACAGTTCGAATCTGCCCCTCTCCACCACTTTGGGATGTAGCCAAGTGGTAAGGCAACAGACTTTGACTCTGTCA
>JAEEGL017033817.1_pt1 | contig 27923 bp, 26 predicted proteins | sample 9134231 | NCBI WGS metagenome assembly JAEEGL01 (sample SAMN16246548, study PRJNA631951) | gut metagenome | biome: gut microbiome; feature: rumen; material: fiber-attached | host: Bos | place: Iran: Karaj | collected 2018-10
CCCGCATCAGCGGCGTCAATCCCGCCGACCTGCAGGTGCTTTCGGTATGGATCGCAAAAAACCGCGCAGAAAGGAAATAAAATGGATCACGAATGGCTGATCCGGACAGCGGCGGATTATGGAATCCCGCTGGAAGAAACCGAAGCGAAGGAGATCGCGGCGTACTGTGATGCTGTGCTGGAAACGAATAAATTGTTCAATCTGACGGCGATCACGGAACCCGCCGAGATGATGGAGAAAAACGCGCTGGACTGTCTCACGGTCCTGCCGTACCTGCCAGGGAACGGGGCAGTGGCAGATGTGGGAACGGGAGCTGGATTTCCCGGCGCGATCATCCGTATCATCCGTCCTGATCTGGCTGTGACGCTGATCGAGGCAACGGACAAAAAACTGCGTTTCGTCGTCCGAACGCTGACGGAAATGGGAATGGAAGTCAACGGCGTTCACCTCCGCGGCGAGGAAGCTGCGCGGGATATCTACAGAGAGTATTTTGACGCTGTTACGGCACGCGCCGTCGCATCGCTTCCCGCGTTGCTGGAGTATGCGCTGCCTCTTGTAAAAACGGGAGGTGTGCTGTTGGCGATGAAAGGGGCCGGAGCGGAGGATGAGATCAAGGCCGCGCAGAGAGCGCTCAGCATTCTCGGAGGAGAAGTGGAGGAGGTGCGGTCTCTTGAACTGCCTACGGCGGGAGAGAGGAACATCGTCGTGATCCGGAAGGTCAGGGAAACGCCGGCACGCTATCCCAGACCGAGCAAAAACATCCGAAAGGATCCGTTGTAAAAAAGAGTGCATAAAGGAAGAAGGCGTTTCGGGTCATCCGAAACGCCTTCTTCAACAGAAAAATCCTCATTCCGGGGAATCAGGTCTGTTCTTTCTTCTTCCCAGCTATTTTCTTTTTTACGGCCGATATGGCAAGGAGGAGCAGCCAGAGCAGCAAGAAAGCTCCGCCTGCCGCGATCAGATACTGCCCGTATACTCTGATTCCGCTGATAAAAAGATCGATGACGCTGTCCAGAATGCCGTTTTCCGTAAGATGAAGAGGAATGTAGGAGGCTGCTTCAGCGTGCGCTTTTTTCTGAAGCATGGGGGATAGCCACAATGCGGCGCCGGTCAGAAGACACGCGAAGCCGGCGAAAAAGACGCCTGCCCGTCTTCCGATCAGAAGCATGAGAAGAAGAATGAGAAGACAAACTGCACCGCCGACAATCAGGGGATCCGCTGCCGCTACTCTGCGCGTCCAGATGAGCGCCGGCTCGGTTTCGTTTCCGACGATGGAAGAGTATGGGACGGACAGAACCGGGGACTCCGCCGGCAGAACGTAACTTCTCGCCTGGCTGCCGATCTCATCGAGGATCTTCTGATCTTCCAGTAAGGGGCCCTTGACGCCGTGCTTCTGAGCGGCGGAGAGAAACAGGTCACGGACGTCTTCTTCAGAAAGAAGGGGGACCTTCTCCGGCTGTCCTTCCTTCAGGCAGTAAAAGAGAAGACCTTTCAGATAGGACCGGTAAGCGTTGTCATACCAGCCTTCCAGCGCGGTATAGACCTCATTTTCCGCATCGGACGCCGCTTTTCCGGACAGAGCCGTCCGGAAGACCGGCGTCTGACCGTCCAGGGTCATTTTCCCGAACGTGGCGCCTTCCTCGAAGATCTTTTTCAGGTCTTTTTCCACACGGTCCAGCACGACCTGTCGGGCATATTTTTCCTTTGATTCCCAGACACGGAAGCCCGTTATGTTTTTATAGTTGACAGTTCCCCGAAGTTTCCCGTTTTCCGACAGGTAACGGATGTATTCCTCGGTAAACGCAAGTGCCATCGCGGAACAGTTCTTTTCGGTGACGGCAGATTCATCTCCGGTATATCTTACGATCCCGGCGATCCCTGCGTCTGTCGCCTGTCTGGCGACGTCGGAATAAACATTGGCCAGTTGGACGGTCTGCAGCGGCAGTTCCTCCCGCAATGCCTCTTCAAAGGTGATCGCACGGTCATCCGCCGCTTTTTCATACCCGAAGACCTTTTCTCCTGGGGATACGCCGCTGAGGATGCGGTCCACCGTCTCCTCCGATGTGATCTGCTGAACGGTCATCAGCGATACGGTAGCTACCAGCGACCCGATCAGGACCAGGCACAGAATGAAACTGAAAATAGCTCTTATTACTCTCATCATTGTTCTCCTAACGCTCGTTCCGGTTTATTGCGCTCTGGCCGCCGCAATCAAGATAGAACAGCTGCTCGACCCGAAGGCCGAGCGTTCTGCTGATCCTGATGGCGAGCAGAACGGAAGGATCGTAATCTCCTTTTTCCAGAGAGATGATCGTCTGCCGGGATACGCCGGTCCGTTCCGCCAGCGCCTGCTGGGAAAGACCGGCTCTTCGCCGGGCGAACCGGACGCGGTTCTGTAGATGTTCAGCCATGGTATTCCTCCAGGAACTGGAAAAGAAAAAAAGAGTAAAGCAAACTTTACATCATTATAGAACAGGGAAAAAGAGGGCGCAAGACGGAGAGAAGAGAAAACCGGAGCCCAGAAGGCGGGCTCCGGAAAAATATTACGGACTGTAATATGTGTAAAGGTTTATTACTTTCTGGAAAGGAAAAAGCCTTCACAACACGCAAAAAAGCCTGAAAAATAAAGGAAAATCGTACGGAAAAGGGAAACTCCTTCACACATACAGTGCCACGATCTCGAGAAGAACGGACACCATAATGTCCATATCTTCCGCCACGACATACTCATATCTTCCGTGGCAGTTGTGGCCTCCGGTGGCAAGATTGGGGCAGGGAACGCCGTTGAAGGACATCGTTGCGCCGTCCGTGCCGCCGCGGATCGGAGAGATCCTGGGTGTGATGCCGAGCTTTTCGTATGCGCTGCAGGCATTTTTGATCAGATGGTCGTGTTGTTCAATGATCTCCCGCATATTGCGGTAACTGTCCCGGATCTCGACGCGTACGGTTCCCTCGCCGTATTTGCGGTTGAGAAATTCCCCGGCTGCCTGAATGATCTCCTTGCGCTCCTGCAGAATGGAGGCGTCATGGTCTCGCAGAATATAGTTGAGAACGGCGCTGTCGCAGTTTCCGTTCATGGTATCCAGATGATAGAAGCCCTCGTATCCTTCGGTGAACTCCGGACTTTCCGCTTTCGGGAGCAGCGCGTCAAATTCCTCCGCAATGCGGACGGCGTTTTTCATCTTGCCTTTCGCGCTGCCGGGGTGGATGCTCATTCCTGTGACTGTCACGGTGGCGGAAGCGGCGTTGAAACACTCGTAACTCATGTCGCCCAGTGCGCCGCCGTCAATGGTATAGCCGAAATCAGCGTTGAGACGGGCGTAGTCCAGTCCGGAAACACCCATTCCTACTTCCTCATCCGGCGTGAAGGCGATCCGGATCTCCCCGTGGGGGATCTCCGGGTGGGACAGGAGATGCTCCGCGAGACTCATGATGATGGCGACACCGGCTTTGTCATCGCCGCCCAGCAGCGTGGAGCCGTCGGTGGAGATGATTGTTTTGCCGACCGCGTCCAGCAGAGAGGGATAGTCGTCGGGGGAAAGGATGCGTCCGCCGGTGCCCAGCTCGATGTCCTGACCCTGGTAATTCCCGGTGATGAGAGGGTGTACATGTTCCGCTGTCACGGCAGGACTCGTGTCCATATGGGCGACAAGGGCGAGCTTTGCGGCGGATCCCGTGTTGGAGGGGATCCCGGCGTAAACATAGCAGCGTTCCTCGTCAAGATAGACGTCGGAGGCGCCGATCTCTTCAAGCTCCCGGACGAGCAGACGGGCAAGATCGAATTGTTTCACTGTGGACGGTGTCGTGTCGTGTCCTTCTTCGCTCATGGTGTCGATCTGAACATAGCGCAGAAAGCGTTCTGTCGTTTTTGTCATATAATGAACCTCGCTGTTTTTTCTTATTATACCGCATGTTCCGCCCGGATGCATGGAGCGGAACTTGTTCCGCCGTAAAGCGATTGGTACAATGATGGAAAATAAAGGGAAAGGTGAAGTGAAATGATCCGTTTTGAATGCGATTACGCGGAAGGAGCCCATCCGGCAGTCATGGAGATGCTGCAGCAGACCAATCTGGAGCAGACGCCCGGATACGGGGAAGATGTCTGGTGCGAGAGAGCGAGAAGTCTGATTCGAGAAGCATGCTGCGCGCCGGAGGCTGACGTGCATTTCGTTGTCGGAGGGACGCAGGCGAACCTGATCGTCGTCGCGGCGTTGCTGAAGCCCTACGAGGGGGTCATCTCCGCGTCCACCGGACATATCGAGGTCCATGAGACCGGCGCGGTGGAAGCGACGGGTCACAAGGTTCTGGCGGTTCCGGAAAAAGAAGGAAAGATCTCCGCGGAACAGGTGGAGGAGGTACTAAAAGGATATGAGAAGTCCCCGACGCCGGATCACGTCGTCAAACCCGGAATGGTTTATATCTCTCACCCTACAGAGTACGGTACGCTGTACACGCTGAAGGAACTGGAGGAACTGTCAGGCGTCTGCCGGAAATACGGCGTGCCACTGTTTCTGGATGGTGCGAGGCTGGCTTATGCGCTGGCGGCGGAAGGAAACGATATTCAGCTGCCGGATCTTGCAAGACTGTGCGATGTCTTCTACATCGGCGGAACGAAGACGGGATGTCTCTTCGGAGAGGCGGTGGTGATCCCTGATCCTGCGAACGGAAAAGGATTCCGCATGATGATGAAGCAGCGGGGCGGGATGCTGGCGAAGGGCAGACTGCTTGGCGTCCAGTTCTTCGCGATGTTCCGGGACGGACTGTACAGGGAGATCGGCAGTCACGCGGACGGAGAGGCGATGCGGATCAAAAAGGCATTGAAAGAAAAGAGGATTTCGCTGTATTATGAATCTACAACGAACCAGCAGTTTTTTGTCCTGACTGAAGCGCAGTACGCAAAGCTGAGCGGCCGCTATTCCCTGTCGGACAACGGTCCTGTGGAAGGCGGACGGTTGGTTCGCGCGTGTACAAGCTGGGCAACGAAAACGGAAGACGTTGACAGTTTTGTTGCGGACATCAAAGAATTATGAGGAGGATATATCATGGCAAAAAAAGGTTTATTAGCGGAGTTTAAAGAATTCCTGGCACAGGGCAATGCACTGGATCTGGCAGTCGGCGTTGTCATTGGCGGCGCGTTCTCTGCGATCGTGAATGCAATCGTTGACGCGGTCATCAATCCGATCATCGGCGTGATCGTCGGCGGCGTTGATTTCTCCGGTATCACCATTGGTCTGTTCCCAATCGGAAAGCTGATCATGGCGATCATCAACTTCGTTCTCGTGGCGTTCGTTCTTTTCATGATCGTACGCACCGCGAATGCCGCAAAGGCGAAACTCAATGCGGAAAAGCTCGCTGCTGAGAAAGCGGCTGCGGAAGAAGAAGCGGCGAAAAAGAAAGCCGCTGAAGAGGAAGCTGCAAGAAAGGCCGAGGAGCCGGTCGAACTGCTCCGGGAGATCCTCGCCGCGCTCAAGAAATAAGGATTCCGAAAACGGGTTACGCTGGAAGAGATCTGCGGGAACGCAGATCTCTTTTTTATGCGCCGATACCGGCGGAACTGGTATTCGGAGAAGAAAAAAGGTATATTTTTCTATATAAAAAATGAAAATGACATACGGAAGAACATCGGAGGAACTGAATCATGGCACGCCCCGGAAGCTTCGGCCCCAGAGGATTCCTGACCGAAGAAGAAAAGAAAGAGATGCCGAAAGTGACGAAGGAACTGATCCTCAGGATCCTTTCCTACCTGAAACCCTACTGGTTTCAGTTTGTGCTGGTCTTTGCAGCGATCCTCCTGTCGTCGGTCGTTGGTCTGCTTCCGTCCATCATCACCGGACGGATTGTGGATCAGGCGCTGGTCGGCAGGAATATGGGTCTCCTGATCCGCCTGCTCATCCTGGCATTTCTGACGCTGACGGCCTCTCAGGTGATTGGCGTTCTGGAGAGTTATATCAACGCCTGGATCTCTCAGCGGATCATTTTCGACATGAAGAATCAGATGTACGCTCATCTTCAGTCCATGCCGCATTCCTTCTTCACTTCGGAGAAGCAGGGTGACATCATCACGAGGATGAATACGGACATCAGCGGTGTCAGCAGCGTGATTTCAGGAACGCTTTCCAGCATCGTGAGCAACACGGCGACGGTCCTGACGACGCTCGTCGCTCTGTTCTCCATGAGCTGGCAGCTGGCGCTGGTGGGGATCTTTGTGATTCCGCTTCTGGTACTGCCGACGAAAGCCGTCGGCAAGACCCGCTGGCAGCTGCTGACGGAAAGTCAGGAAAAGAATGACGAGATGAACCAGATGATCAACGAAACACTGAGCGTCAGCGGTTCCATGCTGGTCAAGATCTTTACGAGGGAAAAGAAGGAATACGACCGGTTCGTCGCATTGAACGAAGAAGTGACGCAACTGTCCCTGAAAGAGCAGCGCAGCGGCAGATGGTTCCGTGTGGTCATGGGAATGTTCACGCAGATCGGACCTCTTCTGATCTACTTTGCTGGCGGTTACCTGATCATCAAGAAGATGGATACGGCGCTCACCGTCGGTATGATCACGGCAACGGTTGCTCTGATCAACCGGCTGTACCGGCCTGTGGAATCACTGCTGAACATCCAGGTGGATTTCACCCGATCTCTCGCTCTGTTTACAAGGATCTTTGACTACTTCGACAAAGAAGCGACGATCGTGAACCCGAAGAACGGCAGACGGCCCAATATGTACAAGACCGACATCGTGTACGATCACGTCAGTTTCAGCTATTCCGAGGACAAACCTCTTTTGACAGACATCAATTTCACGGTACCCGGCGGCGCCATGTACGCGATCGTCGGGCCTTCCGGCTCCGGCAAGTCCACGGTGGTGAACCTGATTCCCAGACTTTATGATGTCATTGGAGGCAGCGTCTCTATCGGCGGATATGACGTGCGGAAGATCGACCTGACATATCTTCGAGAATCCGTCGGCGTGGTCACACAGGATACATATCTGTTCAACGGCACCATCCGGGACAACCTTCTCTACGCCAAGGACGATGCGACGGAGGAAGAACTGGAGAGAGCCTGCAAGATCGCAAATATCCATGACTACATCGTGGCGCAGCCCGACGGATACGACACCATCGTGGGCAACCGGGGTCTGAAGCTTTCCGGCGGCGAAAAACAGCGGCTGTCCATCGCACGCGTGATCCTGAAAGACCCGAAGATCCTGATTCTGGACGAGGCGACGTCCGCACTGGACAGCATCTCGGAGAATGCGATCCAGGACGCGCTGGAGACGATCATGAAAGGCCGCACGAGTATTGTCATCGCGCACCGTCTCTCAACCATCCTGAAAGCGGACCGGATTCTGGTCGTGGACGGCGGCGTGATCGCGGAGCAGGGAAGTCACGAGGAACTTCTCGCGCTCAACGGCATCTACCGCGAACTATATGAGACGCAGTTCCGCAAGGTTATCGAGTACGAAGGCGAAAAGAAAGCCGAATAACCAGTGACAACGAAAAAACCCGGAGCACGGTTGCCGTGCTTCGGGTCTTTGAATATGTAAAGATCAGTTTTTCTTACCGGCCCGGACCGCCGCTGCGATGTAGAGGGGAACACAGACCGCAAGTGCGTAAAGATAGCGCAGGTCGCCGTAGACAGGCGTGGTAAGAAGGAGCGTCCCCCACAGAAGGACGGACGGCAGGATCGTCAGAGCGAGTTTAGAACGCTTCGCCCAGCAGTAGGTGAACAGGATCAGGACGAACCACACGTAATAGCCGCAGCTGAACAGAACACCGAGATCGGAACGCTGGTTATTACTGTGCGTCCAGAGATAGGACAGTTCCGCAATGGAAGAAGGAAGCAGACACTTCGTCTTCAGTTTGTACGGATTGTCTACCATGTTGTCGACGTACGGGATCCCGTAGGATTCCGGATACCAGAATCCGGAAGTGAGGTCCGCGTATGCCGCAAGGCAGGAAACGGGATTTTTCGAAAGAAGGCGCAGCCACATGGAAAGGAACGCGCCGGGTTCATTGCTGATCGCAGTCTGGTCGCCCGCGCTGCGGATCAGGTTTTTCATGTTGTCGGAGATCCGCGGGTAATAGGTCGAGGCGATAAGTGCCGGGTTGACGACCTTCGCGATCAGCACCTCATCGTCCGTTTCCACGGTCCCGCCGTCCGCATAGATCCTGCCGATCTGCTGAAGCGGGACGGAGAGGTACTCGACAGTATCCACCGGCGTGACCTCCAGCGCCCGGTAAACAGGACCCAGGATCAGGAAACAGAAGAGGACGGCGACGGCGATGAGAACAAGAAAACTTTTGCGCTTCCACAGGGGATACAGAAGAACAAGGAGCATCGCGAGAAGCACATAGAATCCGTTGGAACGGAAGAGACCGATCCCGGCAGCGGAAAGCAGCATCAGGACGCGGTCGGAAACCGTCCGGCAGGCTTCGTCGGAAGAGTCCAGAAACAGTTCCAGCAGAAGGACCGTGAAGACGAAAAACGAACCGGCAAACCAGGAATCCTTGATGTTCGTATAGCTGAAAACGATATTGTATGGTGCTATGGCGAAGAAGACGAACGTCCCGACGGTGAAGACGGGTCTGAACCGCATACGGTACAGTTTTGCGATACCGAAGGACCAGCAGGCGCTGAGGAAGATCATCTGGAAAACAGACATCATGGCGACCGTTTTCGTCAGGTCTCCCGGAAACAGAAGGTCTCCCGCTTTGCAGAGCAGGCGCAGAAGTAGCGTATGGGCGACGGGATGATGATTGGACAGCGCCGCATCGCCGAGAGCCTGCTGCAGCTGCCAGAGACTGTCATCGGTGAAGATCCCGGGATAGTGGATCAGGAAAAAGGGTGACCAGAAGAGCAGGAATCCGACAAAAGACGACAGGAATACGGACCGGAACGGCCTGACCCCCAAGCCCTCCCGCATCCGGGAACGATCCATTGCGCTGAAAAGGACGGTGAGCAGGACCGCGAAGCCTGTGCCAAGGCCAGCCGTGTAGAGCAGGACCCGAAGGATGAATACAGGGAAGTTATAGGACAGATAGTTCGTATAATTGCCTGCTGCAGTGAAAAAACCGAAAAGATAACCGAGGATCACGCCGCCGCGGCGGAAAGATTTCGCCGCCTCTTTTGCCCGGGGCATCAGCAGCACGGCAGCCACGCCAGCGAGTACGGGGAAGAGACTCATGGGATGCAGCGCGAAAACATGACGCACACTGTACATGAGCACCAGGATCAGGAGATACATCGCGTATCGGAACATGAAAGCCTCCGTTCAGCTGTCAAGAAGCTGTTTTTTCTGGTTTTCGATCTGGTGGAGCCGGTATTCGAACTCCCTGCGCTCCTTGGAGGAGATCGCGTCCAGGATCATCCCGCAGCCAAGGGAGAGCAGACCGCTGACGCCGATGAATCCCGCCATGAAGAGCGTCGGGAAACGCGGAACAAGACCGGTCCTGTGAAACTCCACCAGGATGGGAAGGATCAGGAACAGCGCGAAGGCGATGAGCACCATGGCGATCAGCCCGAAGAAGAGAAGGGGCTTGTAGCTGCGGAACAGGCGCAGGATCAGACGGAGGACCTTCACACCGTCCTCAACGGTGCTCAGTTTGGAAACGCTTCCTTCGGGACGGTCCCTGTACTGGACGGGAAAACTGACGGTCCGAAGGTTTTTATCCAGCGCATGGATGGTCATCTCGGTCTCGATCTCGAAACCGCCGGAAAGAAGAGGGAAACTTTTAACGAAGGAATAGCTCAGCGCGCGGTATCCCGACATGATGTCGACGATGTTGCCCTGGAACAGACCGTTGACCAGAAAGCGGACCAGTCTGTTCCCGAAGCCGTGGAACGCGCGCTTGTTTTCCGTAAAGTATGTGCTGGACAGCCGGTCGCCGACCGCCATGTCGTAGTTCTGGAACAGCACGGCTTCACACAGTTCGGACGCCGCTTCGCTGGGATAAGTATCGTCGCCGTCGACCAGCAGATAGCATTCGGCGTCGATCTCCCGGAACATCGTCCGTAAAACGTTGCCTTTTCCCTGTTTGGTCTCGCGGCGGACGATGGCGCCGGCTTCCTGCGCCAGCACGAAAGTATCGTCTGTGCTGTTGTTGTCATAGACATAGATCGCCGCGTCCGGGAGAGCCTTGCGGAAGTCCGCAATGACTTTCTGGACGGTCGGCGCTTCATTGTAGCAGGGGATCAATACAGCGATCTGATCCATGGGATGCCTCCGATTATCAGAAATTCCAGTCGATCTGTTGACTCAAGTATTCCGCCAGCAGCGTCAGGCCGGCGAGATCCTTCTCCGTGAACCTCGAAAAAGACGGACTGTCAATATCCATCACCGCGACGACCTGTCCGCCGCAGTGAATGGGCAGGACGATCTCAGAGTTTGACGCGCTGTCGCAGGCGATATGTCCGGGAAACGCGTGGACATCCGGTACAAGCTGAGGACGGTCTTCTGCCCAGGCGCTCCCGCAGACGCCTTTGCCCTTCTGAATATGGATACATGCGACCTTGCCCTGAAAAGGCCCGAGAACGAGCTGTTCATCTTTGACAAGGTAAAATCCGGCCCAGTTGATGTCATCCAGAGATTCCCACAGCAGGGCCGCGGCGTTGGAAAGCGCGGGAACGAAACGGGGATCCTGCGCAGTCAGTGCACTGAGCTGAGATAATACAATAGCATAATCTGTATCGAACATTAGACAGCCTTTCTGGTCATGCGTACCGGGCGGGGATCAGGGGAAGATCCCAGTCGATGGAACCTCCCGCTTCTTCCGCAAGAGCGTCCGCCGTCTCACGGACGAGATCAAGGAAGGCAAGGTCTTTTTTCTTCGAACGCCTGCCCTTTTCCCGGAAAAGTTCTTTGGAAAAATATGCGTCGTAAGCGATCGCGAAATCCTCCGGATCGTCATGGCGGAAGAAACTGACGCCGACGGTATAGGAGAGGATCCCTGCGTCCGACAGAGCGGTCAGTTTGACAGCTGCGGCATGGCGGGGAACGTCGTTCCAGACGCATTCCGCAGCGAAATACTGCTCATATACATCGATCTCTTTCATCTGACATACCTCGGATGACCGGAAAAACCGTGAAAAAACAGGAAAGCGGGCACATGCCCCCGAATATTACAATTATAAAGCATTTTCAGGGGAATGGACAGAATCGGATGCGGGGGGACAGGGAGAAAAGAATGCGGATGAGGGGCGAAAAATTCACTGATTGTTCTTATTGTTTGTATATGAAAAGAGTATGATATAATCAAGAAAATGCTCAATTCACAGGCTGTGGCCTGTACTGGAGGAAAAACATGGAAGAAAAGAAAGAACTCGATCTCGGGCTGGACATTGAGATCCCCACCCTGGAAGCGGAACTTGCCACCATGGAAGAGGTATCCGTCGCCCCCGCGGAAGAGACTCACGTCACCGCGAACACCTACCTGAAGGAAGAGACCCTGACGGAAGCGGAAGCGAAGGCAGTCGCGGATCTGTCAGAGAAGATCGATATCAGCAACTCCAAGATCGTCCTTTATTACGGTACCGCTTGTCAGAAGGAGATCGCGTCCTTCTCAGACGCGGCGCTGCAGAATATCCGGACGAAGGACCTCGGCGAAGTCGGTGATATGATCGTCAGTCTCGTCGGCGAACTGAGAGGCTTCAATGCGGACACGGAGGAGAGCAAAGGCTTCCTCGGACTGTTCAAGAAGCCCGCGAGCAGCATCGCGAAACTGCAGGCAAGATACGCCGAGGCGGAGACCAACGTATCAAAGATCACCAATGTGCTGGAAGATCACCAGAATACCCTGCTCAAAGACATCGTGATGCTCGACAAGATGTATGATGAGAACCTTGAGTACTTCAAGAAACTCACGATGTACATCATCGCCGGCAAAAAGAGGCTCGATCTGGAGCGCTCCACCACCCTCGTCGACCTGAAGAAGAAAGCCGAGGAATCCGGACTGGCGGAAGATGCGCAGGCGGCGAACGACTACGCGAACCTCTGCGACCGTTTTGAGAAGAAGCTGTACGATCTGGAACTGACCCGGAACATCTCCGTTCAGATGGCGCCTCAGATCCGTCTGATCCAGAACGGCGACACGCTCATGGTCGAGAAGATCCAGTCCACGATCATCAACACCATCCCGCTGTGGAAGAACCAGATGGTCCTGGCGCTGGGAATCGCGCACAGCAAAGAGGCCATGGAGGCCCAGAGCGCCGTCAGCAACCTGACCAACGAACTGCTCAAGAAAAACGCGGAGACGCTGAAGCAGGGATCCATCGAGATCGCCGTAGAGAGCGAGCGCGGCATCGTCGACATCGAGACGGTGAAAGAAACCAACCAGAAACTGATCGAGACTCTCGATGAAGTGCTGAAGATCCAGGCGGAAGGACGTCAGAAACGTCAGGATGCCGAAAATGAACTCGGCCACATCGAAGCGGAACTGAAAGAAAAACTTCTTGAGATCCGCAACTGAAAACCGGCTGAAAGAAGGAAACCGAAATGTCTGACAAGAGACCGTTGATCCGCGGAACCGGATGTGCAACAATTATCGGGCTCGTGCTGCTGTACTTTGTTGTGCGCAGTATCCTGCCGCATCTCTCCACGATCCTGCTGTATCTCATCACGCTGGCTTTTCTGGCACTGATCGCCTTTGTCGTCGCGCTGATGATCATTTCTTTCCGCTCCAACAACAAGGATAAGGAAGAAAAGGCGGAGCAGGAGGGGATGGAGGAACTCGACTCGGAAAGCGCTACCGTTCTCAACAACGCCGGCGCCAGCCTGATCGCGCTCCGCGGCCGCGTCGCACGGATCAGCAACAGCGAGATCCGCGCCGCAGGTAACGAGGTGTGCGAAGAGGCGAGCAGGATCCTGACCGCCCTGAGGAAGAACGCGAAACAGATCCCGACGGCCCGCCAGTTCTGGAACTACTATCTCCCGTCCCTGGGAACGATCGTGACCAAGTACGAGAAGATCGAAAAGAGCGGCGTACCGGACGACAAGATGACGGAAAAGGTCCTTTCCTACCTGAAGGAGATCAAGGTCGCGCTGGGCAAGCTGTACAAGAGCCTGTTCGACGACGACAAACTGGATCTGTCTGTGGAGATGGAAGCCATGAAAATGGCGATGCAGAGAGACGGCCTGATGGCGAACGACGAGACCGAGGTCAAGAGCGGGGAAGAGACGATCAATCTTACCCTTTGATCCCAGACGCACACAGAGCACAGATGTCAGAAGGCATCTGTGCTCTTTTGCAAGGAAGGCAATGGAAGGTAACAACCGGTATCTTGCGGAATGTCTGACGGACGGATGGGAGGAGATCTCTCAGGAGAAGAACCTCAATGCGAACGCGCGACTGTTCCGAAAAAAAGACACTGTCAGGAAACTGTATACCGCAAACGCGGAAAGCAATATCAGCATTCTGAAGGAACTTGCGGAGAGAAAGGACCTGGAAGCCGTTCCAGAGGTAATCCTTCCGCGGAGGATCCTTCTGGAAGGCGGGACGGTCTTCGGGTATGAGATGCCGCTGGCGCAGGGCAGGACATGGTCCGCAATGGCAGAGGATCCTGCCGTCCCGGCAGCGGAGAAGATTCTGGCGCTGGAAAGGGCAGCGGATGCGTTGCGTCGGTTTCCGGCGGATCTGATCTGGGGGGATGTCCATGGGGACAACATCATCGTCTGCGGTGAAAAGGTACGCATCGTCGACCCGGACGGGTTTGGGCTCTCCTGCCCGCTGGAACATCTGAGCTCCGGACTGCCGGGGAAATACCGGAGAGAGGACGGACAGGTGCGTATCTCAAGGGATTCCGACGTACTCGGACTCTGCGAGATGGCGCTGCGGCAGCTGCTGAACGGGTACAGTTTCTATCTATTCCCTCAGGAATGGAAAAGGAAGTATCTTTTCTTTCTGGAAGACAGCGGAGCGGCCGCACTGGCGGAGACCGTGAAGTCGACGCTGGAAGACGGGCCTAATATACTGCCGGAAGGCGCCTTTGATATCGGAGCAGCCAGGGATCTTTCCTACGGCCGTTTCCTGAAGGAAAGCGGCCTTTGGCAGGAAGAGAAACAACAGGAGCAAAAGATCGATCGGTGGATCGAAGAGAGGAACGAAACAAAATGAGTGAGAGAATTTATTACGTACACAGATCTGCAAATTCCGTACTGGGAAAGATTGTCCGACCCGTGACGAAAGAAGAGACCGTACAGAAGAAAAGCCTGTTTGGGAAAATCCGTTACGAGAAAGTCACCCATACGGAAAACAAAGAGGCGACGATCCCTCTGCTTATGTATGCGGAAGACGGAAAATATCATGAGTTTTTCACCGGAACGGAGGTCAAGTGCTCCTACGGACCGTATTACTTTTTTGTGAACGATGCGATACCGGAAGAGGAACGGAAAAATAAATATTATGATCTATACCTGCAATTTCAGTACTCGACGAAAAACACGGAGAAACTCAATGCGACTCAGTTCGCGGCTCTGGTCGAAGAGTGGCTGCCCTACAGAGACGAGATCGAGAAACGCATACGGGCACGTATCAGAGAGACGGGTGAAAAATTTCTGGAAGACACAGCACGTCAGAGGGAAGAGCAGGCAAGAGCCCTGACCGCGGAACAGAAGAGCGAAGCGTGGCTTGACAGTATGATCAAAAAAGGAAAATTCTGAAAAAAGAAACAGAAAGAGACCCCCGGGATTCCCGGGGGTCTCGCTGCTGTCTGAGGTTCAGGACATGTTCTGGCCAAAGGAAAGGAAGTTTGGGACGCCTTTATAATTCTTGTAGGCGAATCCGACCAGATGAAGGCCGGATTCGGTCTTTTCGAAGGTATAGACGTTGGTTTGCATCTGACGGGCGATCTTTTCCACGGAATCGACGGGAACGGCGTTACCATCGCCTGTCTCCGCGATGGCGGCATTTTCCTCGTTGTCCAGGAAAAGCGGATCCACGAGATTCAGCAGCCACAGTTCATATCTGCCGTCTTCCCGCTCAATGGCGGCCCATGTATAGAAAAAGGTGTTCGGCATACCGATACCGTAGGTCACGATCAGCTGGTGTTCCGTGTCGATCATGTAAGGACTGTAGTCGGCATCCATCCAGGAAGGCGAGAAGCAGGCGGCGTCACCGAAAATGATACGGACGGCTTCTTCCACTCTGGAAAGGGAGATGCTTTGAGTGAAGCCGTCGTCCATCGTTTCAAATTCTCTGCTCAGATAGGAGACTGCAGAAAAGAATTTGCACGCGTCTGAAAGATCCACTGAGGCGGTGAACTCCTCCGGTGCGTTGCTGAAGACGGCGGCAAGGCGCTTCATTTCCAGAAGTTCCTCATAACCGCACTCGATCCTGTTTGAGGGGAACTCCGCTTCCAATGCTTCCGCATAAGGATTTTCATTTTGCGGCGGCGTCGGGTCAGGAACATCGGCAGGTCCGGAAGGCGCCGCCGGCTCAGGCGTCTGAGAGGACTGACCCTCGTTGTAGTAATGCTGATCGTATTCCCGGTCTTTTCCGCAGGAGACAAGGGAGAAGAGGGACAGGAGGATCAGCAGGATGCTGCAGAATCGCTTCATTTTTTTATTCCTCGATCACATCGATCACGGTGTTTCTCGACTGATAGCTGTCCGGGATTCGGTAACGCCACAGGGCGTCTTCGTCGGAACCGCCGGCGGGGTCAAAACCGAGAGAAGGGTAAAGATCCTTCACGATCCGGTTTTTTGCGGTGGGGAGGTACCTGCCGGTGATATATTGCCCTCCGGCTTCCCGGACGCGGCGGACCAGTTCGTCGAACATCGCGTATTCCAGATCCCTCTTAAAGACGCGGCAGGACATGATCCAGAGTTCGATCTCCCAGGTATCGGGGGATCTTTTTTCCGCCAGGATGACAGAGACGATGCCGTTGTCTCCGAAGCGGTCCTCCAGCCGGCCGGACAGAGTGATGTAATCCGGCGACGTCATGCGGTATGCCATTTCCTCAGGCTGGTAGCGGCGCGTCGTCAGGTTGAACTGATTCGTCTTGTTGGCGAGCTGCGTGACGCGTTCAAGCTGTCCTTCGCGGAAAGGACCGATATAGGCTTTCATCTGCAGGGAACGGAGATAAGCGCCGTAATCCGCGAAAGAACCTGCGCTCTGTTCTCTTGCCTGATTGTCCCGGTACATTTTCGTGCGTGAAAGGTCGTCCTCTGAAAGAGAGACCACCTCGAAGTAGCCCGCGCGGGAGATCGTTTCAGCAAACCGCTCCGGTGTGTCCAGCTCCGGGACGGCAGCGGTCAGACCGGAATCACGTACGATCTTCCGTTCAGCCGGGTTGTCGTCCGCAAAGACGATGGCGTCCGTTCCGATATTCAGTTCTCCGGCGGAACGGGCGAGATTCAAAGGCTTCGGATCCCAGTTGGCTTTGAAAGACAGGAAGTCCTCCACAGCCAGAAGGGAAGATGGGTGGGTGAACCCGGAACGTGCGATGTCGTCTTCATTTTTGGAACAGATGCCGAGGATGATCCCGATCCGGGACAGGTCCTTGGCATACTGCTGCAGATCCGAGTAAGCGATGCCGGCGGGAGATTCGTACCCCAGACGGATGCCGTCCAGACCGTCGTCTCCGATCACGCCGCCCCAGAGGGTGTTATCCAGATCAAGGAACAGCGCTTTCTGGTTCTTTCCGAAAAGTGCTTTGATCACGTTTGCTGCTTCGAAAGCAACAAAGGGGATATATTTCGGCGCGACTCCGTACTTGTAGCCGTTGTAGTACCCTGGGTCCGAGAACGAATCCAGTCCGTGCCACGCGGAAGCGTATTCGTAGTCCAGAAGAAGCAGAGACGGGGATTCTTCCGCAGCCTTGGCAAATGCTTCATTCAGGTTGCGCACGAAACGGACCCTGCCGGAGGAAAGCCAACCATCGGCATTTCCCAGGACCCTGACGCGGGGAAGATCGAAGTTGTTCTGCAGAACCGGGCAGCCATAGACGGACAGTCCATCCCAGACCGCGCGGAAACGCTCCGTCTCCGCATCCAGTTTCTGCCGGACTGTCTGGGGGGAGTCTCCGGGATTCGGAAGGTTCCGGATGGAGTGATAGGAAGTGTTGACCCAGATCAGATCCGGGGCGAAATCCTTCAGCTCCGTATTGCCGAAGACGGCGTCCTCGTAGAACCGGTCGTAACCGCCCTCGAAAAAGGACGGACGGATCCCGTAGGAGAGCAGGAAGATCTCCAGAACAGATTTCAGTTCCCCGACGGTGGTACCGGAAAGGATGGCGATCTTCTTGTCCAGCAGGTTTTCCTGCTGCAGCAGTTCTTTTTTCAGAGACCGGCGCTTCGTCAGGATCTGGTTTGGATCAAACGGATAGGAAAACATCAAAAACCCCCATAATACGATGCTGTATTCTACCGTGAATTGTAGCATAACCGTACGGGAAACGCCACGAACGGAAATTGCACATTGCGTGTGATAGGCATACAATGGAAAAGGCATAAAGATAAGAAGAGGGAATGCTATGATTCACTTTCTGCTGGGTCTCGGCGGTCTTGCCGTCATCTTCTTCCTGGGCGTATCCTTCCTGTGTTTCAGGACGGGGATCGTGCGCAGGGAAGATTACGACCGGAACTATGTCCCCGAGAGGGATGACAATGTTCCGATCAGCGAGAGCGCGACCGAATACCGCAAACAGTCCAGACCATACAACAAGTGGTGGAATGCGCAGCCCTTGGTACGCAAACAGATCGTCTCGGAGGACGGCCTGAAACTGGCAGGGGGGTTCCTGCCGGCGGATCCGGATTCCCGTAAACTGGCGATCGTGGTGCATGGACATCACTGCTGCGCCGGGGAAGAGGGGTTCGCTTCCAAGATGTTCCACGAGGCCGGATTCCATGTGCTGGCGGTGGATCAGCGTACGCATGGCGCGAGCGAAGGACGGTTCGTCACCATGGGAGCGAACGAGAGCCACGATATCGCCCTCTGGGCGGATCTGATGGCGAAAGAACATCCGGACTGCAGGATCGTGCTGTACGGCGGCTCCATGGGCGGAGCGACGGTCTGCATGGCCTCGGCGCTGGATCTTCCTGAGCAGGTCATCTGCGGCATCGCGGACTGCCCGTATTCCAGCGCGAGGGAAGTATTCATGGTGGAAATGGAACGCCGCTACTCCTTTATACCGTTCAAGAAGTTCGTGCTTGAATTAACGGCGAGGATCAGTGAACTCCTGGCGAAGTTCCGTTTCGAATCAGCGGATCCTGAAAAAGCCGTGGCGAAGGCGAAAATCCCGCTGCTGTTCCTGGAGGGACTGGACGACGTTCAGGTCCCGCCGGATCAGGTCCAGCGGCTGTACGACGCCTACCCGGATCCGGAAAAAAAAGAGATCCTCTTCTTCGAAGGAGCCGGACACAACGTCAGTTTCTTCCACGGAGGGGAAACATACCGGAAAGCCTGTCTGGACTTTTTTGACAGATTCGCATGAAAATGATCTGAAAAAAGCAGGGAACGGTCAGAAGACCGCTCCCTGCTTTTTTGTGTCCGATTCAGAGATTGTAGAGCGCGGAGTATTTTTCGGTCAGGTAATCCGTATAGTACTTCGCGGTAAAGGGCTCGCCCGTGATGTCGGGGACGAACGTGCCCGGTTTCTTCAGTCTGCCGAAGCGATAGATCCGCTCAGCGAGCCAGTCAAGGATCGGCTGCAGATCGTTGGCGGCTACCAGACCGTCGAAATCCAGTTCCTTGCGCAACTGGTGGAGGATCTGGGCGCTGTAGGCGGTTCCGAGGGAATAGGTGGGGAAATAACCGAAACTGCCCTGACTCCAGTGCACGTCCTGCAGACATCCGCGGGTATCATCCGGTACTGTTACGCCGAGATAGTCCTGATATTTCTCATTCCATGCGGCGGGGACGTCTTCCACGGCGAGGGTGCCGTCGAACAGAGCCTTTTCGATCTCATACCGGATCAGGATGTGCAGAGAGTAGGTCAGTTCATCCGCTTCCGTGCGGACCAGACTGGGTTGTGCACGGTTGACGCATCTGTAGAATTCGTCCGCCGTATGGCCGGCAGTCTGCTCCGGGAAGATCTCGCAGAATTTCGGCCAGAGCCAGTTGGTGAAGCCCTGATTTCTTCCGACATAGTTTTCCCAGAAGCGGCTCTGGCTTTCGTGCATCGCCATGGACGCGCCGCCGCCGAGGCAGTTGTACATGAAACGGGGATCCACATGGAGCTCATAGTTGGCATGTCCGCCCTCGTGGATCACGCTGAAGATGGACGCGATGGGATCGTGTTCATAGTAATGGGTCGTGAGACGGACGTCCTGCGAGCTTGACCCGGAGGTATACGGGTGTTCCGTTTCCCCGAGGCTGCAGTGATTGCGGTCCAGATGATAGGCGTCCATCACGATGGAGGAGACTTTCTTTTCTCCTTCTATGGGATACGCGGTCTTGAGCCAGCTGTTGTCGGGCTGGCCTTTTTCCTGGATCTTCGCGATGAGGGGGATCAGGGCGGACTTCACTTCGTCAAAGAAGCGGTCGTAATATTCCTTGGAAGTCCCTTCCTCATGTTCGTGCAGGGCGACATCATAGGGATCTTTATCCGGATCCGTCAGAGACGCGAAACGTTTCTGAGTGTCGATGATCTTGCGGATATACGGGGCAAAGAGAGGAAAATCGTTTTCCTTTTTCGCTTTCAGCCACGCGACGTGAGCCGTGTTCATGAGCTCACGGTAGGCGATGTACTCATCCATCGGGATCTGGCTGAGTTTGCGCAGACTCTCGTTCTGCAGTTCCGCGCGGCGGAAATATTCTTCTCCCGCGTTATCGGGATCAGCATAGAGAGCGGCAACGGCTTCCTTCAGTTCAGCGCAGGTGCTGAGTTTGAACGATTCTCCGGAGAGGAAACCGACGGCGACGCCACGGCTCTCATAGCTTTCCGGAGGAGCGACGGTAGACGCGTCGTTCATGATGATGCTCATCGCATAATGATAAGCAAACTGTTTGCGTTCCAGGTCGTCAAGGACCTGTTTTGCGGTGTTGATGTCCATGCATGAGGTTCCTTTCTATGTTTCTGCCCTATATTCTAACACGGACCGCAGGAAACGGACAGACAGAAAAAGTGCGCATCCCCGGGATGCGCACTTTTCATTTCTTTGATCCGGATTACTCCGTGATGCTGACGGTGTCCGCCAGTTCTTCGCGGACGACAGCGACATAGGAACGTCCCGTATTGACCGGGATCTCTTCCAGTTCGTTGATGGACTTCGTGACGAGATCCTCTTCCGTCCCGTAGTAGAAGGACAGGGAGGAACTGTAGTCGCCCTTGATCCACAGGCACTTGTCATATGCGCCGTTGGAAACATAGTACGCGATGCCGCCGGTGGAGTAGTCATACTTCGGCAGACCGCCTGCATAGCTCTCGCTGCCCGGATAGACGTCGCGGTGAGCGATGACCACGAAGACGTTCTCGAAGGTGATGTACTCGCCGTTGTTGGCGTCATAGCGCTGTGTGCCGTGCTGCCACGCGTTGTACAGACCGGTCTCCTCGTCATAACGGAAATCTCCGTCATAGCCAGCGGAGAAATCCCAGGTGATCTTGGAGCAGGTGCCCGTCGTGGGGGTGGTCTTCGTTCCTTCTTCCACGAAGTTGAAGGCGGCTTCGGTATTGTCGGATGCGGTACGCATCTGCGTCGCAGAGATGCCGTTCTCGATCAGGGAAGCGGAGGTGAAGTAGGTGTGCTCGCTGGAGTATCTGCCGATACGGGCGGGGTCACGCCAGATCGCCGTCCGGAAGATGTTGGCGTCCAGGGTACGGAAGTTGTTCTCGGCAATGGCCGCATCCGCGAAAACGGATGTTCCGATGTGCACGATGATCGGGTCGAAAGGATAAACGAGCTCCATGAACTGGTTGCGCAGGGAGCGGACGGAGCCGATCAGCTCGACGTCACGGGTATCTGCGAACAGGGCCATGGTTCGGGTGATACCGCCCTCAGTCTCGATCTCGAACAGGATATCACACTGGGAAAGACCCTTCTGGGGCAGGCACTGTGTGATGTTGTTCACCGAGACGGCGATGGGCCGGTAGTCCACACGGTCGTTGGCGAGATTGGTCTCACCGGTGAGACGGTTGTAGGACTCCTTGTCAGCAGTGACTTCAACGATACCGTATGTTTCGCTGGTGCCGCTCAGAACGTCTTCATCGTCCAGGTTGATCGCGTTGTGGGAATCATCCACAGGCGTGTCGCCGCAGGCGACGAGCGAGAAAGCAAGAACGAGCAACAACAGCCAAGAAATCAGTTTTTTCATAGTTGTCTCCTCATAATTACATGGTAATTCATTCAACATTATAGAAGAAGGCACCGGAAAAGGCAACCGAACAGGAGGAATTGAAATCTTTTTGTATTATTTCGGCGAAAGTTTGTGGAAAACATCCGTATATTCGCCGGAATGACAGCAGGAAATGGTAATAATGGTATAATAGGCAAAAAGCGGGAGGTACACGGCATGCGGAAGAAGATCCTGACGGTCACGGCGCTGGCGGTAATTGCGCTGGCAGCGGTATCGGCATGCCTTGCCGTCTATCTGGATAAGCAGAAGAAGCAGGAACTCATGCGGCTGGAGACAGTGGAGCGGACCGTGGAACGGTTCATCCGGGATCAGAGCGCCTCTGCGGACGGTACGGAGCTTGTTCTTTCCGGCTATGAATTCACCGTTCTCAGTGAAGAAGGTATGGTATACAGCGTATGGCAGGAAAGCCGCAGTGTCATTGAGGTCACGGAACGGGGGAAACTCCGGTTCAGCCTCCCGTGGGCGGCGACGAACGCGGAGGTGAGCATATCCCGTGAAGGAGAAGAAGTCTACCGCGGACAACCGGACGGAGCTGCAGGATTATATCTGGAAAACGGCGAATACGATGCGAAGCTGACTTGCAGCGTAGGAGGCGTCCTCGCGGCGGAGGACGGCACGCCGGTGACGGTACAGGGGACTGAGCGGTATGATTTCAGTATCCTTGTCGATATCCCGACGGGGTTCCGGCTTTCGAGAGACGAAATGGTTCAGGGAGGCGCCATCGCGGTGATCGGGACCAATATCCGCGGAGAGGTCACAGCGACCTGTCCCGGTGTGATGGACACGATTCATTTCACAGTGGACGACCACGGGGACGCCCAGGCGCTTCTAAGCACGACGTTCCGCTGTGCGCCGGGTACCTACGAGTGCAGGGTCACATGGGAAGGCGGAACGGCAGTCCTGCCTTTTACTGTGACGGAAGGGACCTATGAAGTCCAGAATCTGACGATCAGCACATCGACGGCGGCAGCTACGGTGGGTAACAGCGATGCAATGGCGGATTACAACGGAATGATCGCTTCGACGAACCTGATCTGGACGCCCAGAAGATATTTCGACGACTGTTTCACCATGCCTGTGGAAGGACCGATCACAACGGAATTCGGATTGTACCGGTATACGAACGGAAGTTCAACGCCGTCGCGTCACGTAGGCATCGATATCGCCGCCGACGAGGGAACGCCGGTCAAGGCTGCGGCCGACGGCGTCGTGGTCGTAGCGAGGTGGGTCGGCACAACGGGATACACCGTCTGCATCGACCATGGATACGGTGTGAGAAGCTATTACTATCACATGTCCGCCCTGACTTCTGAGGTCGGGGACGAGGTCCGTGAAGGAGAGACCATAGGTCTGGTCGGTATGACGGGGTACGCGAACGGACCGCATGTGCATTTCAACATCATGGTGGGAGACAACAGCATCAGCCCGTGGCCGGCGATGGATGGGACGAGCGGGATCTTCGACCTGCCGTATCCCACCGAAGGATTGAAAAGAGAGGACTGATCTTTCAGCGACTGCGGAGAAGAACGCCTACGGGAGCTGTGATATAATGATGCCCTAGGAAATAAAGGGGATAAACCTGATGGATGAGAAGAAACTGAAAAGAAATCTGCTGTTCAACACGGTCGGAAACGGCATCTATTATCTGAGCCAGTGGGTCATCACCGGCTGGCTTGTCAAGAGCCTTTCCGGGGAACAGGGCACCTACAACGCAGGACTGCTGTCCACAGCCGCGACGATCGCGAACATGTTTCTCGGTCTCGCCGGATTCGGTATGCGGAGCTATCAGGTCTCGGACAATTCCGGACAGATCTCGGATTCCGCCTACGCCGCCAGCAGATGGATCACAGTAGGCGCGGCGTCGCTGTTCGCCGTTCTGTATTCACTGGTCATGGGGTATCAGAAGACACCAGGCGGCCAGTTCTGGTGTATCCTGCTGTTTCTGATCTATAAAATGCTGGAACCGCTCACGGACGTATGGCACGGGATCCTGCAGAAGGCGGAGCGGATGGACATCATCGGTATCGCCTACACCTGCAGGGGTTTCCTGTCGGTCGCATTCTTTGCGCTGGGGATGCTGCTGACACATAATCTGGTCTTCAGCCTGGCGCTTCTCACCGCAGTTTCAGTCGCTTTCTGCATTCTGTACGATCGGCGGAAAACAGACGGTTACTGGACGAAAACCTCCGTGGATATCCGTTCAGTGGCGTCTCTGCTTCTGACGTGTCTGCCTCTCGCAATCCATACCTTCCTCAACGGCGTGTCCACGAACCTCCCCAAGGTCTATCTGGAGAGGATCCTCGGCACAGAGGAAATGGGTATATACAACCTTGTCAATTCGCCGGTCCTGATCCTTCAGGTCGGCATCGCTTATCTGTTTGCTCCGTTTATCACGCATTTCACGCACCGTCTGGAGGAAAAAGACAAAAAAGGATTCCTTCACCTGACGGCGGTCGTTGCGGGCATCGTCGTCGCAGCGGGACTCCTCGGAATGCTGGGATGCGCAGTCTTCGGGAAGTGGGGCCTGACGTTCCTGTATGGGGACGAGAAGGTCACGTCGGCGTCCGGACTGCTCTATCCCATGGTCATATGCGTCGTCTTCAGCTGTTTCTCGGTACTGCTGTGCATGCTGTGCACGGTACTGCGGACGATGGCGGGGCTGCTGATCGCGAACGGGCTCGAGATCCTCACCGCTGTAGTGGTCTCGGCGCCGCTGATCCGGAAATTCGGTATGACAGGAGCATCCGTCGCAACGACGGTCACTTTGATTGTCCAGTGTGCATGCCTGGTTCTTATTGGCCTGCGCGCTTTGAATAAACAGACGACAAATGAGGAGAGTCAATAATGGAGAGAGGAGACCGGAACTGGTGGAAGGACGCGGTATTCTACCAGATCTACCCCAGGAGCTTTTTTGACAGCGACGGAGACGGGGAAGGAGATCTCGCCGGGATCACGGCGAAACTGGACTATATCAAGAGTCTTGGCGTCGATGCGATCTGGTCCTGTCCGTATTTCGTCTCGCCGAAGGCGGACAACGGATATGATGTCGCGGACTACAGAGATATCGATCCGAGTTTCGGCACTCTTGCGGACTGGAAGACCATGTGCGACGAGATCCACAAGCGCGGGATGCGGTTTTTCATGGATCTGGTGGTGAACCACACATCAGATGAGCATGAGTGGTTCAGAAGCGCTGCCGCGTCGAAAGACAGTCCGTACCGGGATTATTATATTTTCCGGGAGGGCAAGCCGGACGGCAGAGAACCGTCTAACTGGATGAGCGTGTTCGGAGGTTCCGCGTGGACCTATAACGAGCCGACAAAGGATTACTACCTGCATCTCTTCGCGGTGAAGCAGCCGGACCTGAACTGGCAGAACCCGAAGATCATGGACGAAGTAGCGGATATCATCGCCTATTGGGCGGAGCTCGGCGTGGACGGATTCCGTTTGGACGCGTTCAACAATGCGGACAAGGACCAGACTTTCCCTGACGTGGAAACGGCTCCCGGAGAAAAGTACGGGTTCGCTTCCCGGTATTATGTCAGCCGGCCTGGTGTAGACGAATACATCCATGAGCTGTACAAGAGAGAACTCGGTCCGAAAAGACTCGTGACGGTGGTGGAACTGGCGTATTGTCCTGTTGAAAAAGCCATCGAATACTGCGATCCCGAACGGGAAGAGTTTGACATGCTGTACTTCTTCGACATGCTCAACTTCGACCAGGAAGGATTCGACAAATTCCGTCCGGTCCCGTTCAGAGTCAGCGACTTGAAGAAGACGATGGATCACTGGATCACGAATCTTCACGGGAAAGGTCTGTTCGCCCTTTTCCTCGGCAACCACGATCAGTGCAGGGCTCTCTCACGATTCGGCAATACCGGAGCCTACCGGAAACGCAGCGCGAAAACGCTGGCCAATGCCATGTATTTCCTGGAAGGCGTACCCTATGTTTATCAGGGGGACGAATTGGGCATGGTCAACACGGATTTCGAAGACATCAGCGAATACAACGACGTGGAAGTCCACAACTACTGGCAGGAACACGTAGTTGAAAAAGGCGAGGATCCGAAAGAGGTGTTGAAGATCCTCCGTCAGAGAAGCCGTGACGCCGGACGCGCGCCGATCCCCTGGAACGATTCCCCGAACGGCGGATTCACAACGGGGACGCCGTGGCTGAAACTGGGTTCGGAGTATCCGGAGGTTAATGCCGAAGCGGAAGACAGAGATCCGGATTCGGTGCTGAACTTCTACAGGAAACTGCTGCATCTTCGTCATGGCAGACCCAGCATCCTCAGGGGAGAGACACGATGGCTGGACCTGGACAGCGACGCGCATATGAGTTACCTCCGCAGCGCGGAAGGAGAAGTCCTTGCGAGCCTGAACAGTTTCTCGGAGGAACCGGTTTGTGTGACGCTTCCGGAAGAACTGGATCCCGCAGAAGCGGAGATCCTGCTGAGCAATCTGGGGCGGGAAAACCTGGGTTCGCGGGAGATCGTTCTGGAACCCTGGGAATGCGTCACGGCTGTCTGGAAAGCGTAAAGAATCCGCCGTGAAAAAGCGCAGACAGGCGTTTCGTCAGTTTGTTTCCGTTTCATGGTGTGATATACTTACAATAGATTCATTCTGAAAAAATATAGATAGGAGATATGAATGGATATCAAGGAGCTGAAAGAGGTATGCCGTCAGGTCCGTATCGACATCGTCAACGAAGTCGCGGACGCAAAGAGCGGCCATCCGGGTGGAAGCCTGTCGGCCGTTGAAATGATGGTCGCAGTCTACTATACCCAAATGCGCGTAGATCCCAAGAACCCGACCGATCCGAACAGGGATCGTTTCGTCCTCAGCAAAGGACATTCCGCACCGTGTCTGTACGCGGTCCTCGCGGAGAAAGGGTTCTTCCCGAAAGAAGAGCTGAAACATCTCCGCCAGCTGCACGCGATCCTGCAGGGACACCCGGACTGCAAGAAGATCCCCGGTGTCGACGCAGCGACCGGTTCCCTTGGACAGGGGATCAGCATCGCGACCGGTATGGCGCTCGGCGCCAAACACGGCGGCAAGGATATCAAAGTCTATACCATGGTAGGTGACGGTGAGATGCAGGAAGGCCTCGTCTGGGAGGCTTCCATGGCGGCGGCACACTACAAACTGGACAACCTCACGGTCCTCGTCGACAATAACGGTCTGCAGATCGATGGACGCAACGACGATGTCATGAGCCTCGGCAACATCGCGGACAAATTCCGCGCATTCGGCTTCTACGTCATCGAGCTTCCAGACGGAAACGACCTTGAGGCAGTCATCGACGCCCTCAACGCACCCACCGAACCGGGTAAACCGAAATGCATTCTGGCGCATACGCTGAAAGGTAAGGGCGTATCGTTCATGGAAGGCGATTTCAACTGGCACGGGAAAGCTCCCAACGAGGAGCAGCGCCAGCAGGCACTGAAAGATTTGGAGGGCTAAACGATGAGCGAAAAGAAAGCTACCCGCGTTGCGTATGGCGAGGCTCTTCTCGAGCTCGCAGCCGAAAATGACAAGATCGTCGTCCTGGATGCTGACCTTTCCCACGCAACCATGACGCTGAAATTCTCCCAGACCTATCCGGACCGCTTCTTTAACTGCGGAATCGCGGAGTGCAACATGGTCGACATTGCCGCCGGCATGTCCACCATGGGATACATCCCGTTCGCGAGTTCCTTCGCGATCTTCGGCACAGGCCGTGCCTATGAGATGGTCCGCAACTCCGTCGCGTATCCGCACTTCAACGTGAAGCTCTGCATGACGCATGCGGGCATCACCGTCGGAGAGGACGGCGGATCCCACCAGTCCGTTGAGGATATCGCCCTGATGCGCGTCGTGCCCGGCATGACCGTCATCTGCCCCTGCGATGCCAATGAGACCAAACGTGCGGTGCGCGCCATTGCCGAGATGGAAGGCCCGGTCTATCTGCGCCTGGCCCGTGCGGCTTCTCCGGTCTTCGAAGAGGATATGCCTTTCGAGATCGGCAAGGCGAACGTGCTGAGAGACGGTACGGACGGCGTCATGTTCGCCACCGGCCTGATGGTCAGCCCGGCGCTGAACGCTGCTGCCGCAATGGCGGAAGAAGGCAAAAAGATCGCCGTCGTCAATGTTCACACCATCAAGCCTCTGGATGAGGAAACGGTCCTTGCGATGGCAAAGAAATGCGGCAAGGTCATGACGCTGGAGGAGCACAGCATCATCGGTGGTCTGGGCGATGCGATCGCATCCACCCTGATCGGCAACGGAGATTTCAAATTCAAGAAGGTCGGCATCAACGACGAGTTCGGCCAGTCCGGAACGGCGAATGACCTGCTGGAAGAGTATGGATTCTCTGACAGCAAAGTGCTGGAGACAGCCCGTTCTTTCTTCTAATCGGTTCCACAAGAAAAAGGGAGCAGACCGAGAGGTCCGCTCCCTTTTTTGTGTTAAGACTTTAGTCGGGTTGAGCGCGGGACGCGCGAAACAAACAACCACGTGCTATGCACGTGGGGAGTAAAGGTTTAACAAAAACCTACCCTCAGACTAGAATGGAATTGTTCAAGCTCCAGACTAGAGAAAGGATAGGTTAATGGCAAATAAGACAAATGCGTTGGCGCACACAAGATGGTTGTGCAA
>JAEEGL016058066.1_pt1 | contig 27921 bp, 18 predicted proteins | sample 9134231 | NCBI WGS metagenome assembly JAEEGL01 (sample SAMN16246548, study PRJNA631951) | gut metagenome | biome: gut microbiome; feature: rumen; material: fiber-attached | host: Bos | place: Iran: Karaj | collected 2018-10
GACACAAATTAAGCACTATCAAAAAGCCTCCCAGATGATCTGGAAGGCGTTTTTTGAGTTTTGTGAGCGGAAAACGAGACTCGAACTCGCGACCCCGACCTTGGCAAGGTCGTGCTCTACCAACTGAGCTATTTCCGCATTGCCGTTTTGGGACTACAAAGGTACTATATTTTTTTCATTCTCCAAATTTTTTGTCGATTTTTTCTTATCTTCGCCAAGATGATGAAAAAACACTAAACCTATCCCTAAACACACCGAAATAATGCTATCATTCACTTGCGACTATTCCGAGGGCGCATGCCCGGAAATTTTACGGAGACTGGGGGAGACCAATCTGGAGCAGCTCCCCGGATACGGAGAGGATAAATACAGCATGAGCGCGAAGGAGAAGATTCGCTCCGTCTGCGGCGCTCCTGATGCTGACGTTTTCTTCCTTGTAGGCGGGACTCAGACGAATTCTACGATTATCGCTACTATGCTCCGTGATTTCGAAGGGGTGGTCGCGGCCGAGACCGGCCATGTTGCCCTTCATGAAGCAGGGGCTGTCGAGTATACCGGCCACAAGGTCCTGACGATCCCCGGCCATCAGGGGAAAATCGACACCGATGAATTAAGTGCCTTTATGGAGACATTCTTTGCGGATGCAAACCATGAACATATGGTCTTTCCCGGCATGGTATATATCTCATTCCCAACGGAGTATGGCACTATTTATACCAAAGAGGAACTCGATCGGATCTACAAGGTTTGCCGCGAAGCCGACATCCCTCTTTTTATCGATGGAGCCAGGCTTGCCTACGGGCTTGCGGGGGATGGCTGCGACCTGACGATAAAGGACCTCGCCGAGCGATGTGACGTATTTTATCTCGGCGGGACCAAAGTCGGCGCTCTCTGCGGAGAGGCGGTGGTCTTCCCGAGAGGGAATGCGCCCGCTCATTTTATGACCATGGTCAAGCAGCATGGAGCCCTCCTTGCCAAGGGGCGTCTGCTCGGGGTTCAGTTCGATACCCTTATGACCGGCGGTCTCTATTTCCGCCTTGGAGAGAATGCCGTCGCAATGGCTCGGCGCCTTCGCGGAATTCTCCGCTACAGCGGGCTTCCATTCTATCTGGAATCACCTACAAACCAACAATTTATAATTTTAGAGGAGGAGCAGGTGGAGGCTCTTTCCGATAAAGTTGCCTTCGATTTTTGGGAGAAAATTGACGGGAATCGCACCGTGGTGCGTTTCTGCACCAGCTGGGCGACAACGGACGAGCAACTCGATGAACTTGAGGCGATTCTAGTCACAATTACCGGACATTGAGATAGTTGGCAAAAAATTTGCTATAATCCAAAATATTAAATATTTTTACCGCTTGGAAACATTTAACAATTATTAAAATAAGCTACTATTATGAAGAAATTTGGAATCGCTATTCTCGCAGCTCTGATGCTCGTTCCGGGTTGCGGTAACATGTCTAACCTCGCTTCCGGTTCGCTTATCGGTTCAGGCGCAGGTGCAGCTATCGGTGCCGGTATCGGCTACCTCATCGGAAAGGATGGTAAGGGTGCTGCTATCGGAGCAGCAATCGGTACAGCTGTCGGCGGCGGCACCGGTGCAGTCATCGGCAACAAGATGGACAAGAAGGCTGAGGAGCTTGCAGCTCTCGAGAATGCTCAGGTAGAGACCGTAGAGGATGTCAACGGCCTCAAGGCTATCAAGGTTACCTTCGACAGCGGAATCCTCTTCCCGAAGAATGGCACTGCCCTCAATGCTGCTTCAAAGGCTCAGCTCAAGAAGTTTGCTGACAGCATGGCCGACATGCCCGAGACAAACATCACTATCTACGGTCACACCGATACTGACGGTACCTATGAGGTCAACCAGAGGGTTTCCAACAACCGTGCTCTTTCCGTAGAGAACTATCTCGCATCTTGCGGCATCGCAAAGAATCGTATGACCGCTCAGGGTCTTGCTTATGACTTCCCTGTCGCTTCCAATGACACTCCGGAAGGAAAGGCACAGAACCGCCGCGTTGAGGTCTATATCACCGCCAACGAGGACATGATCAAAGAGGCTGAGGCAGAGGCTGCAAAGACTAAATAAGGCTGAAGATCCTAATAGAGAGAAAAGCGACGGTCATCCCGCCGCTTTTTTTTGTCCCGCCTAGCCTCCCTTTGGGAAATTCTCCATATCTTTGCAACATTATGAAAAAGACATTAGTTTTCCTTCTTTTGATACTCGTTGGAGTATCGGGATGGGCTCAGGACAATAGTAAGGGTTATAAGCTCTGGACAGATGGCAAGTTGACCATCGAGGATTTCCAGTCGAGAAATGTCAAGTCGGTCGGGTTCACCCTCGACCCCGTTGAGACCTCGTATCTTGAGGCTCTTATAGACTTCAAGTCAGAGAAGGTGAAGAAGGGGAATCTTCGCTACTACCGTCCGGTATCATGCACCAAGGCCGATCTTCTCAATTCATGGTATGCTCCGGACTATTACACCTCATGGACCGTCCGCTACAATCAGGTTATCTTCGATATTTTCGAGGCTTCCAGGCGTGAGATCCAGAACCAGTTGAATACAGAAGGGGCGGATTCTTATAACAAGGATTATCTGATGAGGGTCCTTAAGAGCAGAGTCGATACGTTTAAAGGGGAGTCTGCATACGGCAGGGATACTTCAGTGATCCGGGATTATGAATTCAAGTATTCCGAGATGCTCGATACCCTTGTTGAGAAAGAGCCTGTGGCTTTCCCGGGAAAGGTCAGGAAAGGGTACGGGATGGGCCTCTGGATTGGATATAATCCCGAGGTCTATTTCGGAAAGATCAACAATTGGGTTTCCATGGCCCACCGTCTTTCCTTTGGTTTCGATTTTTATTACGATCGGATCTCCCTCGGCCTGCTTATGAGTATCGGCCCGGCCGGGAAGCTGAAGAAAGGGGATTTTTACAACGATCATAGGGAGAATTATGTTTGGAGGCAAGGGGAAAAAGTCTCCTCACATGAAGCAATGTTCAAACTGGGATATACCATTTATGACGGATCCATCTTATCCTTTACCCCTGCAGTAGGCTTCGGTATCGGAGGGTTTGAGCAGAAAACTGGAGATTATGATTCAGATGATAATCCCGTCACCAGCAATGTGGATGGTTTCAGAGTCGCCGCAGGAGCAGACTTTGGCTTTAAACTTTACAGGGAGATAGATCCATACAATATGGTAGGAGAGATCCCTCTCAGATTCTCTGTCTATGGGGCATGGATGAGGCTCCGACCTTGCGACGTGTTCTCAATTAATGCCGGAATCAAGCTTTCGATTGATTCATGGTTTGCTAAATGATAGGGGAGGCTTATGCCGAAAAAGAAGAGCGAAATACAGATAAAGAACCGTAGGGCCTCGTTTGATTATGAGTTCCTGGAGACATATACGGCAGGGATTCAGCTCGTAGGAACCGAGATTAAATCGATCCGAGCCGGGAAGGTATCCCTTCAGGATGCGTATTGCTTTTTCGTGGGTAACGAGTTGTTTGTCAGGGGGATGAATATAGCCCTTTACAGCTGGGGCTCATGGGGGCAGCACGAGCCTATCCGCGACCGCCGGCTGCTTCTCAATCGCAAGGAGCTCCGCCACCTTCAGGCAGAGGACAAGAAGAAGGGTGTGACCATTATCGCCGTCAAGCTCTTCATTGCGGAAAACGGTTTCGCAAAGCTTGTAATCGCCCTTGCCAAAGGTAAGAAGGAGTATGATAAACGCCAGTCCATCAAGGAGAAAGACATTCGACGCGAGATGGACCGTTCCGGATATTAGTTTTTTCCCATGAAAAGAATCAACAATTCCCCGGAAGTGCCGCTTCCGGAGCCGGAAGCAATTGATCTTCAGGAGGTTTATGCTTCCTGGAAAAGGGGCGAGATAGACCTTGTCTGCGTTCTCGGCCCGACGGCTTCGGGGAAGACCCGCTATGCGGTTGCACTTGCGAGGGAATTGAACCGCTTAGCCTCAGAGGGCGGCCGCTGCGAAGGTTCATCCGGGGAGGCTGGCATCGCCGAGATTATCTCTGCGGATTCCCGCCAGGTATATAGGGGAATGGACATCGGGACCGGAAAGGATTTAGACGAGTACGGAGAAATCCCCTTCCATATGATAGATATCGTTGATGCGGGGGAGAAATATGATCTTTACTGCTATCAGAGGGACTTCGAGGCCGTCTATGCTTCTGTCCGCGAGAGGGGGCATCTTCCGATTCTCTGCGGAGGGACCGGCCTTTATATCCAAGCCGTCCTAAGCGCCTATTCCCTCCCGGATGTGCCTCCTTCCCGTGAGCTGCGCTCGGAGCTGGAACAAACTGATATAGAGGAGCTTAGGGAAGCTTATGCGGAACGTTTAGGATCAAAGGCCGATCCGGAAGTGATGGTCTCCAAAAAGAGGCTCATACGCGCTCTAGAGGTAGAACTTTCGGAGGGCCCTGTCACCCGCACCTCCTATGAGGCCAAGAAAGCATTCATTATCGGGACCCTTGTCAGCCGTGAGGAGCGGAACTTTCTTATTGACAAGAGGCTGGATCAAAGGCTCGAAAGCGGCCTTATCGAAGAGGTTCGCTCACTTCTCGAAAGCGGAGTCGGCTCCGATGATCTTATCTATTATGGCCTTGAATATAAGTTTGTTACGCAGTATCTTCTCGGGCTCATAGACAAAGAGACGATGCGGCTCCAACTCTCTACGGCGATCCATCAGTTTGCCAAGCGCCAGATGACCTTTTTCCGCTCGATGGAATCGAAAGGATTCCGAATCCACTGGACTCGGCCGTAGATGGGAAAATCAGAACCGCCAGCCGATGCCTCCATGCAGAAAGGTGGCGTGGGGGCCGTAGGTGTTCTCGAGAAATAGTTGGAAATGGGTCCAGGAGTATTTTACTCCGATGAGGGTTATCTCGGGCGCAGGAGCGACGTCTTTCTGAAAATAGACATATCCCAAACCTGCTCCAGAATACACAGAGAATGGTTTTTCGAAATTCCAGATTCGCCTGTATCGGATAGTGATGGACGCCGAGAATTCTCCATTTTTTCTTCCTGCAGGGAGTGCCTCAGAGGAGAGATCGTAACGGGGATTGCCGTAAGGGTCTATCCCAAAAGTCTCATATTGCAGGACATTGTAGTAGTCCCATGTGACCCCGCCGGTTACAAGCCACTCTGACCGGGAGTTAATTCTCCAGACTCCGGAGAGGGCGAAAGTGGGAGAATATATCAGCGAAACGTTTTCGCCTTCATATGTAATCTTATGTACCCCGTCGACCAGGGAGTGCAGAGGAGCAAATCCAGTCCCCAATTCAAGCGAAAAGGATTTTTCCTCCTGGGCGAATGAGGAAATAGAAGCGAAGAGGAGCATGCTGCAAAGAAAGAGTCTCGCTTTCATTGCTTTTCCATGCTGATAGTTATTGTCCTGTCGCGAAGATCCGCAAGGCTGGTATCCTTCTGAGCATAAACTCCTTCCGGATCGACAAAGTGCAGATCGGGGCCCTGAATATTCCGAAAATAAGGGATGGAAACTCTTACAGAGCCGTCCTCTCCGGTGGTGCCTAGTTCTCCATTATACTTCCCTACTAGCACCTGGATGCCTTTGAGAGGTTCTCCGGTTGACTTCGAGACGAGGGAGAATGTCATCGGGGCCTCTCCGCCTTCCTCCCAACGGGGATCTTGGGGCACGCCGTAACAGGCCTGAAACACGAATAGGGCTCCCGTCAGGGAAACACCTTTCAATATATTATGGATCCATCTCATGATTGCAAATGTACTAATAATAGTTATTTTTGCAAATATGAACCCATTTCTATTCCGCCTGTTCCGCGATAATGAGATAAGGGTGCACGAACTCAATTATCTTTTCTGGGAGTGCACCACGCGCTGCAATTTCTATTGCCGCCATTGCGGGAGCGATTGCTCTATCCAGAGAAAGGAAAAGGACATGCCTCTTGGGGACTTTCTCGGGGCGCTGGACACTATTCCAAAGAATCACCGCCCGAAAGATTTCACTGTCGTTCTGACCGGAGGGGAGCCGCTTTTAAGGCCGGATCTCGCCGAGGCGATAAGGGAGATACGCAGCCGTGGATTCGGCATAGGAATGGTCACAAACGGGTGGTTTTATGATGAGGAGATGCACCAGAAGCTCATGGAAGCCGGATTGGGGTCGATGACCATAAGTCTTGACGGACTGAAGGATTCCCATGATTGGATGCGAGGCCGTCCGGGAAGTTTCGAAAAGGCGCTTCGGGCAATTGAAATATCAGCTGCCGAGCCTCGCCTGTACTCTGATGTAGTGACATGCGTGAACAAGCGGAATCTCTCGGAACTACCTGAACTCCAACGTATTTTAGAAGACCGCGGGGTGAAGCAGTGGAGGCTTTTCACTATTATCCCGATTGGCCGCGCAGCCTCGGATCCTCAGATGCATCTTGACGACGGAGAGCTTGTGTCTCTAATGGATTTTATCCGTGGGAAAAGAGAAGAAGGCGGATCGATGAATGTCTCCTTCAGCTGCGAAGGCTATCTCGGACGCTACGAGGAAAAAGTCCGGAATATCAGGTACTTCTGCCGCGCAGGGGTGAATATCGCGTCGGTCCTCATTGATGGACGCATCTCCGCCTGCCCCAATATCGACAGGGACTTTTTCTCCGAGGGGAGTATCTATGAGGATAACTTCTACGAGGTCTGGGAGCGCCGTTTTGAGCGTTTCAGGGACAGAAGTTGGGCCCGGCAGAGGAGATGCTCCTCATGCAAGGAGTGGAAAAACTGCCTCGGAAACGGCATGCACAACTGGCACGGCTCGCCTCCGAGGCTCCTTCAGTGTCATTATGAAAAGCTAAAAAACGGCCTCCCGAGCGCTTAAAGCAGCTCTTTCCGAATTAGCTCTATAGAGTCGAGGTCTTCCCAAGGGAAGAAGCGTACGGAACGGGTCACAGGCTTTCCGTCTTCGAAGACAGTGACCTCGGCGGTGTATGGCTTGCGGCCGACATGGCCATAGGCTGCAGTCGGGGCGTAGATAGGGTTTTTAAGGCCGAAACGCTTGATTATCATTCCGGGACGAAGATCGAAGAGACGTCCGATTGCTTCAGCTATATCGCTATCTTTCAATCCTTTTTGTGCGGAGCCATAGGTGTTGACATAGATGCTGACAGGCTCGGCGACGCCGATAGCATAGGAAATCTGGACAAGCATCTCCTCGGCTACACCGGCAGCGACCATATTCTTTGCGATGTAACGGGCAGCATAAGCGCCGCTGCGGTCGACTTTCGAAGGATCTTTTCCGGAGAAGGATCCACCGCCGTGGGCGCCCCTGCCTCCGTAAGTGTCCACAATGATTTTGCGTCCGGTAAGACCGGTATCGCCATGAGGGCCTCCAATCACGAACTTCCCGGTCGGGTTGACATGGAGAAGGGTCGATCCCTGGCGGACGTCACAGGAGAAGCCTTCGCCAGATGCCTTGTCTCCCGGAAGGGCAATCGGACCGAAAAGAGCCGCAGTCTCTGCGGGGAGGGCGGATTTTATCCTGGGAATCAGGATGTTCCGTACGTCCTCAGTTATCTTTGAGTGCATCTTTTCATCGGTCGGGCCGAAGTCGTCGTGCTGGGTCGAGATGACAATTGTATGGACACGGACAGGCTTTCCTGTCTCAGCGTCGTATTCAATTGTGAACTGGGATTTGGCATCCGGGCGAAGGTAGTCCATGACCCCTGGCTCGTTGTGGCGGATATCCGCAAGGATGCGGAGAGCGAGGTGGCTCAGGTAGAGGGGGAGCGGCATGAAGTCCTCGGTTTCGCTGCAGGCATATCCGAACATCATTCCCTGGTCTCCGGCTCCCTGTGAGGCGGCATCGCCCCTGTCGACTCCGCGGTAGATGTCCGCACTCTGCTCATGGATAGCGGAGAGAACCCCGCAGGAGTTGCCGTCGAACATGTATTCAGCCCTGTTATAGCCGATTTTATTGATGACGTCCCTTGCGACAGTCTGGACATCGACCCAAGTTTCTGAAGTGACCTCTCCCATGAGTACGACCATTCCGGTCGAGCAGAAAGTCTCGCATGCTACCTTAGACTCTGGATCGCGGCGGAGGAATTCATCAAGGATTGCATCTGATATCTGGTCCGCAACCTTATCGGGATGACCCTCGGAGACGGATTCAGAAGTGAATAGATAAGTTTTTCTCATAATCATAAAAAAATAGCCCCACGGAATTCGTGGCGCTAGTATACCCGCGAGGGGCTTTTTTAGCATTTTTTAGAGTGGTTGCAAGCAATCAAATCTATCCACGTTCCGTTTCCGGGGGCAAAGGTAGTAAAAAAATTTTTTTCTTTCGAAATTCCGATGTATTTTTGCGCCCGGTTAGTAGAAGAAGGATTTGATTTTAGAAATCAACTATTCAAATTTTATATTTACCTATTATGAAATCAGCTTTCAAAAGCATCGTACTCGCCATCACAATGTTGATAGCGGGCAACGTCGCCTTTGCCCAGATGACCACCGCTTCCCTTAGCGGAAAGATCGTCGACGGTAAGGGTGAGACCATCGTAGGTGCGGCAGTTGTCGCAACTCATCTTCCTTCGGGAACAACCTATGGCGCCATCACTAACAATGGCGGTATTTATTCTATCCAGGGCATGCGTACCGGCGGCCCTTATGTAGTTGAGGTTTCCTGCCTTGGCTATCAGACAGTCAAGTTCACCGACATCAAACTTGCTCTCGGTGAGAATTATGTACTCGACGGATATCTCAATGACGATGTCCAGGCCCTCACAGAGGCTGTTGTAGTGGCTACCCCCGCTTCCCGCTTTGCAGCGACGAAGACCGGTGCTTCCACCAACGTCTCCAATGAGGAAATGATGAACCTTCCTAACTCAGACAGAAGTATTTCCGCTCTCACAAAGCTTTCTCCTTATGCAAGCGGAATGAGCTTTGCCGGAAGCGACGGACGTTCTACGAACTTCACCGTTGACGGAGCGAACCTCAACAATAACTTCGGTCTTTCATCCAACCTCCCCGGCGGCGGCACCCCTATTTCTCTCGATGCTCTCGAGGAAATCCAGCTCGTCGTCGCTCCTTATGATGTTCGTCAGACCAACTTCGTAGGCGGTGGTATCAACGCTGTCACCAAGTCCGGTACCAACACCTTCAAGGGCACTGCTTACACATATTATCATGACAAGAATCTACGTGGTAACAAGCTTATGGGCAATGACCTCGGGGAGCGCGATCCTGAGACCAACAAGATCTACGGTTTCACCCTCGGCGGTCCTATCGTAAAGAACAAACTCTTCTTCTTCGTCAACTTCGAGATGCAGAGGCTTGTTGAAGAGACCATCCAGTATCGTGCAGGTGATGCAAAGAATGCAGTTCTCGAGCAGGTCAAGAACAAACTCGTCAAGGAGTACAACTATGATCCGGGTTCCTATACTGACTATCCCGGCGGTGTCAACAACTCCAAGCTTCTTGCCCGTATCGACTGGAACATTTCCCAAGCCCACAAGCTCAGCGTCCGTTACAATGGAACCAAGAACCTTGAGTGGTATGCTCCTAACGGCAACTCTTGCGACGACAGCTATCGTAACAAGCAGTACAACCGTGCAAGCGAGGTCAGCCAGCCGTTCTCCGGCAACATGTACAACCAGAACAACAATATCTGGTCTGTCGCAGCCGAGCTCAACAGCCGTCTTACCAACAACCTCTCCAACCGCTTCCTTGCTACCTATACATCGATCGACGATATCAGAGGAACCAACTCCAGCTACTTCCCTCATATCGATATCATGACCGACGCTGACTACTCTTCAGGTAACTTCATCCCTTATACCTCCCTCGGAGAAGAGCTCTTTACATATAACAACAGGGTCCAGAACTTCGTTCTCAACGTACAGGACAACATCACCTGGTATGTAGGTGCCCACACAATCACCGCCGGTTTCAGCTTTGAGAACCAGAAGGCTACCAACTCCTACATGCGTAACGGTACCGGTTACTATCGTTTCGCTAGCGTAGACGACTTCCTCCAGGGCAAACTCCCTCTCAGCTTCGTCTATACTTACGGAGCCAACGGCGAAGATTCTCCTAACGGAAAGATTGACTACAATCAGTATTCAGCCTATCTGCAGGACGAGTGGAAACTCGCTGACAACTTCAAGCTCTCTTACGGTCTCCGTGCCGATATGATGGCTTTCAACAACGCTGTTCTCGCTACCAATAATGCCATCAAGGCTGTCGATCTTGGCGGCAGGCATGTAGATACCGGCCTCTGGCCTGTTACCCGCGTTCAGCTTTCTCCGAGAATCGGTTTCAACTGGGATATTTACGGTGACAAGAGCATGGTTATCCGCGGTGGTACCGGCTTCTTCCAGGGCCGTCTCCCTCTCGTATTCTTCACCAACATGCCTCAGAATGCAGGTATGATCCAGGTTACCGACAAGTATACTTCCAGCTTTGCAAAGGATGACAACGGTTCCATCACCGGTATTTCTTACCCCAACGATGTCACTGCTGCCCTCACCGCTCTCAACGGTGGAAAGACCGAAGGCGGCCACCTTGCTACAACCAAGGAAGAATACTACAGAATCCTCGGAATCAACGATACCGTTACTTCTGAAAACGGCCTTCTCTCCTCTAAGGGCGACATCAACGGTGTAGACCGCAACTTCCGCATGCCTCAGATCTGGAAGACCTCCCTCGCTCTCGACCTTACTCTCCCGACTTCGTTCCCCTTCACCCTCAGCACTGAAGGTATGTTCAACAAGACCATCTACGGAGTACGTCTTACCGACTGGAACATCGACGAGAGCAAGCTCCAGCACTTCACAAAGGGTCCCGACCAGAGAGTCCTCTATCCGAAGAGCGGCTATTCTTACAGCACCCACCATGCTTATATCCTCTCCAACTCAAGGGAAGGATGGGGCTATACTATCAATGTGACCGCAAAGGCTGAGCCCGTGAAGAATCTCAAGCTCATGGCTGCTTACACCCACACAGAGGCCAAGGAAATCTCCGGTATGCCCGGTTCCGCTGCAAGCTCCGCTTACCAGGGCCTCGCTTCAGTTGACGGACCTAACTTCCTTCCTCTCCAGAGGAGCCGTTACGTTGTTCCTGACAAGGTCATGGCAAATGTCAGCTACTATCTCGATGTCCTCGGCGGATTCCAGTTCGACCTCTATTACAGCGGCTACTCCGCAAACGGCAACAGCTTCACCTATTCCAACGATATGAATGGTGACGGAATCGCTTATGACCTTATGTACATCCCTGCAACCAAGGATGAGATCCGCTTCAAGACCGACGCAGACCGCGATGCTTTCTGGACATTCCTCGAGCAGGACACCTACCTTTCAAAGCACAAAGGCCAGTATGCAGAGGCTGACGCAGCCCGTTCTCCTTTCATCCATCGCTTCGATCTTAGGATTGCAAAGGACTTCAAGTTCAACATCGGTGCTACCAGCCACAAGATTCAGCTCAGTGCATCTATCGACAACATCGGCAATATGTTCAATAGCAGCTGGGGAGTTCATCGTCTCGCATTCGACCAGACTTCTGCAAATCTTGACATGAGCGGCGGCGGATACATCTCTCCTCTCAAGTATGAAGGACTTGACAACGAAGGTTATCCTACCTTCTCAATGAACATTCCCAAGGGCAGCAAGACATACCCGACCCAGACCTACACCAACTATCTTAAGAACACTGCTGAGTGCTGGCAGATCCTCTTCGGACTCAAGTATTTCTTCAACTAGCAGGTTTTTAACAGCTAAAATATCAAAGACGGAGTCTATTGCGGACTCCGTCTTTTTTACGTATATTTGCCCGCCGAACAATCAAAAATTGTCAATACATTTCAATATTTATGAGCAAAACATTCAAAAGTCTGGCGCTCGCATGCATAGCTATGTTTGCGGGTATCATGTCCTATGCCCAGGTGACGACCTCCGCCCTCAGCGGAAAGATCACCGACGCCAAGGGCACTCCGCTTGAAGGAGTGGCGATTGTTGCCAATCACACTCCCTCAGGGACAGTCTATGGTGCAATTACCAATTCCGAAGGACGCTATACCATCCAGGGTATGCGTAACGGAGGTCCCTACACCGTAGAAGTTTCATGCCTCGGCTACCAGAGTGTTGTCTACAATGACATCACCCTTCAGCTTGCTGAAACATACAACCTCGATTCTAAAATCCAGGAATCTTCCGAGTTTCTCGATGAGGTAGTGGTCGTCGCCACCCCTACATCCAAGTTCGCAGCTCAGGAAAAGACAGGAGCATCTACCAACATTTCCAACGAGAACATTCTTGCAATGCCTTCTGTCAACAGGAGCGTCTCCGATATGGCAAAGCTTTCGCCTTACGGAGGTAGCGGAATGAGTTTCGCCGGAATGGACGGACGTAGCGCCAACTTCACGATTGACGGTGCTAACTTCAACAACAACTTCGGTCTTTCCGACGGTCTTCCAGGAGGAGGAAATCCTGTCTCTTTGGATGCAATCGACGAAATCCAGGTTGTAGTTTCTCCTTATGACGTGCGTCAGTCCAACTTCATCGGTGGAGGTATCAATGCCGTTACGAAGTCGGGAACGAACAAGTTCAAGGGAACGGCTTATGTCTATCACCAGAATGAGGAGCTCCACGGAAACCGCGCCCTTGGCAAGGAGCTTGGTGATCGTCAGGAGTCAAGGGTGACCACTTACGGATTCACCCTCGGCGGCCCGATTGTCAAGAACAAGCTGTTCTTCTTCGTCAACTATGAAATGACCAAAGCTCCGGGAGTCGTCAACCGCTGGAGACCGTCCACAGATGGCAAGTGGGATACCGACAAGTACATTTCCCGCACCACGGTTGCCGACATGGAAATGATTTCCAAATTCGCCAAGGAGCACTATCTCTATGATACCGGCAGCTGGACCGATTATCCCGGAGACGAGAGCAATATGAAGGTTCTTGCCCGTATCGACTGGAACATCAACGAGAAGAACCGTCTTGCCGTCCGTTACAATTACACTCTCAACAAGAGTTGGAAGAACACCAACGGCTCTTCCATGAACGGCGGACAGAGAATGTCCAACAACCGTCTCTCCCAGTATTCGATGGCCTTCGCCAATTCGATGTACTCGATGGACAACCTTGTCCATTCAGTATCCGTCGATCTCAACAGCCGCATCACCAACGATCTTTCCAACCAGTTCCTTGCGACTTTCTCGAAACTCGACGACATCCGCGGCTCCAATTCTGCGAAATTCCCCTTCGTGGATATCCTCAAGCCCTATACCGACGATGCAGGTAACGTTTCTCTCGAGCCTTATATGTCCCTCGGATACGAGCTCTTCACATGGAACAACGGTGTCCACAACAATATCCTCAATATCAAGGACGATGTGACCTGGTACAAGGGCGACCATAAGATTATGGGCGGCCTCAGCTATGAGTATCAGATGGCGGACAACGCTTATATGAGAGAGGGTACCGGTTATTATCGCTACTCTTCAATGGAAGATTTCATGAGCGGAGCCGCTCCTGAGACCGTCGCAATCACCTACGGATATGACGGAGAGCAGAATCCTGCCGCCCGCGTCCGTTTCAGCCAGGTCGGCCTCTACGGTATGGACGAGTGGAACGCTACCGAGCGTCTCAAACTCACCGCCGGAATCCGTTTCGATACCATGATCTACAACAATGCCGATGTCATGACAAACAATGCCATCAAGGCTGTAGACTTCGGCGGAAGGACTATTGATACAGGTAGATGGCCTGCTACCAATATCCAGATTTCTCCCCGTGTCGGATTTGTCTATGATGTCTTCGGCAACAAGAGCCTCAAGGTTCGCGGAGGTACCGGTCTTTTCGCCGGCCGTCTCCCGCTCGTGTTCCTCACCAACATGCCGACCAACTCCGGTATGGTCCAGAATGCCGCTGCCGGTTTCGGAACATATTATAAATCAGACTGGACTGTTGATAACAGAGATCCCGGTCTCGACCAGCTCAAGGGCGATATGATCACCGATGTCGACAAACTCGTCGAGAAGCTCCACAGCATCTATCCGGACAAATTCCCTTACTCTATCACTCCTGAGGACGGAATTCTTCCTTCTGACGTCAACTATGTTGACCATAAGTTCAAGATGCCTCAGATCTGGAAGAGCTCGATTGCGGTTGATTGGAACCTTCCTGTTGGATTCCCTCTCACTCTTACCGGTGAATTCATCTACAATAAGAAGATCAATGACCTCTTGATCCAGGACAGGAACATCAAAGATAACAACGGATGGGCTCAGTACAACGGCGCGGACAACCGCCACATCTATCCTGAGAACTTCAAGTATACCGGCACCAACGCCTATGTCCTCACCAATACCCATAAGGGATATGGCTGGACCGGTGTCATCTCTCTCATGGCTCAGCCTGTTCAGGGTCTCAATATCACCGCTTCCTATACCCGTACAGTCAACAAGGAAGTTTCCGGTATGCCGGGAAGTGCTGCCAACTCAGTCTTCACAGGCCTTCCGACAGTTGACGGCCCTAACTTTGCGACGGTCCAGAATTCCCAGTATGCTACGCCCAACCGTATTATGGCGTCAATCAACTGGAATGACAAATCCAACAACCACTTCACCATCTTCTATCAGGGTTACAATGCCGGTGGTTACAGCTATATGTATAACGGAGACTTCAATGGCGACGGTAACGCCAACGACCTGATGTACATCCCTACCGATGCCCAGATCAATGACGGCTCCTTCCGTTTTGCAAGCCAGACTGACCGCGACAACTATATGGCTTTCGCAGCTCAGGATGCTTACCTGTCCACTCACAAGGGCCAGTACGCAGAGGCTTACAGCGTATTCTCTCCGCTTGTCCACAAGTTCGACTTCCGTTATGCCCATGACTTCATCCTCAATGTAGGAAAGACAAAGCATACTCTCCAGCTCAATATGGACTGGATGAATATCGGCAACTTCTTCAACTCTTCATGGGGTCTGTCGAGGACTTGGGACGACTCCGCTATGAGCGGCCGTATCCTCCAGATGGACAGCGTTGACGCAGACGGTGTCCCCGTATTCAAGACGAGGGTCAAGGCAGGCGCCAAGACCTGGAAACCCAATGCCGTCTTCACCCAGTGCTGGTACATGCAGGTCGGCATCAAGTACATGTTCAACTAATAAGGCGACAAGAATATGAAACTCAAATATATACTCGCTTCTATCGCAGCAGGTGCGGCTCTTCTTGCAACAAGCTGCACTGTGGATGAGCCCATAAACGGCGCCTTCTCCGACTTCAGTGTCGAGAAAAACAATATCACTGTCCCGAAGGCCGGTGGTACCGCCACAATCAATCTCAAGGCTCCCGGAGCATGGTCCGTCGTCACCGAACCCAAGATGGTTGACGTCAAGGATGAGAACGGAAAGGTCAAAAAGGACGAGAACGGAAAGAAAATCCAGACCGAGGAGAAGGACAAAGATGGTAACATCATCCAGTATCTTAAAGGATCCGGCTTCTGGCTCACAGTAGACGACATCACCCCGCTTAGCGGAAACGGTGATGCTACAGTTACCGTGACCCTTCCCGCCAATGACGGCACGACAAAGTCCGGACAGGTCGAATTCGCCCTTGCAAACTCTTTCAAGAGCGTTTTTGTCAACATTATTTCTGAAGGAACTCCTATCGAGGTCGCTCCCGCTTCCTGCCAGGAAGTAATTGACGGAACTGACGGTAAGTATTATCTTGTCAGCGGAAACGTTACAAGACTTGTAAGTACTGATTATGGTAACTTCGATATTACCGATGAGACCGGAACTGTCTACATCTACGGTATCAAGAATGCTTCCGGCCAGTATCCGAAGGATGCTGACGGCGGCTGGGCTAGCTTTGGAATCGAACTTGGCGACAAGGTCACTCTCCAGGGTCCCAGAAAGAACTATAATGGTACTATAGAGATTGTTGACGCCGAGGTAATCAAGGTCGAAAAGAGCCTCTTTACTGTTGATCCTACCGAGATCGTTCTCCCTTCATATGAGGCAGGCGACACTACCGTCACCGTTGAGTGCAAGGTTCCCGGAATCGGCGTTTATTCAAGCGCAGACTGGCTCAAGGTCACCGGGTACAACGAGAATGTCTACACCCTCACTTATGAAGCTAACCCTCTCTATGAGGCCAGAACGGCCAAATTGACTGTAAAGGGTCCCGATTCGAGCATCGATGTAAATGTAACTCAGCCTGCAAGACCTACTCCTTACGATATCGTCAATGCAATCGCTTCTCCTGACAAGAGCGAGGTTTCAGCTACACACGCCCTTGTTGCAGCAGTCTGCCAGAGAGGCTTTGTCGCAACCGACGGCCAGGCTTATATTTATGTCTATCAGGGGTCTAATCCTTCTCCTGCTGTCAAGGTTGGCGATTATGTTGACTTCTCCGGAATGAAGACCACATACAATGGCGTGCCTGAGATTACGAGCAATAAGGAGCCTGCAATTGCCCTTACTGTGACAGTTGAATCTTCCGGCAACCCGGTTGTTCTTCCTACTGCAAAGGATATTACCTCGACAATCGATTCTTACACGGCTTCCGAGGCTGAGTATATCACCTTCGCCGGAACCCTCAAGAAGTCCGGGAACTACTACAATGTAGAAGTGGAAGGAGCATCCAAGAACATGGGCTCTCTTACTTATCCTGTAGCCGATCTCGGAATCGAAGCATATGACGGTAAGAAGGTCCGCTATTATGGTTTCTATAACGGCCTTTCCGGCGGCAAGTACGTCAATATCATCGTCACCAGTGTGGCCGAATTCGCTCCCGGATCGCTTGACGCTCCTTTCACCCCTTCCGAGGCTATTGCTTACGTCAATACTCTAGGTGCCGGAAATACCAGCGAAAAGGATATGTATGTCAAGGGTAAGATTTCTTCCGTGAAATATACTTTCTCAGCGCAGTTTGGAACCGCTACGTTCAACATCTCTGACGATGGCACAACCACCGCTCCGCAGTTCACTGCCTACAGCATATATTATTTCAATAATGTCGCTTGGACAGAAGGCGGTAAGCAGGTAGCTGTCGGAGACGAGGTGGTCCTCTGTGGAAAGATTATGCTTTACAAAGACAGTAAGACTGGAACTGAAACTCCCGAAACTGCTTCGAAGAAGGCATGGCTCTATTCCCTTAACGGAAGCACCGAATAATCAGATTCTTACTTTTTACTTATGGGAGGGTGACTAAAATCACCCTCTCTTTTTTATCTTGGAGCCAAGGCTTCGAGCCGGGCAGGCAGCAGACTCTGGCGGGACTCCGTTCGCTGCGCTCACTTCGGCCCCTCCCACAATCTCCTTCGTCCCGCGTGAGCGGAACTCGTATCTTGCGGGCCCCTCCCCCTACCCGTGTCCGGGGGTGGACACGCCCGCCAGAGTCTGCCGCTTGCCCGGAATCTACGCCTCGTCTGGAGACAAAGAAGCAAGCTGTTTTTTTGATTGTCTAATGTCGTCTGTAAATTGCTTTCGCACACAACCTAAGGAATTCATCGCCATATGTGTGCCATGGCATAGCGTAGCGGTCGGGAGGTTGCCTCTGAGAGGCGTGTCCACCCCCGGACACGGGCAGGGGGAGGGGCCCGTCGACAGCAAGTTATCGCGTAGCGATGACGCAGATGGCGATGGGAGGGGCCGAAGCGAACGCAGTGAGCGGAGTCCTCTCAGAGGCAACCTCCCGACCGCTGCGAAGCATGGCGCACAAAAAAGAATTTTGACTTTCCGGAAAGTATTTGATATATTTGTCATTTACAATAAGCCACGAGCGAATAATAATTAAAACAACACTTATAACATGAAGTCAAGACATCTGTTTTTTGCAATGCTCGCCCTCGCAGGGCTTGCGTTCGGCTGTAAGCAGGAGGAAGATCTCGGTATCGCCAAGATTTCCGTCAGCCCGAAAGAGTTATCTTTCGGTAAGGAAGCTGCAAGCCAGACAATAACTCTCAACGCCACAAGGGATTGGGAGGTTGTAAATAAATCCACATGGGTATCCGTGTCTCCGGAGAGCGGAAAGGGCTTCACAGGTGACCAGCAGGTTACTGTCACCGTCCTTCCCAATCCCAATGCCCCGAGAACAGCCACCCTTACTTTCACAATCGGACTTGCCAAATCAAAGCTCACCATATCTCAGTTCGGAGACGGAGCGGAGGCAGGAGCAAAGGAAAATCCGTTTACCGTAGTTGATGCTCTAGAATATATCAAAGCCCTTCCTGCTGATCAGAATTCCGAGAATCAGATCTATGTCAAGGGAAAGATTTCCAAGATTGATGAAATCGACGTTTCGAGGTTCTACAATGCAACTTATTATATCTCTGACGACGGTACGACTACCACTCAGCTGGAGGTCTATCGCGGCAAATATCTCGGCAACACCAACTTCACTTCCACCGATCTGATCAAGGTAGGAGATGAGGTGATTGTCTGCGGTAAGGTTGTAAATTACAAAGGTAATACCCCTGAGTTCGTTGCGAACGACAATTACATTTACTCCCTCAACGGCGTAGTGAAGGAGCCCGAAGGCGGTTCTGGCGGAGAGGAAGGAGAGCCTAAGGGAACAGGTACCATTGATGATCCTTTCAATGCCACGGCGGCTATTGCCAAGGCGAAAGAGGTTGGAACGACCGCTTCTTCTCAGGAATATTACATCAAGGGCACAGTGACCGGTTCGGTCGAAATCAATCTCGAGTTCGGAAATGCCACATTCGACATCACCGACGGAGGATCGACATTCAAGATTTTCCGCATACGTTCCTTCAATGGAGATAAATTCACTTCAACTGACGCCATCAAGACAGGAGATGAGGTTGTAGTTCTTGCTAAGGTCCTCAACTATATGGGCAATACTCCTGAGACTGATGCCGGCGGAAAGCTTATTTCCCTCAATGGTGAAGGTGGCGGTGGTTCTTCAACAGAAGATACACCTTCGGGCGAAGGAACCCTTGCTTCTCCTTACAACGCTGCCGCAGCAAAGGCTTATGCTTCATCTCTTGCTGCCGGTGTTGAGAGCGACAAGGAAGTATATATCTCTGGAAAGATTGCTTCAATTAAGTTCCCGTTTGACGCAGATCACGGAACGGCTACGTTTGATATTTCCGAAAGCGGTTCGACATCCGGCACGCTGTTCACGATCTACAGCACCCTCTATCTCGGCAACAGGAATTGGGTTAACGGCGATACTCAGATTGCCCTTGGCGACAATGTGATTGTCTATGGAAAGGTTGTCAACTATCAGGGCAACACCCCGGAAACTGCCAGCAAGAAATCTTATCTATACTCTCTGAACGGCAAGACCGACGGTGGCTCCGTTACCCCGGTTACGAGCTACAAGTTCAAGAAAGTAACTGCCGTCACAGCCGGCAAGCAGTATGTGATCGTCGGTGTGAAGGAAGGGAAGACCTATATCGCTTCGCCTATTGGAGCTTCTTCGAATTATGGCTACCTTTCTGGTAAGGAAGTAACTGTTGCAGAAGATGTTATCGAAGCTGAAGCAAAATATGCAGTGACCATCGCTGAAACCACCGGAGGATATACCATCGCCCAGAACGACGGCCGGTTCTTTGGATCTGCAGCTGCTTCAGAGTCCCATAAGACTGTCCAGATTGTTACCGAGGACGAGAAGAAGGTATGGACAATCACTCCAGACGAGGGCGGCGCCTTCAAGATGGTCAATGTCCATTCAGGCCGCTGGATGCAGCATGGAGAAAGCACCTTCACTTCCTTCGGTATGTATCTCGAGACTGTTGGAACACTTCCGTTCCTCTATGAGTATCAGGGTACTGAGCCTATCCCCGGCGGAGAGACCCCCGGCGGAGAGACCCCTGGTGGAGAAACTCCCGGCGGTGATACAGGCGACTGGACTGCTGCTATGTTCGAGAGCAATATCGCTTGGACCAACGTCACCAACGCTTATGACGACGGAGTTGCTACAGTCAATGGTGTATCTGGCGTAAAGGTCTATAAATTAGGTACTTCCTCTAAGGTCGGTTCCGCGACGGTCAGCATCCCTGCCGGCACCAAGAAGATCAGCTTCTACGGAGTTTCATGGAAGGGCAAACCGGCAACCGTTGATATCCAGGTCGGTGGCTCATCGCTCTTCAAGCAGGCCCTCGCAGCCAATGACGGAGCAACCAGTAACTCTCCTTATACCATGACCATAACCGCTTCCGATCACTACGAGTACTCTCTCGATGCTCCTCTTACAGAGGCTGTTACGGCGACTGTGACAACCGATGGGACCAACACGAGAGTCATTCTCTTCGGTATGAAAGCTGAATAAAACATGAGAGGACGGAGCATATTTGCACTCATTGCGGCAGCCTTTGCTACCGTGATCGCCTGTACTCCCAAGGAGGACATTCCGGCGGTGGAAACCCGTATTTCCACCGCCACGACCTCCCTCGACAGAAAGGGCGGAAGCATGTTCGTCTCCGTCCAGGCATCGGGAGATTGGACCCTTGAAATCCTGTTCAAGGACGGTTCCACGCCTTGGGCTACCCTTAGTGCGACTTCCGGAAGCGGCTCAAAGAGCGATATTATCTTTACTTATGAGGCCAATAGCGGCGAGGAGCGGTCATGCGCCCTCTCTCTTGTTCTGAGGGGAAGAACAGAGCTGACGCTTACCCAGGCAGGTGTTTCCTCCTCGGGCGGCGGAAGCTCTTCATCAACCCATAATGGCAATTCTACCAAGGCACAATGGCTCGAACTTCCTGAGACCGTCGACGGCGACAAGCTTGACTTCTTCACCCACGATATGCCCCTAGGCACAAAGAGAATAAGGAATTACTCCTACTATTGGGACTATGACGCCCTTGTGGCTCATTGGGTGGCATATCCGCTCAATAAGGGTCTCTATGGCAGCGGTACCCGTTCTGATGCATGGGGCCTGGATCCGCTTCTCCCGGAATCAGATCAGCCTGTTCTCTACAAGGGTTTCAGAGAAAGCTCCACATATGCGAGAGGACATCAGATTCCTTCCGCCCATAGGCTTAGCTATCAGGCCAACGTGCAGACTTTCTATGGAGTCAACATGACCCCCCAGCGCCACACTTTCAACGAGGGAGTATGGGCGAGCCTTGAAAACCTTGTAAAAGCCTGGAGCTCTTCTTGCGATACTCTTTACTGTGTCACAGGTTGCGTAGTGAAAGGCAGTACCGAGGTAGCTCATGACAATTACGGCAGGGAAGTCAAAATACCTGTCGCCTACTGGAAGGCCTGCCTTCGTTACAGCAGCGCCGGAACAACGGGAATCAGCGGCTATTCAGCCTGCGGATTCTATTTCGACCATAATTACAGCGGAACATCTACAGCCAGTTCCGCAATGGCGATTTCCATAGATGAACTGGAGAAGAAACTGGGCATAGACCTCTATGTCAACCTGCCTGCCAAAGTTGGCCGTACGGCGGCGGAGCAGATAGAAGCCCAGGACCCCAGAAATGTATCGGTATGGAGATAATAAACGAATAATCAATTTTTCAAGATGAAAAAATTCATATACATAATCCTTGCCCTTCTTCTCTCTCTTCCTTCCGTCGATCTCGGAGCTAAAGGGAAAAGGACCTATGTGATAGGTTTCTACAACCTGGAAAACCTCTTTGACACCTATCACGACGAGGGGAAAAATGACTACGAGTTCCTTCCCGACGGTGCCAACCAGTGGACAGAGGCCAAGTATCAGAGGAAACTTGCCAATATGGCCCATGTGATTGCCGCCATGAAGGAGGATAACGGGCGCTGGCATACTGTTCTCGGAGTATCCGAGATTGAGAACCGCCATGTGCTCGAGGACCTCGTTGCAGAGCCCGAGATTGCTGAAGCCAATTACCAGATCGTCCACTATGACGGACCCGATCAGCGTGGTGTTGACGTCGCCCTTCTGTACAAGCCTGATCAGATGACAGTAGTTGAAAGTGAGTCGATTCCGTTCACTTTCGACAGCGATATTCCCTTCGATATGGACGAGGAGCAGAAGGCTAATTTCCGTACCAGAGACATCCTCATGGTCCATGGAATAATTGACGGCGAGCATTTCGCTTTCTATGTCTGCCACCTTCCTTCCCGTATCGGAGGAAAGGGTGTTTATACCCGTGCCCGCGGAGGAGAGATTGTCTATAATCACTCTATTAAGATGATGGAGAAGTATCCCGGAATCAAATGTGTGGTGATGGGCGATATGAACGACAATCCTACCGATCCTTCTATGGCGGTCTATCTCCATGGCAAGGAAAATATCGAGGATGTGGGACCGCTGGATTATTTCTCCCCGTTCGTTTCTATGCTGAAGGCCGGCTACGGCTCTCTCGCTTACAGGGGCGAGTGGAATATCTACGATTGCATCCTGGTGAATGAGCCTCTTGCCCATGCGCCCAAGGGAACTCTCCAGATTCAGCAAATTACAAAGAAGAAATACTATGCCAGAATCTTCACCAAGCCGTTCATGGCCAATCAGTCCGGAGATTATAAGGATACCCCCTTCAGGACATTCAGCAACGGCGCTTTCGTAGGAGGATATTCGGACCATTATCCGACATACATAGTTGTAAGCAAGTAGAAATATGATAAAGAAACTGACCCTATTAATTGCTGCGGTACTCTCGAGTGCAGTTCTTTTCGCCCAGGAATTTACCGGCGGAATAAAAGGAACTGTAGTGAGCCGCGAAGGGAGAGTTCCGATAGAAAATGCCAAGATCATTCTCTATCAGGGGACGGCTGAGCTCGCAGAGACTCTCTCCGACCCTTCCGGAAATTTCCTTATCCCGAACCTCGATAACGGGATGTATACCCTTGTCATCACCGCTCCGGACTTCCTTGACAATCAAGTGCAGGTGACGGTCAATGACGGCTATGTGAAGAACATGTTCAACCTCTCTATGATTCCGACTAGAACCATCGCGGAAATAGCGGATGAGAGTCTCATGGAGTTCGACATGGACGACAGCGGGTACAATGACAACCCTACCGTCCTTTTCGGATCCAATGACGTGTTCTCCAATATCGCTGGCTTCAATTTCAGCTCGGTAAGGTTCCGTCAGAGAGGCTATCTCGGCGAGAGCCAGGATGTCTATCTCGCCGGAGTCAAGATGAACGATGCCATCACCGGATATTCTCCTTTCAGCCTCTGGAGCGGCCTCAACGAGGCCATGAGGTCAAAGGAGACCACTATCGGAAACGAGGTTTCTGACTATGGATTCGGCGGGTATAACGGAGTGACCAATATCTTCGGAAACGCTTCGTCTGTCCGCAAGGGACTTCGCGGAAGCGTCTTGACCAACAGCTCTCTCTATCGTCTTCGTCTGATGGCCTCATACGCTACGGGAGAAATGGATAACGGATGGTCCTTTGCCGGTAACATCTCCGCTCGTCTTGGTGGAAACGACTGGATACAAGGAGTTTACTATCGTTCCTTCGCCTATTATCTCGCAGCCGACAAGAGGCTCGGCGACGCCCATAAGATCGGGGTGGCTTTCTTTGCAACTCCGGGGCAGAGAGGCGCCCAGAATGCTTCCACCCAGGAAGTATATGACCTCGTTGGAGACAACATGTACAACTCCAACTGGGGATATCAGGCCGGGAAAGTCCGCAATGCCCGTGTCCGCAAGACCAACGAGCCTATCGCAATCCTGAAGTACGACTTCACTCCTTCCGATAAGTTCAATGCAGCGGCGACCCTTCTCTATCGCTTTGGAAAGAACGGCTACACCGCCCTCGACTGGTATGATTCAGCAGATCCCCGCCCGGATTATTACAGGAATCTTCCGAGCTATTTCCTCAGCGACAACGACGACCTCAACAGGAGCAATCTGGCAAAGAGCGCCTGGGCCAAGGAAGCTTGGACTCATCCTTCAGCCTATCCGGATATTGTCCATGTCAACTGGGACCGTCTCTACAATGTCAATATGGCAAACCAGATGACTTATGGCGGCAAGAGCGGAAACCGCTCCAAATATGTCCAGGAAGAGCGCCATATCGATCAGCAGGACCTCAATTTTGCTGCGAACTTCAAATGGAGAGCGACAGAAAGGACGATCCTGACAGGAGGTCTTGATGCCAAGATCAACCGTACTGAGTACTACAAGATAATTGCAGACCTTCTTGGCGGTGATTACTATGTCAATATCGATAACTTTGCCGACCGCGACTACAACGCCACTCCGGCTAAGGTCCAGAATGATGTAGATTACTACAAAGCCCACGGCGCGGCTCAGGTTCTCGGTGTCGGCGACAAGTATGGATACGACTATTATGCCCAGGTCCGCGACGCTTCCTTCTGGCTCAACGGCAAGTTCTCCTTCGGAGCCTTCAGCGCCAACCTCGGCGGCCGCCTCGGCTATAATATGTTCTGGAGGGACGGTCTCATGAGAAAGGGCCTCTTCGCCGGCCTCAACCCCGACGGAAGCCACTACGTAGTTGACGGAGTCGATCTCACCACCTTCGACCATAAGGGCAACGTGGTCACCTCCTATGGCAAGTCTGAAAAGTCAGGATTCCTCACCTATGCTCTCAAGGGCGGGCTCAATTATGTAATTGGCGGTAATCAGAGAGTCTATGCCAACGTAGGCTGGTTCAACGATGCTCCGAAGTTCAGCATGGCCTTCCTCTCTCCTCGTACGAGAAACTCCCTGATGGATAACCTTACTACCATAAAGACCTTCTCCAGCGATCTCAACTGGCAGTACATAGGTAACGGTTATAGCGCAAGGGTTACTGCTTACTACACGAGAATTATGGATCAGACCAAGCTCATGAGTGCTTTCGACGATCTCCAGAATGCTTTCTCCAACTTCGCCCTCTCCGGCATTGACGAGCAGCATTATGGAGTTGAACTCGGTGTCAAGGTTCCGACCCCCGTTCCGAACCTCTCCGTGCAGGGTGCTCTCAGCGCCGGAAGGTATGAGTATATCTCAAATCCCTACATGACCCAGACCATAGACAATAGCTCCGAGCTCATCTATGAAAATGCCCTCGTAGCCTTCTGGAAGGGCACTCCGGTGTTCAAGAAGAATGCTGATGGCACTTACCCTATGTATGAGGGAACCGATGAGTATACCTTGGATATTGACCATTGGCAGAAGCACTATGTGCCTTCTACTCCGCAGCTTGCCGCCAGCCTCGGTCTTGCGTACAACTACAACTATTGGTTCATCGACGCGGATGTCCAGTATTTCGGAGAGTCCTATCTCGACATGAACCCTCTCTACCGTACGGACTATGCGGTTGCGGGCCCTGACAGGACCATCACTCCTTCCGAGATAGAGTACATGACTGCCCAGGAGAAGTTCGACCCTGTTTTCCTTCTCAATTTCAGTATCGGCAAGTCCTGGTATATCCAGAGAAAATACCAGCTTGGCTTCTCTCTCAACGCGAAGAATCTTCTCAACAACACTTCGGTCAAGACCGGAGGTTATGAGCAGACTCGTATAGTCGACAATACCGTCAATAAAGAGAGGTACTACAAGTTTGATCCGAAGTACTTCTATATGAGTGGATTCAATTATATGTTGAATATTTATTTCAGATTCTAGAGCCATGAAAAAGTTATTTTTTGCATTGATTGCGGCCCTTGCGGTCCTCTTTTCCTGCCAGGAGTGGGAGCCGGTTCTTACTCTGAAATATCCTGAGCCTGCAGGCTATGAAAAGGTCAATATGGACTCTGAAGTCAATATGACCATAGCCGAGCTGAAGGCTCTCTACACGAAACATGATATGCCTATAGAGATAGAGGATGAAATAATAATCAAAGGACAGGTTGTCTCTTCCGACGAGAGCGGCAATATCTACCGCGAGCTCTATATCCAGGATGCGACCGGAGCCATTGACGTCAAGATTGGAAAGTCCTCTATGTACAATGATTACAAGATCGGACAGTGGATTTATGTCAATTGCCAAGGTCTCACGCTCGGCGAGTATGGGTACAAGAGTGGAAATAACGGCGGCGACGGGATGCTCCAGCTAGGGATGGAAGATCCGACAGGAACATATGAGACTGCCTATATCGACGTCCAGGCTATCATAGATTCTCATATCTTCAGGGGCGCAATGGGTACTCCTATCGCTCCCGTTGAGCTTGCTGAGGCAGATGTGATGAAGGCGGAAAATATTGGAAAGTACGTGACTCTTAGGGGTTTGACTTATTCCAAGGAGCAGTTCGCACTAGTTTATATTACTCCCTCCATTGATACTAAGGCTCCCAACAACCGAGTTTTCCTTTCAGATCAGGATTGGGGGATTACTACATGGGCTTTCTCGAAGAATAAATTCCTCGAGTATATCAAGTCCGGAATATGGGATACGGCTACTGTCGGAAGCGGCGGCACCTCTTACGGACCCATCACCGGTCTTGCCAGGGCTATTGATCCCGATGCGACAGATACTTACAAGGACATGATGATAGCAAATGCTGCGGCCGGATCGGTCAGCCAGTATTTCAAGATGGGAAACCAAGTCATCCAGATTCGTACCAGCGGCTACTCCAAATTCGGAGACACCGAGATTCCTTCTGAAGTCCTCTCCGGGGCAAAGAGCATCGATGTCACAGGTATCCTTACCCTCTATCAGGGCTCTGCCCAGTTTACTCTTCTGAACCTCGACGGGATAAAAATAAATAACTGATATACAACATGAAAAAAGCATTTTTACTTATCGGAGCTATGATCGCTATGACAGCTTGCGGAAATAAGAATGTATTCATGGAGAAGTGGGACAGTCCGGACGGGACTGCCCCTTTTTCCAAGATTACAACAGCAGACTACCTTCCCGCAGTCAAGGAAGGAATAAAGGAGCAGAAGGCGGAGATAGACGCCATCATCGCATGCCCTGACGCCCCTACATTTGAGAATACAATTGCAGCGTATGAACTTTCCGGAAAGCTGCTTTCCAAGGTTACGGGTGTGTTCTACAACATTTCCGAATCTGATTCCACCCCGGAAATCCAGAAGATTGAAGAGGAGATCACTGCGCTCACTACCGCTGCGGACGATGAGATTTTCATGAATGACAAATTCTTCGCCCGCGTAAAGGCGGTGTATGAAGCTTCAGAGGGACTTGACAGGGAGCAGCAGATGGTCACAAAGAAACTCTATGACCGTTTCGTCAGAAACGGAGTTGCTCTTGATGAGGCGGGGAAGGCCCGCTTTTCGGAGATAAACTCTTCTCTTGCAGCTCTTTCCCAGAAGTTTGGCAACAATCTTCTCGCCGAGAATAATGCCTTCAAGGAGGCTATAGGTGTGACCGTTTCCGCTTATCCTTCTTTCATGGGCTCGTGCGAGGACCGCGCTCTTCGCGAGAAAGCTTTCAAGGCTTATTCTTCCCGCGGCAATAATGCCAACGAGAATGACAATAATGAGATTGTCCTTCAGATTCTGAAATTAAAGACAGAGCAGGCTAATCTTCTCGGTTACAATACCGCTGCAGAGTATCTTCTTGCCAACAAGATGGCGGGAAATCCTTCGACGGTCGATGCCTTCCTTGCCCCGATTATGGATGCATCCATGCGGAAAGCCAAAGAGGAAATTGCTGATATGCAGAAGGTTATGGATGCTGATATAGCTGCCGGGAAGCTTCCGAAAGGCTCGAAGATTCAGCCTTGGGACTGGGCGTTCTACGCAGAGAAGGTCCGTAAGGCTAAATTCGACCTCGACGATGAGGAGACAAAGCCTTATTTCCAGATTGACAGCGTCCGTAAAGGCCTCTTCTTTGCGGCTGAGAAACTTTACGGGATTAAAGTGGAACCGGCTCCGGATGTAGAGGTTTATAACCCTGTTGTAAAGGCCTATCGCCTTCTCGATGCTGACGGATCCCTTCTCGGTATCTTCTATGCTGATTATTTCTCCCGCGAGACAAAGAGGGGAGGAGCATGGATGAATAATTTCCGGGAGCAGTATCTTGATGCCGACGGCAAGGATGTCCGTCCTA
>JAEEGL015295050.1_pt1 | contig 27917 bp, 24 predicted proteins | sample 9134231 | NCBI WGS metagenome assembly JAEEGL01 (sample SAMN16246548, study PRJNA631951) | gut metagenome | biome: gut microbiome; feature: rumen; material: fiber-attached | host: Bos | place: Iran: Karaj | collected 2018-10
CATCCCGTCGTGGCCGCCGGGGGTGATGATCTTGTCGGCCCACCAGCCCGGCGTCACCTGCGCGGAAAGCACGTTTTCGGCGCCCTTCCCCTTTTTCAGGACGGCGGTGACGTCATACGTATAGGCGAGTTTCGTCTTTTCGTAGTGGGTAAAGCCCGGCTTGAGGACTTCCGCACCGACGGGCTCGCCGTTGACATAGAGCTCGTACACGCCCAGGCCCGTCGTCATCCATTTCGCTCCGACGACTTTCTTTTCATTCTTCACGGTCGACAGGAACCAGCTCGCGCCGTCCGCGGAGCGGATGTTCGCCCCGCCGACTCTGCCCGTGACGACGGGCGCGTCCGCGGCGGAGATCCATACGGAGGTATTCCATGCCGCATCCTCCAGCGGCTCCGTCATCGGAGCGGGCGCAGGAGTGACGGCAGTACAGCCAACGGCGGCCAGGAAGGCCGCGAAAAGGGAAAACAAACGGGTTTTCATAGGGCGTTTCAATTAATTCACGGTAATAAATGCAACGATGGTTTCGACGGTATCCCCGCCCACGGTCGGCTTGACCTCCGCGGAGACTTTCCAGGTCCCGGACTCGCCGAGCTGATACTCGAACGCGCTCTGCGGGACCGTTTCCGAAGCGCCGGAGGGCGCGGTGAAGGTCCACTGCGTCCCGGCATAGAGGTAATCCTGGTTCATCAGCCGGAGCGTGAACCAGTCGCCGCGGTTATAGGAAGCCGCCGTCGCGATGAACGCGCGCGGCATCACGGGAACCTCCGGAACGACGGTGCCGTGGACGGCCGTCGGGACGGCCTCCCAGGTCGATGCGTCCGTCGTCGTGGCGTAGCAGACGATGCGGTCGCCGAAGACGGGGGCGGCGATGTTGAACGGACCGACACCGTAATAGTAGGTCATGCTGCCGACGCCGATGGAAATGCCGTCCATCTGCCTCAGGACGGACTTCTGGGTTCCGTCCTTGTCTTCCAGCACAAACTTGACCGAGCCGGAATAAGCGACATTGCCCTTGTTCTCGATACAGAAGCTGAGGGTGAAATCTTCGCCCGCGGCGAAGCGGTGATCCGCCTGGAAACCGTTGTATGAGCTGTACGATCCCCACGCCAGGCGGACCGGGTACGTCGATTCCGGCGCCGGATACAGGCCGAAGATGGCGCCGCACTCGTTGATATAGTTGCCGCCGCCATCCGTATCCAGGTTCGTCAGGCGGTAATAGCCGTTGCAGGAGCCGCCCCAGCCGAAATTGACATGGAAGACACGTTCCGTCCCGAGCATCCCGTAGCCGTCGAAGACGAAGGCGTGGCCGCCCTTGCCCGGATCCCGGCCGTTGTAGATCAGCGGCCGCTGGTCGATTTCCGCCTTCAGGCGGTCGCTCCACTGCCGCGCCGAATAATCCGACGCCGCTTCGTAGCTGGCCGCCTTGTTGAATCCCATATGCAGGGCCAGCGCAGCCGGAATATCCCCCGTATTGGCGCCGGTTCCTCCCGACGAGTAAATCGCCTCGACCATCGCGCCCATGTCGAGCATCAGCTGGGCCAGGTTTTCCAGCAGGGCGTCGCCGTGCGCATCCACGACCGTCTCGATGGCGGCCGCATCCGTCAGCGTACGGAGGTTCGCCCAGTCGTAGGTCACGCCCAGCGCATACGTATCGGGGCGATAGTATCCGCTTTCGACCGTATAGCCGCCGACCGTGCCGGAAGCGCTCGAAGGCATCGTAACGCCCGGCTGGCCGCTCTGGTAGGTCAGGACTTCCGCCATCGCGGTCGCGACGCAGCCGGTCACGGAACGCTCCGTGCCGTCCAGCGGGCACAGCGCGTTGAACACATTCCTCCCGAAACGGGCCTTATCCGAGTTCCCCTGGTTCCATTTCGGCGTCAGGCGCTCGAACGTGTCGGTCACGCCGTCGACGGCCGCCGTCGCCTTGGTCCCCTCGAGGGCCAGCCACTGCTCCAGGGCCTGCGGCTCCGGGTTGCGCGCCGCGCGCACGTAAGCTTTCATCTCCTCCATCCACCAGCGCACGTTCGCCGGCATCCCTTCGACCTCGAAGCGGTCGTCCCGGGAAAGCGCCAGGACCGGCGGGACATTGTCGTCACCGGCGACGATCACGAAGCCGCGGTCGCCCGCGACGACATAGAACGCCGGCTCGGCGGCCTTCGTCGCCGCAGTCTCGCCGTCCCAGACGATCCGCAGGTTCCCGGCCGCCCGGGTCGCGGGCAGCAGCTGCTGCGCAACGCGCAGCGCGCGCTCCGGCGAAACCGGCGCCGCCTGCATCCGCGCACCCCCGCACAGAATCGCTATCGCAATGAAAATCAATATCTTCTTCATAGCTGCATCCTCCCTACAAAAGTACGACATAGCCCGTTCCGTCCGTCTCGTCCGCGATCCAGGCGCGGAGCGGGGTCTTCTTGATCACCTTCATCCCGGTGCTGCCCTTGGTCGCGACGGCGCCGGTCGCGCCCATCGCACACACGGCCACGTCCACGGTCCCCAGGTCCAGCGTCGCCGGGAGCGTGAGGCCCAGCGCGAAGCCCGCCGTCCAGTCCTGGAAGCTCAGGTTCCGCGTGCCTCCGTCGATGAAGAAGGAGTACTGGCTCTGGGAGCGCAGGTAGCGGCATCCGGTCGCGAAGGCGCCGTCCGTCGCGCGCACATGGGTGTAGGCGCCGAATTCGTCACCTGCTGCGAGGAAGGCCGCCTTGTAGGCCGCCGCATAGGAGAAGGCCGGCATCGGGCGGATGGCGGAGCGCTCGATCGCGTTGGCGGCGCTCCCCTTGGCGTTCTTGACCATTGCCGTACCGGCGTCGTCGATGACTTCCAGCGTAAAGCCGTCCGCAAGGGCCCCGGCGGGGACGATGAGGATGAATTTCACGCCGTCGCCGTCGTTCAGCGCGACGCCCGCGCCGCAGTCGAGCGAGAGGCACGCCTCGTCCTCAACCGCACCGGCGGAAGCCAGCGCCAGGGCCGGCGTGTCCGTATCCAGGCCGCTGACGGTCGCTTCGCCGCTCAGCAGCTCCGCGCCGCGGGTATAGATGTTCACGGTCCGGACCGTGGCGGAGCCCTTCAGGGTCAGGGACAGCGCGCCGCAGACGTTGTGGAAGAAGAGGTCGTCCGTCGTGTCGGCCTTGCCGGCGGCGAGGTTCGCACCCGCGCCGAAGCTCCCGGCGGCATAACTCTGCTGCCGGGGGAAGGCGGTGACGATCGACGTCCCGGACAGCCGGGCGGACGCATTGTCGGGATAGACCGCATAGAAGGGGCCTTCGCCCGTCAGCGTGCCGGTAAAGGTCCCGGTCGGGGAACCGGCGCCGCCCGAAAGGACAAATGTCGCGCCTTCGGGGTTGGCCGCGTTGAAGATGCGGATCCGGTCGCCGTCGTTCCAGACGACGTGCATCGCCCCGTCCAGCGCGGTCTTCGAAGCATCCTGCTCAAGGGTCGCGGTAAAGGTCATCAAGTCGAGCGCCGGCTGCGTTCCCTCCGGCTCCGGAGTCGTTTCGGGGACCGGTTCGACGGTGCACCCGACGGCAAGCAGGCCCGCCACGAGGGCCGCTGCCAGTTTCCAATTCCCGCGCCTCATTACTCCCACTCTCCTTCTTCCAGAAGATAATAGTCCGATGTCTGGAGCATCGCCTGCGCGGTACCGAGTTCCACCGGCACCACCACCGGCCGTTCGTATTCCTGTTTCATTGCTGAATCATTGTATTCTTATCCCAAAGATAGTCATTTCGCCTTAGAAAAAGCAATTTCCCCGAAACCGCAATAAAAACAGCACAAAAAAGCACTCCACATATCCCTCTGATCATCGCTGAAAAGACTGCCTTGATCCTCGCTGAAAAAACTGTTTTCCTGAGATTGTCGAAAAACGCCGCCTCTGATCGCAGAAAAAGCATTTTTCCTGTAATTCTCGAAAAACGCCGCCTCTGATCGCAGAAAAAGCATTTTTCCTGAGATATCCCAAAAAAGGGCTACTCAGAAAAAATGCTTTTTCTGCTTCCTGGCCCGTCGTTCCAGGCCTAACCCCTTCATTCCGACCACACCCCCTGTCATTCCGGCCCAGCCTCCCTGTCATTCCGAGCGAATCCCTCCCTGTCATTCCGAGCGAAGCGAAGGAATCTCAGCCCCCTTCCCGGCAGCAAGGAGTCTGCAGTTTCCGCCCCTCCCGATAGCCGTCATCTTTAGCGTGATTTGCAACCGCCTCATCACCAGCAAAATAAATAAACCAACACTTCAAAAAAAGGCAGTGCTACTTTGAGTAATAACCACTGCGCCAACCCGTTACAAATCACGCTTAAATCCAGCCCCTCCCACCTTCTTTTCTCCGCCACCCGCCAGCCCTTCCGCCGCTCATCCCGGCGCCAGGTGCGGGAGGTGGTCCAAAATCCTGCAGGCCTCCCTCAAAAACCGCCATTTTTGCAGGAGGCGGTCCAAAATCCTGCAGGCCTCCCTCGCCTCCGCCGCCCCCCCTGCTACGCATTTGCACCCCGACCCCGTCTAGAGCGTGCTGCAGGGCCTGCACCCCTGCAAATGCGTAGACGCCATCCAGCCCCGGCGCCTCTCTGTGCGGCCCCGCCGCTACGCATTTGCACCCCAGCCCCCGCTGGAGCGCGCTGCAGGGCCTCCACCCCTGCAAATGCGTAGACGCCACCCCGCCTCGACACCCCCTGCGCATCCCCGCCGCTACGCATTTGCACCCCAGCCCCCGCTGGAGCGCGCTGCAGGGCCTTTACCCCTGCAAATGCGTAGACGCCACCCTACTTCAGCTGCCGCCCGATGCCGCGGTGCTGTCTGCCAGACACAATTGGGGGCGAATTGTGTCTGCGGCGGGATGGAAGGGGGCGGAAACGGAGCGGGCGGAGGGGGACGGGCGGGCAGCGACACCGGCGGGCGGCAAGAGGGAAGAAGCGAGGGGCAGGCCGGGAGACGGACGGGCAGGAGGGAGGGAGGGCGGGGCGTCAGCGGCCGAGGCAGGCGATGTGGGAGACGGGGGCTTCCATGATGTTCCAGGAGAGGACGGCGCCACAGAAGCCGTGGCGCATCACGGCGTCCAGGGACTCGACGACGTACTCCGGGGAGGTCGGGACGACGTCCTTCCGCCAGTTGATCTCGATGCCGGGATACTTCGCGCAGGGGTATGGCTCCATCGCGGCGAGCTGCGCATCCAGGAAATCCACGTCCATCGCGAAATCGGGGTAGCCCGCCGCGCCGGGGACGGCCTGCCGCAGCAAGTCGTACTCGAAGCCCATGCCCGCGGGCGCGAAGGTCCGGCGGTAGAGCATCGGCTTGATGAAATCGGCGTGGCGCGCGAGAATCGCATAATCCTGCCCCACGAAGGGCGCCATGAACGGCGCGTACAGGTCCATCCCGATCTCCAGCCCCCGCGCCCGGAGCGCATCCGCGACCTCCGCCACCGCGCCGCTGACGACCCGGCCCTTCGCGCGGAAGAACGCCGCCGCGACGGGATTCGCGAAGGTGAAGCCGTCCTGCGGGGTATAGCCCGTCACGGAGAAAAAGGCGTCGCCGCAGGCTTCCCACGCCGCCCGGACCTCCGCCAGGCTGACGCCCTCGGCGGCGAAGCGCGCCGCGCAGTCATCGTCCCCGCAGCCCAGCACCCCACTGACACCGCTGACGAAAGACTGCGTCCGGATGCGGTCGAGGAAGACGCCGTCGAAGCCGCAGTCGCTGAAATACCTGTCATACAGCGCCACGACGCCGGCGATGTTCTGCGGATCGGTGGGGCAGTTGAAGCGGAAGCCCTCCCCCGCCGCGAGGTCATAGTTGGCAGGCACCTGCCCCCAGAGGTCCACGGCGGGCGTGCTCTCGCAGACCTCCTCCGTCTCGGCGAACACCGGCAGCCAGAGCAGCATCCGGATCCCCCGGGCGCGGAGGTGCTCCCCCACCGCCCGGTACAGCTCCGGCGCGATGCTCCAGCCGATGATCACCTTCTCCACGGGAATCAGGTCCGCGACCGAATCGATCCGGGCGGTGATTGCCTCCGCCGTGTAATCCGGTGAATGCCAGCTTCCGAGGGAAACCTGTACGATATAACCGGGCTCCGCGGCCCCTTTCCGGCCGCTGCAGCCCGCCGCCAGCGCCAGCAGGCCCAGCAGCAAAAACGCCATCTTTTTCATCATTCAAAGATATGAACTTTTATGATTATGCCCTATCTTTGTGCACTCCCTGCAAGCTATGGAACATTCCGGGTTGTCTTTCATTTTCTTGGCCGTTGCTTTTCTGGCGACCCTGCTCCTGTATCCCGGAATCCTCTCCGTCGCCCGGAAACAGAACATCGTCGACAATCCCGGCGCCCGCAAGCTCCAGCGCGTCCCCGTCCCCGTCCTGGGCGGACTGGCCGTCCTCTTCGGGATGGGCATCGCCGGCGTCGCCGCGTACGCCGTACTGCAGGACTGGATCATCTACAAGATTCTCCTGCTGCTGGTACTGATGCTCCTGCTCGGGCTCTGGGACGACATCCGCGACGTCTCCGCGTCGCTGCGCTTCGTGCTCGAAATCCTGATCGTCTGGGCGATCATTCCCATCTTCGGACTGAGAATCAACGACTTCCACGGCCTCTGGGGCCTATACGCCGTATCCGACACGGTCAGCATCCCCCTCACGATCATCGCCGGCGTGGGCATCATGAACGCCGTCAACATGATCGACGGCGTGGACGGCTACTGCAGCACCTACGGCATCATGGCCTGCTCCGTCTTCGCCGTGATCTTCTCCCTCTCGGGAGATACGGCCTGGATGGTGATGGCGATGATCACGGTCGGCGCCCTGATCCCGTTCTTCTTCCACAACGTCTTCGGGGAAAAATCCAAGATGTTCTTCGGCGACAACGGCTCCCTGATGCTGGGAACGCTCCTGGCGCTGTTCACGTTCCGCGTACTCTGCTCGGATTCCCCCTGCTCCGGCCTCGAAGGCAGCGGCCTCTCGCCGGTCGCCCTGACGCTGGCCACGCTCGCGGTCCCCGTCTTCGACACGCTGAAAGTGATGATTTTCCGGATGGTGCGCGGCGTCTCCCCCTTCCACCCGGACAAGACCCACTTCCACCACCTCTTCATCAGCATGCAGCTCTCCCACCTGTTCACGTCGGCCATCATCGTCTCGATCAACATGCTGATCATCGGTCTCCTGCTGCTCGGCTGGAAGCTGGGCGCGTCGATCGACCTGCAGTTCTACCTGGTCGTCCTGCTGGCCCTCCTGTTCACCTGGGGGTTCTACTTCTTCATGGACGGGGAGCGGCGGAAGAACGGCGGCGAAGGCTCCGCGCTGTTCCAGCGCTGGAGCGAGATCGCCCGCAAGCACAATTTCACGATTACCCGGACCTGGCTGCTGCTGCGCGGCATCGCCGACAGCCCGCTGCTCGGAGGAAAATAAAACCACGGACACGATGCGCAAATACGGTTTACTGCTGACAGTCCTCTGCATGACCGCCGTTTCGGCCTGCAGGGACAGAAAAGACTTTGTCCCGATCACGGACGTCGTCCCGGACGCCATCCTGGAAATCCGCTACTACGGCACCTACAACTTTGTCGGCGAGCGGATCGACGGGTACCGCGAGCCGACGGCGATGCTGACCCGCGAGGCGGCCGCGGCCCTGAAGGCGGTCAGCGACGAGCTCATCGCCCAGGGCTACCGCATCAAGGTCTTCGACGCCTACCGGCCGCAGCGCGCGGTGGACCACTTCGTCCGCTGGGCGGCCGACGTGCCCGACACGCTGATGAAGGCGTACTTCTACCCCGACCTCGACAAGAGCGTCCTCTTCGACCAGGAATACATCATGGCAAAAAGCGGCCATACGCGCGGCTCGACCGTGGACCTGACGCTCTTCGACATGGCGGCGGAGCGGGACGTCGACATGGGCGGAACCTTCGACTGGTTCGGCCCGGAAAGCCACCCGGATTTCTGCGGAAATCCTGACACCGGCGAATATACCGGCGACAACAGCAAGAGCCCCACGGGCCGCAGCATCACCCCGGAACAGTTCGAGAACCGGATGATCCTGCGCCGGGCGATGCTCCGCCACGGCTTCGTGCCCCTCGACAGCGAATGGTGGCACTTCACCCTCGCCGACGAGCCTTACAAGGATACCTATTTCAACTACCCGGTCCGCCAGCGCGACTAGGTCCTACTTGCGCCGGAAAGAGCTGAACAGGTACAGGAGGGGGAAAATCTCCAGACGGCCGATCAGCATCTCGATCATCCCGGTCACTTTCAGCACCGCCGGGAGGGCGGCGTAGTTGGCCATCGAGCCGACCTCGCCGAAGCCGGGCCCGACGTTGCCGATGCACGCCACCGAGGCGGTGACGCCGGTCGTGAAGTCGAGGCCGAGCGCCATGTTGACGGTCGCGAAGACGACGACGATGAAGAGGTAGCAGTAGATGTAGCTGAAGACGTCGTTGACCTGCTCTTCCGGACGCTGGCGTCCGTCGACCTGGACGGTCCGGACCTGGTGGGGACGGACGGCCAGCAGGACCTTGCGGTGGACGCCCTTGGCCGCCAGGATGATGCGGTCGATCTTGATGCCGCCGGAAGTCGAGCCGGAGCAGCCGCAGATCAGCGAGCAGATGATGAGGACCGCCATGCTGAGGGGCGGCCAGAGGGTCGTGTCCTCCGTGGCGAAGCCTGTCGTGGTCGCGATGGAAGCGACCTGGAAGGTGGCGTCCCGCAGCGCGGCGGGGAGGGAATGGTAGCCGCCGTTGAACATCAGGTCGGCGGTGACGATGACCATCGCGATGCCGACCAGGGAGAGGAAGACCTTGATGGTCTCGGAACGCCAGATGTATTTGGGCTGGCCCTTGAGGACGGCGAGGAAGAGGATGCCGAAGTGGATGCCGGCGGCGAGCATCGAGACGGTCAGGACGACCTCGGCGGCCGGGTTGGCGTAGAAGGCGATGCTGGTGTTGCGGGTACAGAAGCCGCAGGTGCTGCAGGCCGACATCGCGTTGGTCGCGGCGTCGAACCACCCCATCCCCGTGAGCTTCAGGCTGAAGAAGCTGACCAGGGTCAGCGCGACGTAGGTCGCCAGCATCCGGGCGGCGAAGCTGCCGCTCCGCTCCCCGTCGAACGGCTGCCGGGCCATGCTGGAGATCTCCACGCCGGAGAGCATCGAGCGGTCGGAGCCGACGGTGATCATCGAGAAGAGCGTGACGATGCCGACGCCGCCGACCCAGGCGGTCGAGATGCGCCAGAACTGGAGTCCGCGCGGGAGCGCCTCGATGTCGTTCAGGATCGAAGCGCCGGTCGTCGTGAAGCCCGAGACGCTCTCGAAGATGGCGTTGACCGGGGTGAACTCGCGCCCGTAGAAAAGGAACGGAAGCATCCCGAAGGTGCAGGCGAGGAGCCAGGCGCCGACGACGATGCCGTTCCCTTCCGAGAACGAGAGCCGGTGGCGGCCCTTGCGGACGAAGATGAGCGGATAGCCGCCGACGATGACGGTCAGGACGGCGGAAAACAGGAGCGGCAGGCGGCTCTCGTCCCCCGGGGTCAGGAAGGCGACGCCGGCCGACACGGCCATCAGCGCCGCCACCAGCAGCAGCGAAACGCCGATATACCACAGGATGATTCTCCAGTTCATGGATTTCTCTTTTTCAACGGGGGCAAAGTTATTCCCCCATCCGCCATTTATCAACACGAAAATTTTTATCTTTGCATTGATAAAATCAATCGAAAGGATATGACACTGCAGCAACTGCGGTTCATCGTCGCCATCGACGACCACCGCCATTTCGGGAAAGCGGCCGAGGCCTGCGGGCTTACGCAGTCCACGCTGAGCCTGATGGTCAAGAAGTTGGAGGAGGAGCTGGATGTCCGGATCTTCGACCGGGACGCGCATCCCGTCGCGCCGACGGAAATCGGCCGCAAGGTCATCGACCGGGCGAAAGTCGTCCTGTACAATGTGGAGCAGATTGCGGAAATGACGCTCTCGGAGAAGGAGCAGCTCTCCGGTCCGCTCAAGATCGCGCTGATTTCGACCGTCTCCCCGGTGCTGGTCCCCGGCCTGTTCAGGTACATCGGGGAGCGGCATCCGGCCATTTCGCTGCAGACGGAGGAGATGCTGACCGCGACCGTCAAGGACAAGCTCCGGAAGGCGGAAGTGGATATGGGGATCCTGGCCGGACCGGTCCGGGACGCGGACCTGCTCGAGATCCCGCTCTACCACGAGCGCTTCCTCGCCTATGTCTCGCCGGACAACCCCGCCTATGCGCAGGAGAGCATCCGGACGGAGGCCCTCTTCCGGCAGCCCGTCTGGATCATCCGCGACGGCCTGCGGCAGATCGACCCGACGGAATTCAGGAACGGTGAGATTACCTACGAGCGCTTCTTCGAAGGCGGCCGCGTCGGCATCCTGATCCAGGTCGTCAACGACAACGGCGGCCTCACGATCATCCCGGAGACCCATTCCGACCTGATCATGTACAGCCAGCAGAAGTGCCTGCGGCCCATCGTCGACCCAGTGCCGAGCCGGACCATCTCCCTGGTCGTGCGCAGCGACTACATCCACGAAGCGAAACTGAACGCCGTCGTGGAAAGCATCAAGCGCATCATCCCGGGCGCCCTGCTCGACAACGTGATCAGGAAAGGGCCCCTGGTACTGTAAATAATCCTATATTTGTAATATGGAAAGCAGCAGACATACCCGCCGGGTGGCCGTGATCGGCGCCGGCAACATGGGCGGCGCCGTGGCGCTGGGCCTCCACCGTTTCGCACCCGAAATCGCGCTGACCGTGACGACGGCGCACCGCCACACCCTGGAACGCTATGCCGCCCTCGGCATCGGGACCGCCGACGACAACTGCAGCGCCTGTGAAAAGGCGGACACCGTCATCCTCGGCGTCAAGCCCTGGCTCGTCGGGGCCGTCCTCGCCGATATCGCGCCCGCCCTCGCCGGAAAGGCCCTGCTGTCGCTCGCGGCAGGAATCCCCTCGGAGGAACTCGCAGGGATGCTCGCAGGCACGGGCGTCGCGACCGCCTACACGGTCATCCCCAACCTCGCGGCCGAAATCGGCGAGAGCATGACGTTCGCCACGCCCGTCCTGGGCCGGGACGACGCACTGGTGACCGGCCTCTTCGACCGGCTGGGGAAGACGCTCATCGTCGATGAGCGGCGCCTGAACGCCGGAATGATGGTCGCCTCCTGCGGGACGGCCTTCGCGCTGCGCTATGCCCGCGCGGCGATGGAGGGCGGCGTCCAGCTGGGCCTCTACCCCCGCGAGGCGCAGGAAGCGGTCTTCCAGACGATGAAGGGCGCCGTCGACCTCGCCGCCGCGCGCGGCACCCACCCCGAAGCGGAAATCGACCGCGTCACGACTCCGGGCGGCATCACCATCCGCGGCCTCAACGCGATGGAGGAAGCCGGCTTCACCGCCGCCGTCATCGCCGGCCTGAAGCGCTGATCCGGAAAGCTTTACGAAATTCGTATATTAATTTTACGTTTTTCATAAAATTGGCATTATCTTTGTCTGTAGGATTTCCGACTGAAAACAGACAACGATATGAACAATTCAACGCAAAGAAGCATCCGGTGGCTTTCCGTTGCCATCCTGTTTATCGCGACGGTCTACTTCGCCTTCCTCTATTCCCAGACCATCGACCAGCTCTGGATCCACAAGACGGTTGTGTGGAACCGGGACAAACGCGTCTGGCAGATCTTCATCATCGCCGGCAGGTTCATCGCCTCGGCCCTCCTCTATGTCTTCTGCTGGATCTTCCTGGTCCGCACGAACCGCTCGCTGAAGAATGGAACGATTTTCCCCAAATCCAACGTATCCCTTCTCCGCTGGACGGCCCTGGTCGTCGCCCTTGCGACATTCGTGCAGTCCAACTACGGTGACGTGATCAGCGGGTGCCAGGTATCCGTCCTTGACGGAAACACCCTGTTCTACCCCCTCGTCGTACTGTTCTTCGCAGGACTCTACAAAATAGCTTACCTGACCGCAAAAGACAGCAGCCTCGCGATATGATTACAGTCAATCTCGACCATTTGCTCTGGGAGCGCCACATGAAGCTTTCGGAGCTCTCCGACAAGATCGGAATATCCCTGACCAACCTCTCCCTCCTGAAGACCGGGAAAGGCCGTGCCATCCGCTTTTCGACGCTGAACAAGCTCTGCAAGGTGCTGGAATGCGTCCCGGGTGACATCCTGGACTACCAGCCCGACCCGGAAGGAGCCGCGATGGAAGACGATATTTACGCTGAATGACTTGCCGTATGAGAATCAGACTGACACTGGCGCTGCTGCTCATCCCCGCCTGCGTTTTCGCGCAGGAGCGCTTCACCGTGTGCGGCAGGATCGTCGATGAAAAGGGAAAAGCTGTCGAATATGTCCAGGTAGGCATCCCCAAGCTCGGCATCGGGACCGTCGCAACGGACGACGGCCGCTTCGAAATCAATGTCCCGGGCGATACGCTGGAATTCCACCACGTATCCTACCAGACCGGCTATTATCCCGTCTCCGGACCGGAGAATGACCTGGTCATCGTCCTCCGGGAGTCCGAGTTGCCCCCGGCCGTTTTCATCGGGGGGAACACCCGGGAAAAATACCTTCTCCGTCCCGGAACAAGATTCCCGGGAGCCCAAGGGGGCTTCGACGCCCGGGACGGCGTCGATAAGGGAAAGGAAGTGGGATCGGTCGCAAAGACACGGAAACCGTTCCTGATCAAAGACATCCTGTTCACCATTACAAGCAACAGGATTCCCGGATGTGTCGTATCGATCAACATTTACCGCATCGAGGAAGAGCCGAAAGCGTTCATCAACATCCTGCACAAGCCCATCTATGCCGAGGTCGCCGTATCCGACGGCAGACAGGATTTCGACATCCAACCCGAAGAATCCATCCTGCTGGAACCGGGAAGCTACTTCATCTCCTTTTCGCTGGTTGACTGCGATATGGACGCCGTCCGCCGGTTTCAGGAAACGCCCGAGTCCGAGCGCCGGCCTACGGACATGTCATTATACGCCAACCTCTATTTCAAGAGCAGCTATTACCGGGAGGCCTCCCTGGCCGAACCCATATACATCCCGATTAACGTCGGCATCTCCGTCAAGGGCCTGGAGTACCGGTAGTGTTCCTTTGGGGAATAAACGCCGCCGGAAAGGAAACAATACGGTTTGGATTATCCCGCCGGGATTCGTATTATGCCGGCGTAGCTAATCATTCACGGTATGAAAAAGGTCGGGCTGTTTATCGATACGTGGTATCCGATGGTGGACGGGGTCATCAAGGTGGTGGACAACTATGCGCGGCGCCTTGTGCAGTACTGCGAGGTGGAGGTCTTCTGCCCGGAGGTCCGGGGATACCGCCGGGAGGCGGATGAGGGCCTGCCCTACAAGGTGGTGCGCTGCCATTCCCTGCCGCTGCTCCACAACGACTATGACATCCCGGCTCCGGCCCTGGACCCGCACTTCGAGGCGCAGCTGATCCGGAGCGGGATTGATTTCGTCCATATCCATTCCCCCTTCTCCGTCGGGCTGGCCGGCGTGCTTTACGCCAAGCTCCACAGGCTCCCGGTCGTAGCGACCCTCCATTCCCAGTACAGGCAGGACTTCGAAAGGCCCCTGAACTTCAAGCCCGCCGTGGACATCGCCATGGACGGCATCATGCGGGTATTCAACGCCTGCGACGAGTGCTGGGCCGTGAATGCGGGCATCCGGGACCTCTACATTTCGGATTACGGGCTGAAGGCGCCGTGCAAGGTCCGCCTGAACGCGACAGACCACCGGCCCGTGGCCGACCCGGAAGCGGCCGCCCGGACCGTCAACCGGACGTTCGGGATTCCCGCCGACGCCACGGTCTTCCTCTTTGTAGGAAGGCTGAATTACCTGAAGAACATCGACTTCATCGTCCGCTCGCTGGCAAAGGCCCGGGAGATGGGGTTGACGCATTTCCGGATGCTCTTCGCCGGCAAGGGGCAGGATGAAGGGAAGCTCGCCGCGCTGGTGGAGGAACTGGGCCTCCGGGAAGAGGTCGTGATGTGCGGGCTGGTTTCGGACAGGCAGATGCTGGAGAATCTGTATGCCCGGGCCAAACTGTTCCTTTTCCCGTCGCTCTACGACGCCAATTCCCTCGTCCAGATCGAGGCGGCCTGCCAGGGGACGCCGACCGTGTTCCTGGAAGGCGCCCGGACGGCGGCGACCGTCACAGCCGGCGTCAACGCGTATGTATCGGCGCCGGACGAGGAGAGTTACGCCCGGATGATTCTGCAGATCCTCTCCGACCCGGAAGGATATGCGCGCGTTTCCGCAGCCGCCCGGAGGGACCTGTACCTCGACTGGGACACCGTCGTCCGCGAAGTCTACGCGGATTATTGCGCGCTCAGCGCTTCAACCCGGCGATAGCTGTACGGGCCTGAGAAATGTTACCTTTGTGTAAAAAATGTTACCTTTGTGGCTAAGACAGTTATCGCTGAAAGTATGGAAGAGACAACAAGAAAACGCAAGTTTGAATGGGAGCGTCTCCTGATCACCGTCATCGGTACCGCCATCGGCGTGGCGCTTACCTTCCTCGTGAACGGGAGTGTGGCGCGTCACAAAAAGATGCAGGCCCAGCGGCTGACGGCTATCATGGTCATCCACGACATGGACAATTCCATCGATATCGTCAGAAAAATGAAGGAGGAAGAAGAGCGGAATGGCGAATTGATGCGTCTGGTCCAGAGACAAAGCGACAAACTGGACGGGATGCCGTTCGACACGCTCAACAACGTCCTGGGCATTCTGTCTGATTCCCGTTCGGATTTCAGCTTCGATACATCCAAGGAGAAGATTTTCAACAGCGACCTGGACACCTGGCAGAATCTTGGGAACATGGCATTTCTGGACAATGCCCAGAGTTTCTATTATAGCAGGCAAGTGTTTCAGGATGGTATGAATCAGTCAACCGCGTGGAAGAAACCCATCCCCGATGATGAGTACATACAGTTAATCATGGGGGTCGGATATGTTTCGCCGGAAGAGTATGCTGTCGCCATACGGGCTTTCCTGAAAAAGAAACTCCGCGAAAACAGGGTTGCCTACTACATCAACACATCTTCAAACCGGCTAAACTATTTGACTCAGGTGCTTGACTATTGGACCGATTTGAATGACGAGAACAAGTTCCTGATGGGCATCACGGACCGGGAGCTGGAAGATTATGTCAACAATATCAACAAGAAGGGTGTTTCCCTGACCCGGTCGAAACTGCTGGGCCATTGGGCCCTGACCGTGGGGGATCAATTCAACGAATATGACTTCTACGGAGACCACGGTTATGTCTTTGCCGTGGACTACGCGCCTGCTTTCATAAAGTCGGTGTACTTTTCCGGCAGGCTGAAGATGAAAGCGTCGTATCGCGGTAAATGGGCTGTCCAGGGTGATTCGCTGGTTTTGACCCCCGACTTCAGCACGGCGGATATGACCGTGGATCCGAGCGCCCTGGTGCCTGAAGAAAACATGCAGGACAGCCTGGACGCCTGGGTAGTCCGATATCGGGAGCAAGGATTGGCCAGTTTCAAGGAAAGGGCGGACAATGGTGAAAAGTATACCGTCAAAGCCCTGCTGGATTCTTCCCATGACAAAATGGAATGGACCTTGCCCAATGGTACCGTGCGTTACCTGAAACGGGAAAGAGAGTAAGGGGGAAGACTGCAGATTCGCGCGAAGCGCGAGGAATACGGCGGGGAAAAAGCAGGAAGCCGGAGGGCGCGGAGCGGCCGACAGAGGGGATAGCTGCGGAGCAGCGGAAGGGGAACCCTCCCCTTCTCCCCTGGGGGTGCAGGGGGATCATAGGATTCGCGCGAAGCGCGCAATCCCGAACGAAACGCGAAAAGCGCCTGCGGTAGCAGACGCTTGAGCGGTGAGTGAGGGATTCGAACCCCCGGTACGCTCACACGTACACCTGTTTTCGAGGCAGGCTCCTTCAACCACTCGGACAACTCACCGGGGAGTGGACGGCAAAGATACACAAATATTTGTATATTTGCCAATATGGGAAGCCACAAAGTTTTCCGCAACGGGTCCGCCTTCCCAAAAAAATATTTTGCGGGGAAAGACTTTTTATCTATATTTGCAGTCCCTAAAGAAGACAGGGGACGAAGAACAGGAGAGGTGGCAGAGTGGTCTAATGCGGCGGTCTTGAAAACCGTTGACCCGCGAGGGTCCCTGGGTTCGAATCCCTGTCTCTCCGCCGGAGATTGAAATACTACTGGAGAGATGCTCGAGTGGCTGAAGAGGCACGATTGGAAATCGTGTGTACCCCAAAAGGGTATCTAGGGTTCGAATCCCTATCTCTCCGCAGAAAAAGCCGACGCTGTTGCGCCGGCTTTTTTTATTGGTCGAAACTCTGGCCCTTGGGAATGTCGTTGGCGGGGGCGGAAGTCTCCGGGAACGCGGTCGCGGCGGCAGAGGCCGGGAGGCCGACGGGGACGGAGGAGCCGGACACGGCGTCCGGGTCCGGCGTCACGGGGACGCCACCGCGGCCCGGCGAGCGGTCGACCTCGGTCGTGCCGACCGACGGTCCCTTGAGCGCACGCTCAATCTCCTTCGGGGTCCAGCGGACCGCCTCCCGCGTCAGTTCCGGGACATTGTAGGACTTGAAGAGCGAGAGGTTCTGGGACGGGTCCTGCTGCGGGAGAAGGAACGGCTTGCCGACGTTCCCGTCTTCATCGAAATAGCAGATATAGAGCCGGGTATACGCCCGGTCGTCGCGGCGCGTCGTAAAGACGACCCAGCGGGAGTTCGAGGACCAGGCCTTGAAGCTCTCCGCGCGCGGGCTGTTCGCCTCGTCCAGCGGACGGGTCTCGCCGGTCCGCAGGTCGGTCAGGTACAGGTCCGCCGTCTCATGCCAGATATGGAAGGAACCGTACGTGGCGGCGCTGGAGAGGAGGTATTTTCCGTCCGGGGAAGGCCGCGGCATGACCGCGCTCAGCCCTTCCGCGGCCGCGTGGAAGACCATCTCCGGCGTGCCGAAGGTCCGGGTCTCGGGATCGAAAGGAATCGACCAGAGGTTGTAGCGCATCCGGTCGTAGGTCCCGGCGACGTTGACGCCGCGCTCGAGGCCGAGCTCCGGCAGGTAGGCCGACGCGTAGTACAGCGTCCGGCCGTCCGCCGACCAGTACGGGAAGGTCTCGATCGCGAGGGGGTTGTGGACGATGTAGCTGACTTCCCCGCTCTCGACGTCGTACAGCACGAGGTCGGCGTCGTCGTCATAGACGTCCAGCCGGTTCATATGGGCGGTCAGGAAGACCTGCATGATCTTGTTGACCGAGTAGGCGATCAGCGGTTCGGTCGGGTGCCAGGACGGGTAGACGGCGTTCGACATCAGGTCGCCGGACTTGAAGGCGACTTTCTGCGCCCGGTCGCCCGTGGCGATGAAGGTGCCGCCGTTCAGCTGGCGGGCGTGGAACTGGAAGTTCTCCGTCCCGTAGTTCTGGAAGGAATGGCAGTTGATGCACTGCTGGTCGACCTGCTGCGTGCTCAGACTGTTGTTGTAGAGGTCGTGCTCGTGGAAGTCCGACAGGCGGCGCTGGCGGAGCACCAGCTGGCCGTAGCCGGAATACCCGGGCTCGATCAGGCGGTAGGTCACATACTCGTCGATCGGCTCCGGAGCGACGTAATTCACGATGTCGGGATGGCGGCTCCAGCGGCCGTCCTCCCGGGAATAGAGGGTGATCCGCAACTCCCCGCCCTTCGCGGCGTCGAGCAGCGCGTGCCATTGTGCGACCGGGACGCGGACCTTCGGTCCCTTGCGGACCAGGGTCTCTCCCCCGCCGCTGAAGACGGCCACCCACGCGTCCGCCTCCGTCCGGATGTCGAAATTCATCGGGGCGATGTTGCAGGGAAGCGCCACCCCGGCGTAGTCGGGATAAATCTCCACGCCGGAATCCACGCCGGCCGCCTCCCGGTAGCCGGAAGGGGTGCATGCCAGCGCCAGCAGCGCGGCCAGAGCGTAAAGCAGCCTTCTCATATCAGTTCGTCGTCAGTCCGGTCGTAAAGTAATAATAGTACCAATAGGTCCTGCCAAAATATTCGCGGAACCAGGCTTCCGTCTCCGGCGCCTCCAGGTCCGGCGCCGCGTTCAGCCGGTTGCCGAACTGGGAGAACTCCCGCAGCACCGACTGCTTCGACGAAAGGATCTGGCCGACATAGGCGTGGAGGTCCCGGTCGCCGTTCGTGCCGGCGAACAGGGCCGCCGCCTGGGCGATCCCGGTCGTGACGGGCCCGCCGACCTTTTCGTGGCGTTCCAGGAAATCGTAGAGGAAATTGTTCTCCATCTTGCTCAGCATCAGGGCCGCCATGTGCCACTCATAGACGGACTCGTTGACATACGGGACGGAGAGGTAGTGCTGGATGATGCCGTTTTCGACGGTGCCGTTGTAGTCGAGCCGGTAGCCCTCCGCCGCGAGGAGCGGCAGGATGCGCATTCCCTCGGGATCCTGCGCCAGGAGTTCCGGCCGGTCCGCCAGGGCGCTGTAATGCGCGACCCAGCGCCGCTGGAACAGGCTCTTGCCGATGGTCCGGAAATATTTGCGGGCGAGGTCGTAGTCGCCGGTGAAGAGCGCGACCTTCGCCTGGTACTTGTAGTAGTAGAGCGTCTTCATCGCCGTCACGGACAGTTCCATGCACCAGCGCTCGCAGGTCCGCAGCAGCCCGGAATGGAAGGCCACGGTCGGCGCGCAGATATAGGAGACGCTTGCGGTAATGTCGCCCTGCCGGCGCATCCTGAGCGGCGTCGAGGCATCCGGGAAGGTAAACATCCGCTCCGTCAGCTGCCCCTTCCGGTAGAGCGCGAGGTTGCGGTACATGACCTGGATGCGGGTCGGCGCCTTGTCCTTCCCGGCGAGGCGCAGTACGCGGTCCCAGTCGTCCAGCGCGATGGCTTTCTCCATCCGCGCCTGGACGTGGAAGTTGCGGTCCCAGTAGGTCAGGGAGAAGAGGAGGATGAGGGAGAGGGCGAAAATGACAGGGGCGCTGCGCTTGGTCGAGAAGACCGGGGCGAGGGCGGTGAGCAGGAGGGAGAGGGCGGCGAGGACGAGGGGGAGGAAGAGGCGGGAGGCGCGGAAGGCATCGCGGACCGGCAGGCCCGAAAGGTAGGCGAAGCGGCGGTTGATGCGCGGGTAGACCAGGTTGGAATACGAGCAGAAGAACACGACCGCGAAGCCCGCCGCCGCCAGCGCCAGCAGCAGCACCCACGGCTTATCCCCCTTGCAGAACGCCCGCACGACAATCAGCAGCGCCCCGGGCAGCGCAAAGACCCCGAAGGCGACATACCCCGCGGCCAGCAGCAGCGCGAGCCACAGCGGCGCCGTTTTCTTCCCTTCAAAGCAGCGCCCGTACAGCCACAGGAAGCCCACGGCGACCAGCGCCCCCAGCACGGGCCCGAACAGGATTCCGTAGGCATGGGGCAGGTAGGCGCCGTAATCCATCCGCGCCGCATAGAGCACCAGCATCAGCGACGGCGCGAACGCCGTCCAGGTCCCGCAGCCGGTCGCGGCGCGGACGAGCCGCTGAAGCGCCAGCAGCAGCAGGAGGAGCAGCAGCGCCCCCAGGAGCGGATAGTAGCAGAACTGCACGAGGAAAGCCCCCGCGAGGGGGATGATGCCGCCCGGCTGCTCGAAGAAAGCCTTCAGCCAGAGCGCGTCCGTCGAGAACATCGAGTACTCTTCCATGTGGAAGAGCACGGCACCCTTGAAGATGCCGAGCAGTCCCAGGCAGACGGCTGAAAACAGCAGGTACGGAACGGAATCTTTCAGTTTCATGCGGATTCCCCGGCCTTTTCTTCGTCTCCGAAGACCACGGAGAAGAATTTCCAGTGGAAGAACAGCAGGTAGAACGCGCCCACGGTCACGCAGCTGTCCGCCACGTTGAAGACCGGGTCGAAGAACGTGATGTGCTTCCCGAAGACATAGGTATCAATGATGGGAAAGTAGAGCATATCCACCACCTTCCCCTGCATGAACGGCGCATAATCCCAGATCAGGCCATAGAACATGCAGTCGATGATGTTGCCGAGCGCCCCGGTCGCGATCAGGGCCAGCCCGACCAGCGCGCCGGTCGGCGTCCCTTCCCGGCGGCCCAGCTTCCGGATCCACCAGACCAGCACGCAGAACAGGACGATGCGGAACAGCGTGAGCAGGTACTTCCCCACCACGCCGCCGAAGGTCATCCCGAAGGCCATGCCGTTGTTCTCGATGAAGCAGATGCGGAACCAGTCGCCGAGCACGTTGAAGCTCTGCCCGACGGACATATTGGACTTGACGAGGACCTTGGTAACCTGGTCCACGACGACGAGCAGGACTCCTGCGATCAGGAGCCGTTTTTCCCGGGCGTCCAGTTTCATCGGACGCTACTGCTGGGGCTTGATGCCCTTGGCGAGCATCTCCTTGGCTTCGACGGTCAGGGTCGCATGCGGCACGAGACGGAGGCGCTCCTTGGGGATGAGCTTGCCGGTCAGGCGGCAGACGCCGTACGTCTTGTTCTCGATGCGGGCGAGGGCCCCCTCGAGGTTCTGGATGAACTTGTACTGGCGCTGGGCGAGCTGGCTGGCCTCCTCCTTGGAGAGCTGGTTCGCGCCGTCGTCCTCGACGGTCTTGAAGGAGGGAGAGGTATCTTCGATGTCGTTGCTGCCATTGTGCATCACGACCTGGCGGAGGTTGTTGTACTCGCTCCGGGCCTTTTCGAGCATACCGAGGATGATGGTCTTGAACTCCTCGAGTTCGGCATCACTGTAACGGGTTTTCTCTTCTTCCATAGTTCAATTACAGGGTTTTGTTTACTTCAATCTTGATCAGGGCTTCGTTCCATTCCACGTCGGCGGCGGAAGCGGGCGCGTCTGCGGTCCGGCCGAGCACGACCTTCCGCGCGAGGGTCTGGGAAGCCAGGTACTCCCGGTAGGACACCAGGGAGGTCTCTATCTCATCATAGTCCGTCCCGTCGGCATAGATTCCGACATGGATCTTGTCGGTCACGTCGAGGCCGGTCTCCTTGCGGAGGTTCTGGATGCGGTTCACGAGCTCGCGGGCAACGCCTTCGGCGCGGAGCGCGTCGGTCACCTCGATGTCGAGGGCGATCGTCATCGGACCTTCGGAGGCGACGAGCCAGCCCGGCATGTCCTCGGAGGAAATCTCGTAGTCGGAGGGATTCAGGACGACGGGGCCCGAAGGGAGCGTGAATTCATAGGTACCGGAGGCCTGGATGGCGGAGATCGTCTTCTGGTCGAAGGTGCCGAAGGCGGCGGCGATTTCCTTCATCCGCGGGCCGTAGGTCTTGCCGAGGGTCTTGAAATTGGGCTTGATGCGCTTCGTGATGATGCCGGTCGTGTCGGAGAGGAACTCCGCCTCCTTGACGTTCACCTCGGCGAGGATGATGTCCTTGACCTGCTCCAGGCGGGTCTTGACGGTATCGGAGATCACGGGGATCATCAGCTTCGAGAGCGGCTGGCGCACCTTGATATTGACCTTGCGGCGCAGGGCCAGCACCATCGAGGTCGCCTTCTGCGCGAGGGCCATCCGCTCCTCGAGCTCGCGGTCGATCAGCTTTTCGTCGGCCTCGGGCATCAGGACGAAATGGACGCTCTCGGCCGTCGGGACGAGGTCGCAGTAGAGGCGGTCCATGTAGAACGGGGCGATCGGGGCCGCGAGGACGGCGACGTCCTTCAGCACGTCGTAGAGGGTCTGGTAGGCGGCGCGCTTGTCGCTGTCCATCTCGCCGCCCCAGAAGCGCTTGCGGTTCAGGCGGACGTACCAGTTCGAGAGATGGTCGCAGACGAATTCCTGGATCAGGCGGCCGGCGAGGGTCAGGTCGTAGTCCTCATAGGCGGCGCGGACGTCCCGGATCAGGCTGTTCAGCCGGGAGACGATCCAGCGGTCGGTCTCCGGACGGGAAACCACGGGCACGACGGCCTCATCCACCCGGAAGCGGTCGACGTTGGCGTAGAGGGCGAAGAACGAATAGGTATTGTAGAGGGTTCCGAAGAACTTGCGGCGGACTTCGTCGACGCCCGCCTCGTCGAAGCGGAGGTTGTCCCAGGGCTGGGCGTTCGTCAGCATGTACCAGCGCAGAGCGTCGGCGCCGTACTTGTCGAGCTCCTCGAAGGGGTCGACGGCGTTGCCGAGGCGCTTGCTCATCTTCTCGCCGTTCTTGTCGAGGACGAGGCCGTTCGAGATCACGCGCCGGAAGGCGGGGGTCCCGCTGACCATCGTATGGATGGCGTGGAGGGTATAGAACCAGCCGCGGGTCTGGTCGACGCCTTCGGCGATGAAGTCGGCGGTGCAGCCGAACTGCGGGGAGCCGAGGTTGCGCAGGCCTTCCTGGGCGTACGGCATCGCGCCGGAGTCGAACCAGACGTCGATCAGGTCGGTCTCGCGCGTCATCCTGCGGCCCGTCGGGGAGACGAGGAAGATCTCGTCGACATAGGGGCGGTGGAGGTCGATCCGGTCGTAGTTCTCCTTCGACATGTCGTCCGGGTCGAAGCCGGCTTTCGCGAGCGGATTCTCCGCCATCAGGCCGGCGGCGACGGCCTTGTCGATCTCGGCATAGAGCTCCTTCACGGAGCCGATGCAGATCTCTTCCTTCCCGTCCTCGGTCCGCCAGATCGGCAGGGGCGTACCCCAGAAGCGGCTGCGGGAGAGGTTCCAGTCCTGGATGTTCTCCAGCCACTGGCCGAAGCGGCCGGTACCGGTCGATTCGGGCTTCCAGCGGATTTCACGGTTCAGGGCGACCATCTCGTCCTTGACCGCGGAGGCCTTGATGAACCAGGCGTCGAGCGGGAAATAGAGGACGGGCTTGTCGGTACGCCAGCTATGGGGGTAGCTGTGGACGTGTTTCTGGATCCGGAAGGCGCGGCCGGAGGCCTTCAGCATCATGCAGAGGTCCACGTCCAGGGTCGGGGCATCCTTCGGGAGGGTGTCGTCGAACGCGTTCTTGACGTAGCGGCCGGAGAATTCGGCATATTCCGGATCCACGGTGGCGCGGTAGGCGTCATCCATGTCTTCGAGGCGGAAAAAGCGGCCCTGGCGGTCGACCTGGGCCTGGCGGCGGCCTTCGCGGTCCACCATCAGCATCGCGGGGATGTCGAAGGCGGCGGCGACGCGCTTGTCGTCCGCGCCGAAGGTCGGGGCGATGTGGACGATACCGGTACCGTCCTCGGTCGTCACGTAATCGCCGCTGATCACGCGGAAGGCGTCGCCCTCGAGGGGCTTGAACCAGGGAATCAGCTGGCGGTAGCGGAGGCCGACGAGGTCGGAACCCTTCATCACGCCCGGGAGCACTTCGTAAGGGATCTTGTCGTTGAACCACGCGCCGACCAGGGCCTGGGCGACGATATAGGTCGCGGGGGCGCCGGTATAGGGATTCGCGGAGCGGACTTTCACGTAGTCGATGTTGGGACCGACGCAGAGGGCCGTGTTCGAAGGCAGGGTCCAGGGGGTCGTCGTCCAGGCGAGGATGTACAGGTCCTCTTCCCCTTCGACGGCGAACTGGACGGTCACGGTCGTATCGGTCACATCCTTGTAGCAGCCCGGCTGGTTCAGCTCATGGGAGCTCAGGCCGGTGCCGTCCGAGGGACTGTACGGCTGGATCGAGAAGCCCTTGTAGAGGAGGCCCTTGTCGTAGATCTTGCGGAGCAGCCACCAGAGGGTCTCGATGTAGCGGTTGTCGTAGGTGATGTACGGGTCTTTCATGTCGACCCAGTAGCCGACGCGCTCGGTCATCGATTCCCATTCAGCCGTGTATTTCATCACCTCGCTGCGGCAGGTACGGTTGTATTCCGCCACGGAGATCTTCGTTCCGATGTCTTCCTTGTGGATGCCGAGCTTCTTCTCGACGCCGATCTCCACGGGGAGGCCGTGGGTATCCCAGCCGGCGCGGCGGGCGACGCGGTAGCCGGTCTGGGTCTTGTACCGGCAGATGGCGTCCTTGATCGAGCGGGCCATGACGTGGTGGATCCCGGGCATGCCGTTCGCGGAGGGGGGACCTTCAAAGAAGACAAACTCGGGCGCGCCTTCGCGCACCTCCAGGGACTTTTCGAAGGCTCCGATGCGCTTCCAGCGCTCCAGGACCTCGTTTCCGACCGCTACCAAATCCAGCCCTTTGTATTCCTTGAATGTCATATTTTTTCTCTATTTTTGTAACCGACAAATATAGCGAATTCCAGTATCTTATGCAACATCTCTGCGTGCTCGACATCATTATCCTGCTGTGCTTCATCCCCGCCGCGTTCAACGGCATCAAGAAAGGATTCATTTCGCAGGTCGCAGGGCTTCTGGCGCTGATTGCCGGCGTCTGGATCTCCTTCCACTTCTCGGACATGATCTGCGGCTGGCTGCGGGAGCAGGTGCCCGCGTTCGCGGAAGTCTCGCCGACGGTGCTGCAGATCATCGCCTTCGCGCTGGTCCTCATCGTGGTTTCCCTGCTGTTCATGCTCGTGGGGAAGCTGCTCTCCGGGGTGCTGAAGCTCGCGATGCTGGGATGGCTGGACAAGACGCTGGGGCTCGTGTTCGCCCTGCTGACCGCGTTCCTGATCCTCGGGACACTGGCCGTCTTCTTCGATTCCGTCAACCATTCTTTCGAGCTCGTCAGCGAAGAGACCCTCTCCCGCTCCACCCTCTACCCCATCGTCCGGGACGCGGCATACAAGGTCTTCCCCTTCCTGAAAGCCCTGCTATTCAAACAGTAACATGGAAAGGCTCCTTCTGATTGAAACTTCCACCGCCCTGTGCAGCACGGCCCTCGCCGAGGACGGCAGGATCGTCTGCCGCCGGGAAAGCGACACGCCGCGCGCCCACGCTTCGATGACCGCGGTCTTCGTGCAGGAAATGCTGCAGGAGCGCGGGCTGCGCGTCCAGGACTGCGACGCGGTCTGCGTCGGCATGGGCCCCGGCTCCTACACCGGCCTGCGGGTCGGCGTCTCGACGGCCAAGGGCCTCTGTTTCGGGGCGCAGGTGCCGCTGGTAGCCGTCGGGACCCTCGACACGCTGGCCGCCCAGGCCCGTGACGAAGGGCTGGTGCCGGAAGGATGCGTGCGGATCGTGCCGCTGGTCGACGCGCGCCGGATGGAGGTCTATACGGCGGTCTACTCCCCCGCCGGGGAGCGGCTGACGGAGGTCGAGGCGCGGATTATCGATGCGGAGAGCTTTGCCGCGGAGCGCGCGCTGGGGCCGGTCCTCTTCGTCGGGGACGGGGCCGCGAAGTGCGCGGACGTGCTCGGCGGGCCGGACGCCCATTTCGCCCAGTGCTTCCCGAAAGCCGCCGGGATGCTGCGTCCCGCGCTGGACCGTTTCCACGAAAAACGGTTCGAAGACGTCGCGTACTTCGAACCGTTCTATCTGAAACAGTTTATGACAACCATCTCCAGGAAGCGGCTGTTCTAGCCTTTTCCTAGCGGAGCGTGCGGTCCAGGAGGCGGCGCAGGCCGGCTTCCCCTTCGATTTCCGTCGTATTCAGCGTGCCGTCCACGATCAGGACGCTCGTCGGAACGCCGTCCACGCCGTAGAGCGGGAGGGCCGGCGACGCGACGCCGAGGCCGTCGCAGACATTCGTCCAGGGCAGCTGCTGGTTGCGGAGGACGGAGGCCCACTGGGCCTTGTCCGTATCCACGCAGATCTCATAGATGTCGAATCCCTTCGCGTGGTACTTCTCATAGAGCGGCTTCAGGACTTCGGCGTTGAAGAGGACGTGGGTCGCATCGGTCGCGGACCAGAAATGGACCAGCACGACGCGGGCGTCCAGCGACGAGAGGGCGACCCGGCTGCCGTTCACGTCCGGGAGGTTCAGGTCCGGATAGCCGAGCTCCGGGGCGTTCTGGATCCGCTGGTTGATCTGGAGGGTGTTCTTGCGGGCGTTGGCCTCGCGCTCCAGGGCCTTGACATAGCGGGAATCCGGATAGACGGTCTTCAGGGAGTCGCAGACATTGCCGAAGATGATGGCGTCGGTGTCCTGGTTGAAGATCGGGAAGGTCTCGGTCACGCGCTGGAAGAGGACGGGGACGGTCGTCAGGGAATGGGAATTCGTCAGGACGTACGACAGGGCCTTGCGGTAGTAGGCGACATATTCGGCGCCCATGCTGCGCTGCAGGGCCTTGATCTCCTCCGGAGAGGCGGTCGCGACGTCGGTCTTCGAGAGGTCGCGGACAAAGTTCTGCAGGAAGGCGTTGTATTCGGTCTCGATCTGCTGCAGCTTTTCGGATTCCGGGGAGCCTTCGACCGTGTAGGCGCCGAGTGTATCTGCACTGACGCGGACCCGGTCGCCGTTTTCGAGGAGCAGGGAGGCAATCTTCCTGTCCCCGTAGAAGAGGTAGACGAATTCCGGCTGGCCGGGGAGGACGTCCATCTTGTAGGAGAAGGCGCCGGAGGCGTTGGTCTTCAGGGTGTCGAGGACCTTGTAGGCGTTGACGTCGAGGAGTTTGACGATGACCTGGCTGTCGGGGGCGCCGGCGAGGGTTCCTTCGATGCGGGTCTTCTTCGCGCACGCGGCGGTCGCGAGCACGGCGACCAGCAGGACGGCGAGGGTACTAAAGCGCTTCATAGGCTTTCAGGATAGCGTCCGCGATTGCCTGGTTCTCCTCGGCGGAGAGCTTGAGCTTCTCCTTCCGGAAGTCCATGTCGGCTTCGGTCTGGAGCGGGACGAGGTGGATATGCGTGTGGGGGACTTCCATGCCGAGGACGGCGACGCCGACGCGGCGGCAGGGGACGGCGGCCTCGATGGCTTTCGCAACCTTGCGCGCAAAGGCCCAGAGGCCTGCGTAGGTCGGCTCGTCGAGGTGGAAGATGTAGTCGTCCTCGACGTTCTTGGGGATCACGAGGGTATGGCCCTTCGCCATCGGGGCGATGTCGAGGAAGGCATAGAAATCCTCGCTCTCGGCGACCTTGAAGGAAGGGATCTCGCCGTGGGCGATTTTGGTAAAGATGGTTGCCATATCGGTTAGAGGGAAATGTCGAGGATCTTGAATTTGAGCACGCCGGAGGGGACTTTCGCTTCGACGGTCTCGCCCTTGGCGTGGCCGAGCAGGGCGCGGGCGATCGGGGTCGTGGCCGCCAGCTTGCCGGCGGAGAAGTCGGCCTCGGTCTCGCCGACGATGGTAAACTCCATCACCTGCTTCGCATTGAGGTTTTCGACCTTGACCCGGTTCAGCATCTGGACCTTGTCCGTGCCGACCTGGGATTCGTCGATGATTTTCGCATTCGCGACGAGGTTCTTCAGTTTTGCAATCTTGACTTCGAGCAGGCCCTGCGCATCGCGCGCAGCGTCGTACTCCGCATTCTCGGAAAGGTCTCCCTTCTCGCGGGCCTCGGCGATCTGGGCCGAAATCACCGGGCGCTGCGCCAGCGCGTCGGCGAGATCCTTCTTCAACTTGTCCAGACCTTCCTGGGTCATGTAATGAACTTCTGCCATGGTTTTCGTTTGGTAATTAAAAAGGAGTCCTGCCTTTCCGGACAGAACCCTGTACTGCAAAGATACTTACTTTTTTTTATTTTCCTACCATCCAGCCCCTTTCATCACCTCCCTTTTGTCCTTTTCCAACTGGCCGCGGAGTTCCTCCAGCGAGGAGAATTTCCGCTCGTCGCGGATTTTCCGGCGGAACGTGAGCCGCAGGTCGAGTCCGTAGATGTCTTCGCTGAAATCCAGGATGTGGGTCTCGACCGTGCGGTGGCGGCCGGCGCTGACCGTGGGGCGGACGCCGATGTTGCACATCCCCCGGAAACGGCGGCCCGTCGTCTCGACGTCGACCGCGTACACGCCGTCGCCCGGCAGGAGCTTCAGCGGTTCGTAGAGCTGGAGGTTCGCCGTCGGGAAGCCCATCGTGCGGCCTTTCCGCTCGCCGGAGACGACGACGCCGTGGAGACGGTAGCCGTAGCCGAGCATCGCGGCGGCTTCCTCGACCTGCCCGGCGGCGAGCGCCGCACGGATCCGGGTCGAGCTGACGGGGGCGCCGCCGCTGGCGA